>Ga0307513_10000272_pt1 | contig 75284 bp, 73 predicted proteins | sample 15_EM_MG_FD_202174 | JGI IMG/M metagenome (GOLD analysis project Ga0307513, IMG submission 202174) | Populus trichocarpa ectomycorrhiza microbial communities from riparian zone in the Pacific Northwest, United States - 15_EM | ecosystem: Host-associated > Plants > Roots > Unclassified | place...
GCGGTCTACCTGCTCAATCACAGGCCCCGCAGGTGCCTGGGTTACCGCACGCCACATGAGGTCTTCCACGGCCTGAAAACCCGACCTCTTACACTGCCTTTTGTTGCGCTTTGTACTTGAATCCGCCACTCATAAGTCCAGTGAGGCGCGAATTCGGCCGCAGTCCAGAACCCGGGTTCCGTTGTAGCGCCGCTGCACCCGCACCGTGTGCAGGGGGTGATGGCGTTACATTATTCGCCAGGGAGGATGCTCCATGCATCCCGTCACAAAAACAGAAGCGGAGGAGCTTTATGAATGATTCAGTGTCGAACCCGGGACGGGCGTTGAACTCGCCGTCCGGGGCCGGTGATTCCCAGGCGTATCACCTGCGCATTGAGTTCACCGGGTCCGGGAGCGAGTATTTTCGGATCTGGATTGTCAACCTGCTGCTGATGCTGGTGACCCTGGGCATTTATTTCCCGTGGGCGAAGGTGCGGCGCCTGCGTTATTTTTACGGCAATACGCTGGTTGATGGCGAGCCGCTGGACTTTCATGGAAACCCGCTGAAGATGCTGAAAGGCTACCTGATGGTAGGCCTGCTGTTCGTGCTGTATTCGGTGGCGGGAAATTTTTCGGCTATGGCCGGCCTGATTGCCTTTGTCATCGTGATGGCCATCTGGCCCGCACTGCTGAAATCTTCCATGCAGTTCCGCATGGCCAACACCAGCTGGCGCGGCCTGCGTTTCAGTTTCAGGGGCTCGCTGGGTGATGCCTACCGGGCTGTGTTGCCGCTGTTTCTTCCCGGCCTGGTGATCCTGGGTGCCGTCACAGGCGTGGTCGATCCCGAGAAGCCGCCGAACTGGTATCTGTTTACCGTGCTGGGCGTGGTGCTGGTGGGCGCGGCCGTGGCGCCCTGGCTGCTGTGGAACCTCAAGCAGTACCAGCACAACCATTACGCACTGGCGTCCCTGCAGACAAGCTTCAAGGCGACGCTGGGTTCCTTCTACAAGGTGGTCTTCAAGACCCTGGGCGTGATGCTGCTGGCAGCGCTGCTGACCGCGGCGGTGTTTGCAGCCATTGCTTTTGCGGGTGGAGTCACGGGGCGGGCGGGCAAAGGGATGATCATTTTTGCAGTGACCCTCGGATTTCTTGCCAGTACCATCGCCATGCTGGTGGTGGTCAAACCCTATGTGATTTCGCGCATGCAGAACCTGGTGTGGACGCAGACCGGCAATGCCTCGCTGCGCTTCCTGAGCAACCTGCGGTTCCGGGCGCTGCTGTGGGTCACCATCAAGAACTGGCTGCTGGTGATTGTCACGCTGGGACTGTATTGGCCGTTCGCCGCGGTAGCGTTGGCGCGCATCCGGCTGGAGGCAGTGACCGTCAAGAGCCGCGTCAGCCCGGATACGCTGGTGAGCCAGATGCGGGCGGTTGAAGGGGACGCCGCCGGTGACGCAGCCGGCGATGTGTTCGGCATTGACATCGGGCTTTGAGCCGGAACGTGATGTACGCCATGCCAGGGCCGGGACTTCATGCCAGTTATTTTGACGGCGTCAGTGCCCGTGCGCAGCCGGTCACGCTGCAACTCGACGGGGCTGTCCTGCAAATCACCGGCGAGGGTATTCGCCGGACGCTGGCGATCGCCGATGTGCAGTGGCCGGAGCGCACCCGCCATGGCATGCGGGTAGCGCACCTCAAGGGCGGGGGTTCCGTGCAGTGTGCCGACGCCTCTGCGTGGGACGACTGGTGCCGCAGCCATGGGCTGCGCGATTCGCTGGTGGTTACCGCACAGCAGAGCTGGCGCTGGGTGCTGGGCAGCGTGGTGGCGCTGCTGGTGATCGCAGTGGCGGTGCAGCAGTGGGGCTTGCCGGTAGCCTCTCGAGCCTTGGTGGCCATGACGCCTTTGAGCGCGGACGTGGCGCTCGGCGAAGCGTCGCTGGCGTTCATTGACGAACACCTGATGCGCCCCAGCAAGCTGCCCGCGAGCGAGCAGGCGCGGCTGCGGGCTGCGCTGGCGCAGGCAGCCAGCGCAGCACCGGCAGGGACGGTGCCCGCCTGGCAACTGGTGTTTCGCCAAAGCCGCATTGGCCCGAATGCCTTGGCCTTGCCCGGCGGCACCCTGGTCATGACCGATGAACTGGTGGAACTCGTGGGACGGGACGAAAAGGTGATTGTTGCCGTGCTCGCTCATGAACTTGGCCATGTGCGGCAGCGCCACGGCATGCGCTTGCTTGTGCAGGCTACTGTTTTGAGCGGGCTGGCCGCCGTGGTGCTGGGGGATTTCAGCACCGTGCTCGCAGGTGTGCCCGTACTGCTGGGGCAGGCCAGCTACTCGCGGGAAGCCGAGCGGGAGGCCGACGCCGAGGCCGTGCGCATCCTCAAGGCTGCGGCAATCTCGCCCGAGGTGATGGTCACCCTGTTTGACAAGCTCGAGGAAAAAATGAACAAGGCGGGCAAGGACCCGGCCGGAAACAAGGGCAAGAGCGAAAACGGAAGCAAACTGCCCGGCCAGGATTCATGGTTGGGCCTTGCCTTTGCGTCCCATCCGTCGGATGCCGACCGGGTGCGTTATTTCAGGGAGGCGGCAGCCGGGCGCTGATGCAAAATCGGTGGCAGAGTGAAGAACCCGACATGAAAAGTTATCCATCAGGCGGAGGTCTGGTTTACTCCACGGACGCGGGCCGGATGTGCCCCGCTTGCCGGCAGCCGGTGGGCGCCTGCCTCTGCAGGCAAACCCGGGCTGTTCCGCCCTCCGGCGGCGTGGTGCGGGTGTCGTGCGAAACCAAAGGCCGGGGCGGCAAAAGCGTCACCGTGATTCGCGGGCTGCCGCTGGATGTGCCGGCGCTGGCCCAGCTCGGCAAGCAGCTCAGGGCCGCCTGCGGCTCGGGCGGTACGGCGAAGGACGGTGTCGTTGAAGTGCAGGGTGACCATGGCGTGCTGGTCATCGCCTGGCTTGAAAAGCAGGGCTGGACGGTCAAACGGGCGGGTGGAAAAGCCGCATGAAACCGGAAGATCTGCAACTGCTGGTAACGCGCGAAATGCCCTTTGGCAAGTACAAGGGCAGGCTCATCGCCGACCTGCCGGGCAACTATTTGAGCTGGTTTGCCCGGGAAGGTTTCCCCGATGGCGAGATCGGCCGGCTTCTTGCGGTCATGCACGAAATCGACCACAACGGCCTGTCCTCGCTGCTCGAGCCACTGCGCAGGCGCTAGGGCCTTGTTTCGCTGCGGCGGGCGTATTACGATGACTGGAAGCGAAGCCGCTGCGCGACAGGCGCGCAGCGCGGTCCTGACGCAGCCGGGAGGCCTTATGCCGCAACTTATTGCATCGGTCGAGGGAGTCCAGATCAAGCACGTCTACCTGCACAAGGACCGTACGACGCTGGGCCGCAGGCCGAACAACGACATTGTGTTCAACAACCTCGTGGTCAGCGGCGAGCACTGCGTGTTCGACCTGCAGGGACTGGCCGACGTGTATATCGAAGACCTGGCCAGCACCAACGGCACCTATATCAACGGCAAGATGATCAAGTCGCGGCAACTGCTGCAGGACAATGACGTCATCGCGATCGGCAACTTCAGGATCCAGTACCTCGCCGCTTCCGAAGATTCGGGTTACCACGAAACTGCGGCGATGAAACTGGACGCGCATGCCGTGCCGGGCGGTGGCGGCGAGTTGCACGCGAGCTTCAAGGTGCTGTCGGGGTCGTCCGCCGGGCTGGAGGTACCGGTCGTCAAGGCGGTGACAACCTTCGGCAAACCCGATGCCTGTCTGGTGGCCGTGTCGCACCGGCGCTACGGCTATTACGTGGCCCACATGACGGGTGACGTCCGGCCCACGCTCAATGGCCTTCTCATTGGGGCTGATGCGGTGCCGCTGGCACACAATGATGTGCTGGAACTGGCGGGAACCAGCATGCAGTTTTTGCTCAAGGACCAGGTCCTGTTCTGAACGGCCCCAGGAACCGTTCCAGGCGCTGCAGTACTGAATAAAAAGCATTGAGAAGGGTTTTCAGACCTTTTTTTCCTGGATTTCATACCCAGATTTTCATTACAAGACCAAGAACAACAGGCTACGTTCAGAGCTTGTTTGAGGTGCCGTACCGGCGCCTGTTTCAGGCCCTTTTTCGCGGGCATGGCTCCTGAAGATACGTTCTGCAGGAACGCTAAATTCTCTATCCAGAGACTAATTTTCTATCGTGGCGGAGGAATAACCTCTAGACTATGAGCGTTCATACACTGATCAGGGAAGGCCGCAAACGCCTGGCCATGAGCGAGCAGCAATTTGCTGATGCTGCAGGCGTGAGCCGCGGAGCTGTACAACAATGGGAAAGACCAGGCGGGACGGCTCCAAAACGCTCCAACCAGCGCAGGGTGGCGGAATTGCTCGGCATTTCCGTGGCCGAGCTGGTGTCCGGCGGCTCCAACGTCAGCGTGGGTTTTGACGTGAGGGCCGAAGTCCCGTTGATTTCGGAAGTGCAGGCCGGAAACTACACCATCATCGACAATTTCAAGCCCAAGGTCGGGCTCGAGATGGTGCCGGTAACCATTCCCATCAAGCGTCACACTTTTGCGCTGCGCGTTCAGGGTGACAGCATGGTGGGCGACAGCCTCGACTCCTTCCCTGAAGGCTCCTTGCTGATCGTCGAGCCCGAGATGGCGGCGCTGCCCGGCGACTATGTCATCGCGCTCAACAACTACAACCAGACAACCTTCAAGCAACTCATCAAGGACGGGGGCGAACTCTTCCTCAAGCCGCTCAACGTGCGTTATCCCATCAGGCCGCTTGGAGATGCCGAGATCATCGGCGTCGTGCGCGAGTTCACCAAGAAATTCCGCTGAAAATCGGGGCGTGCGCGAATTGTTTCGATAGAAAAGTTATCTTTTTATCGGGAGTTGGTTAGACTCCCCCGAAATGCGGACGCAAGGAAGCGCCTAGTTCATGCAGGGCCGGCGCAGCCCCGCTACATCCGGCTGGCGGGCGGCTGACCGTGTTTTGACCTGCAGGGTGTTTGTGATTTATGCTGGCTTCCGATGCGGTGTTGCACCCGGCGGCAAGCCCCATTCTAGGAGAGAAGACGTGAATTTATCAACATGGCTGATGACTGTGCTGGGCGTCATGGTAGGCGCCGGGCTGGGATTCCTGCTGCACCGGGAATGGCTGCGCCGCCATGCTGTCCAGAAGCTGAGGCCGCCCGCGCGCTGGTTGCTGAACGCCCGCGCCATGGTGAACAGCGAGGAGCAGGAAGTATGGAACTGGTTGCGCACCACGTTTGCCGACCACGCGGTCATGGTCAAGGTGCCGGTGATGCGGTTCACCATCCCCAGCAACAGACACCAGCCTGACAAGGACCAGAGCTGGCATGAGCTGCTCGAGGGGGTTTACTGCACATTCACTGTATGCACCCTGGGTGGCGGCAAGGTGGTGGGGTGCGTGGACGTGCCGGGCAAACGCGGCATGACGCGGGTGCAGCGGGAGATGAAGGAAGGCCTGCTGCTGGAGTGCGGCATTGGCTATACCACCGTGCGCAGCAGCAGCCTGCCCTCCAGCGGTGCGATGCGGGCGGCTTTTCTGGGCGAGGCACAGCTTTCCGAGGAAGAAGCCGACGAAACCCGTGGCGGCGACACCAGTTTTCACGCGGCACTTGACGATTTCGCCAGTGAAAAATCACGGGCCGCCAAGGCTGCCGCCATGCAGGAGCTCAAGGACAAGCGGGCTGCCGAGATCGATCCCAGGGAGAAAAATCGCAATGTCGGGTTCAACCCGGACGGCACCGGTTCCTTCATGACCCGCGACAAACCGGGCCGCTTTGCCACCCAGTGGGAGGACTCCTTCACCATGGGCGAGAAGCCTGCCAAGTAAGCGTCCTGAAAGCCTGTTCCGCCTATCAATGGGCGGCTTGCTCCCAGCGCCGGGCCTGCTGGCTGCGGCTGAAAGACCCGTCCTACAGAGGTTTGGGTAACAGGCGCTGCACAGCGGGCGCAAAGTCCCTCAGCCCGCCTTCCCATCGCTTCCTAGACTGGAATCTTTCACAGTCAGGAGCAGAACATGAGCACATCCCAGGTATTCAGGATACGTCAGGTTTTCACCGGTATGGGGCTGTCCCTGCTGATGGCCGCGGGTACGGCAATGGCCCAGACACCCATCACGGCAACCGGCACCACCGGCATTGACGCCTCCGGCGACGTCGCAAAAGAACGCGCTGCCTGCATGTCCGGCCGCACCCAGCAGGATCGCGACACCTGCCTGAGGGAAGCCAACAATGCGGCTGCGGAAAAGCGCAAAGGCAAGCTTGATAACAGCGGCGCACAGTTCGAAACCAATGCCCGGCTGCGCTGCGAAGCCCTTCAGGGCGAAGACCGGTCCGCGTGTGAAGCCCGGGTCATGGGTTATGGCAATACCCGCGGCAGCGTGGCCGGTGGCGGGGTGATCCGCGAGGTCGAAACCGTCGTAGTGCCGCCCGGCGCCACCAGCGTCCGGATCGAGCCGAAGACAGATGCCCCGGTGCTGATCATGCCGGTGCCCCAGAAGTAGGCAGGGTACTTCCGCCGGCACGCCGGCGGATATCAAAGTAACAAACCGTGCCGGACAAACCCCGACATTTCTCCATGCTGCGGGGTTTTCACCTTGCAGATTTTCTCACGCTGTGTAACGCCGCCTGTGGAGTGGCTGGCGTTTTCCTCGCGCTGCTCTATGCGGTAGAACTGTCGAAGGTTTATTTTTACGCTGCAGCCGCCATGGCGCCGGCTGCTTTTATTTTTGACGTGCTGGATGGCCGAGTGGCGCGCTGGCGGCGCCAGCATTCGGCGCTGGGCCGTGAGCTTGATTCGCTGGCAGACATTATTTCCTTTGGAGTGGCGCCGGCAGCACTGGCTTTTGCCGCTGGTTTGCGCGGTGCCTGGGATTGGGTGGCGCTGATTTATTTTGTCTGCTGCGGCGTGAGCCGGCTGGCGCGCTACAACGTCACGGCCGAAGCGCTGTCCGAAGGGGCAGACAAGGTGGCGTATTTTGAGGGCACGCCGATTCCCACCAGTGTGCTGCTGACAGCCTTGCTGGCGCTGGCAGCCTGGCAGGACCGCCTGGGCGAGCAGCTTTATGGCGGCGTCTGGATGGCCGGCCCCTGGGCATTGCATCCGCTGTCGCTGCTGTTTGTGCTGTCCGGCACCCTGATGCTGAGCAAGACGCTGCGTATCCCGAAGCTCTAACGCGATGTGCAGGCGGGGTGTCCTGCTGCAGCAGGCGTCATCGGCAGTTTTATAGGCAAAACAGGCTTTACGCCCTTTTACCGTGGCCAGATGATGCTACCAAAAACAGAGCAATTTCAAATGCATGGTGCCCGCGTGCGAGTGCCCATGTCAGCCGCCGCTGACAGCGCACTGTAAATATTTCCTATGGTGGACAGGCCCGGCCCGGTCCAAGATGGACACATGTTTCCCCATTCAAGCGCACACCACAAGCCGGCATGCCATTCAGCCGGGCGTGGCGCCCATGGCCTGCTGGGCGCGCTGATTGTTTATGTTTCGGTGGTATCGGTCGGCGTGGCCGCTGCGGCTGCCGTGATCGGCGCGGGCATTCCGGTGGAAGCATTGACGGCCACGTTCTGATCCCCATGTCCGCCACTCACCGTCCCCATCCGTCCGAAGACGGCGAACAGCTGCCGCCCGGCGGAAAACCGTTGCCTTCTCCCACCGAACTGCCGGTCGAACCCGACCTCGGCCCGGTACCGCCGCTGGCCCACCCGGAAGAGCCTGGCACGGTTCAGCCGGCCATTTGAAGGACTTGCCATGTCTGTTCCGCTCTCCAAGGCCCAGCAGGCACTGGCCGACTACGACGAGGCCCGTGCCGATTACATGCGCTTCCTGAGCATGGACCCGCCGGACTACAAGGCAGTCGATGAAGCCATGGTCGCGATGGACGAGGCGCATATCCGCTTCAAGCAGGCCATGGGCGACTTCGATGCGCCGACTCATCTGCGACCTGTCTGAATGCTTTTACGAGTGTTTTTCTTCGACCAGTCAGCCGGCCGGCATTGGCTGCATGCACCAATAAATGGCACATGGCCCGCAGGTAGGTGATCTCCCACAGATGAATCTTGTGTTGACCTATGCCAGCGGCCAGCCGGAACTCCCACAATGATTTTCAGAAGCGGCGGGGTCGCCCGCTCCGCGTTGGTTCCCTCTGGGAGATGAACATGCAGGCACAGGTTTTTACTTCTCACACCCGGCCCACGGTTGCGCTGGCTGACTACGATTTTCTGCGCGCCACTTACGACATGCTGTTGCGCGCACCGTCGCCTGACCGACGCGCCATCAACGCCGCTTTTGCAGCCCTGGATGCCGCCCACGAACGACTGAAAGCGGCGCACCTGGAGCAGCAGTTTGGCATGCTGAATTAGGGTGATGCCCGTTTCCGGTGTTGCCGTACCCAAAACCCCGGCAGGAACGAGGAGCGCCCGTTGGCACTGATCACCTATCTTGTCGAGGACAACCAGACCATCCTCGAGAACCTGATCGAGACGCTGGAAGAGATCGCATCCGTGACCGTGGTCGGCCACGCCGCCACCGAATCGGAGGCCAAGCGATGGCTCTCGCTTCATGACGGGCAATGGCAGCTTGCTGTCGTTGACATGTTCCTGCGCGAGGGCAGCGGCCTCGGCGTGCTGGCGGGTTGCCGGCAGCGCGAGCCCCACCAGAAGGTGGTGGTTCTGACCAATTTCGCCACACCCGACATTCGCCGGCGAAGCATGGCATTGGGCGCCGATGCGGTGTTCGACAAGTCCAACGAGCTTGACGAGTTTTTTGCCTACTGCATTGCCGAGACATCCCAAGTCGCACCGCCAGCCTGAGCCTGATGCGCGGCTGCCCGCTGGTTCAACGGAAGAAGTGCTTCCAGCCCTTATTGCGCCTGTTCAGGCAGCTATAAAATAAATAGCAACCGGTTGTCTTCCGGACGGATGCCGCTCTTACTGGTGCAGCAGGATGGTGACCAGCAGGGAGGCATCGGTGACAGCCTGCAGGGCATGCGGCTCCTGCGCAGGCAACGCCATCAGTTCACCGGCCGCCAGCGTGCGGGCAAGCCCGGGTGTGTTGACAACCGCCTCACCCTCCAGGCACTGGATCGTGATTTCGCCCGGCACCTGATGCTCGGGTACATGCTGGCCGGCCGCGAGTACGAGGCGCATGAGCTGGAGCTTGCCGGTTTTGAGCAGGCTGTGGGTTTTGACGTCCCGCAATTGCGCTGCGAGTGGCCGCACGCTGATGACATCGAGCGGCTGGGCATGAACAAGGGCCATGGTATGTCTCCGGTGAGTCCCTACCGTACCCAGCCTCGCGAGGCTTGTCCAGCGGAAATTTCCGGCAGCGGATAATGGCGCCAATCGCATCCGCCGCTCACATGCCCAACCATCGTTTCCAGTACGCCGCCCGTTCGCCCCTGTTCCTGCGCTGGCTCTGGCTGCTGCTCGCGGCGCTTGCACCCATGGCACTGCATGCGCAAGGCGGGGCCATGTCCATCGGCCAGCAGGGCAGCTACTCCCTGTCGCGTGCCTTCATGGTGCTGGAAGACAGCAGCGGCGAGCTGACGCTGGACGAGGTGTTGCAGCCGGCGCAGCAGGCGCGCTTCAACCATGTACCGCAAAGCGGGGCCGCCACCAACTTCGGCCTGACGCGCTCCGCTTTCTGGCTGCGCATCGCGCTGCAGGCAGAGGCTGATGCACCCGCGCAATGGCTGTTCGAAGTGGCCTACCCGGCGCTTGACCAGCTGGATCTCTACACCCCTGATAGCCGCGGCGGTTTTTTCCGCCAGAGCGGCGGCGACCTGCTGCCCTTTACCAGCCGGGCGGTGCCGCACCGCAACCACGTTCTGCCGGTGGCACTGGAGCCGGGTGGGGAGACCCTCGTGTATCTGCGCGTGCAGTCGCAGGGAACGCTGTCGGCACCAGTGCGCTTGTGGCAAGCCCCGGCGTTGTGGCAGCACGACCAGCTTGAATATTCGCTGCTGAGCCTGTATTTCGGCCTGCTGATCGGCCTGCTGCTGTACAACCTGCTGCTGTATTTTTCGGTGCGCGATCGGGCTTACCTGATCTATGTCGGTTTTGTCGGCGGCATGGCGATTTCCCAGGCCGCCCTGACGGGCCTGGGCGGGCAGTTTCTCTGGCCCGGGCAGACCTGGTGGAACAGCGTTTCGCCGCCGGTAGGCATGGCAGGGGCGGCCGCTTTCGGCATTCTGTTTGCGCGCAATTTCCTGAACAGCGCTGTCCGCATGCCGCGCATGAACCGGGTGATGCTGGCCCTGGCAGGCAGCTGGCTGCTGGCCCTGCTGGCGGCGCTGCTGCTGCCCTACACCGTCTCTTCATGGATGGTGACCGTGCTGGCTGTGGTCAGTGTCACGGTGGTGGTGCTGGCCGGTCTGCTCAGCGTGCGGCAGAAACACCCGGGTGCCCGCTACTTCCTGACGGCCTGGGCGGTGCTGCTGCTGGGTGTGGCCACGCTGGTGCTGCACAACACCGGCGTGCTGCCTTCCAACCTGCTGACTTCCAACTCCCTGCTGATCGGCTCGGCGCTGGAGATGGTGCTGCTGTCTTTCGCGCTGGCCGACCGCATCAATGTCGAGCGGGCCGACAAGGAGCGGGCCCAAGCCGCCAGCGTGGCCGACCAGGCCATGCTCGAAGCGCTCGGCCAGTCGCAGGAGCGCTACCGCGCGGTTCTGCAGGAACGCGAAATCATTCTTGCGAATTCGATCGTCGGCATTGCATTTCTGACGCCGGAAGGGCGCTTTCGCTGGGCCAACCAGGCCATGCTTGAAATTTTCGGCGCAGGCGACCAGCCCCTGAGCTCCATGGAGCCGTTTTACCTGTCGCGCGAGCAGTACCTGCATGTCGGCGGTGAGGTGGCCGCGTGCATCAGCGAAGGCCGGAGCTACCAGACGGAAATCCAGGTTCGCCAGTACAACGGGACACTGATCTGGATATCCCTGTCCGGCAAGGCCGTCAGTCCGCGCGACCTGACACAGGGCACGGTCTGGGTGATGATGGACATCACGCGGCGCAAGGAACTGGAAGCCGAGCTGCTGCGCACTTCGTCGGAGCGCGAGGCGATCCTGAACAGCGCCCTGGTCGGCATTGTGCTGTCGGTGTCGCGCAGGCTCGAGTGGGTCAACGCCAAGTTCGCCGAGATGATGGATTACCCGCGCGAGGAGCTGATCGGCCAGTCCGCCCGCCGCCTGCACGCGGATGCCGAGGAGTGGGAAGCCTTCGGACGGGGCGCGCGTGAGGCCTTGCAGGAAGCGGGAACCTACACCTGCGAACAGCAGCTGCGCCGGTGCAGCGGGGAGCTGCTGTGGGTGCAGATGGGCGGCAGTTGCCTGCAGCCCCAGAATCCCGACGCGGGCGTGATCTGGACTTTCCTGGACATCACCGAACGCAAAAAATCCGAGGAAGACACGCGCGAAGCGATGGAGCGGCAAAAGGAGCTCAACGAACTGCGCAGCCGTTTTGTGGCAATGACCAGCCATGAGTTCCGTACGCCGCTGGCCACCATTTTGTCGTCGGGAGAAATTCTCAGGCATTACGGGGAACGCCTGCCGGTTGCGGAAAAAGCCGAGATTCTGGACAGCATTGCTGCCAGCGTGCAGCGCATGATGCGCATGCTGGACCGGGTGCTGCTGATCGGCAAGGCCGAGGCGCAGATGCTGGAGTTCGACCCGCGTCCCCTGGATTTGCAGCGGCTGTGCCGGGAACTGCTCGATGAGGCACGGGTGCAACAGCCCGACAGTGCCTGCGAACTGCGGCTGGACTATGCCGGCAGCGATGAACCCGGCTTGTACGACGAAAAACTGCTCAGGCATATTTTCGGCAACCTGCTCTCCAATGCCGTCAAGTACTCGCCGGACGGAGGTGAAGTGCTGTTCAGGGTGAACACCGAGCCCGAGGCGCTGGTGCTGGAAGTGTCCGACAGCGGCATCGGCATTCCCGAAGACGAGATTGCCCATCTGTTCGAGTCATTTCACCGGGCCAGCAATGTGGGGGCCATCCAGGGCACGGGTCTGGGCCTGGCCATTGCAAAAAATGCGGTGAACGTTCATGGCGGAACCATTTCTGTCAGGAGCCTGGTGGGCTCGGGCGCCTGCTTTTCCGTGCGCTTGCCGCTGCCGGCCGGTGCGCAGGCGACATTGTTCCCCCTGGCGGCAAACCTGGCGCCATGAGCGGCGCCACCCCGATCGACCGGCGGACCTTGCTGCACTGGGCCAGCGCCGCAGGCGCCGGCCTGTGCCTGCCGCGCGGCGCCGGTGCCCGCACCGGCGTTACTGGCCATCCCTTCACGCTGGGCATTGCCAGCGGCTCGCCGACGCAGGATTCGGTGGTGCTCTGGACCCGGCTGATGCTGGACGCCGAACAGGCGGCGCGGCCGCAGCCGCCCGAGGTGCGCTGGGAAGTGGCGCATGACGAAAAATTTTCGCGCATGGTCCAGACCGGGCTGGCCCCTGCACCGGCAGCCCTGGCGCATGCTGTCCATGTGGAGGTACAGGGTTTACCGCCGGATCGCTGGTACTTCTACCGTTTCATTTTCGGCGCAGCCACCAGCGCCACCGGCCGCACGCGAACCCTGCCCGCGCCGGACGCGGCCGTGGCCCGCATGCGCCTGGCCTATGCCTCCTGCCAGCGCTGGGAACACGGTTACTACAGCGCATGGCGGCACATGCGTGGCGAAAACCTCGACCTCGTGATGTTTCTGGGGGACTACATCTATGAGTATCCGAATGCCGCGAATGCGGTGCGGGTACCTCCCGGTGGCTGGGTCCTCACCCTGGACGACTATCGCAAACGTTATGCGCTGTACAAGGCAGACGCGGACCTGCAGGCCATGCACGAAAGCTGCCCCTGGCTGGTGACCTGGGACGATCACGAGGTCCAGAACGACTATGCAGGCCTGACCGAAGGCAACAGCGGCCAGCCGGTGCCGGATTTTGCCGCTCGGCGGGCCGCGGCCTACCAGGCGTTTTACGAACACATGCCGGTTCGCGCGTCGGTACTCACCCAGGCATTGGCCGGCCTGGCTGCCGGAGCCGAAATGCGCATCTACGGACAGGTGGCTTACGGGCGCCTGGCGTCGCTCTACATGCTCGATGCGCGCCAGTACAAAGATGCGCAGGTGTGCACGCGCGACGGGAAAAAGGGCTCCAGCAAAGTGAATCCGACCGGCTGCCCGGCATGGAACGATCCGGTTCGCAGCATGCTGGGCCAGCAGCAGGAGCGCTGGCTGGACGCTGAACTGGGCAAGGGCGCAAGCCGGCAGGACAGCTGGAACGTGTTGGGCCAGCAGTCCCTTTTTGGCCAGCGCGATTTTCGCGCCGGGGCCAGCCAGGCCCTGTGGAACGACGGCTGGGATGGTTACCCGGCGGCCCGTTCGCGCCTGACCGGTGCGTTGCAGAAACACGGCACGACCAACCCTGTGCTGCTGGGCGGCGACGTGCACGAGAACTGGGTCGGGCATGTCAAGGCCGACTATGCCCGGGCATCTGCCCCGGCCATTGGCGTGGAATTTTGCGGCACCAGCATCACTTCCCGCTCGGCAGGCAACGACAGGATCCCGGAGGTGCTGGCCGAGAACCCGCACTTCGTATTTGCCGATTCCGAGCGCAGAGGTTATGGCGTGGCCGAGTTCACGCCGGGCCAGCTGACAACCACGCTGCGGGTGGTGAGCGATGTCACGCGGCAGGACAGCGGCATTGAAACCCTGGCCCGGTTTGCAGTGCAGGCCGGCCGGCCGGTGCTTGAAAAAACCTAGGCAGCCTCGGCTTCCTCAACACTTTCTGCGAGAAAACCGCCGCTCTGGTGGGCCCAGAGCCGTGCATAGAGGCCGCCGCTTGCCAGCAGGCTGCGGTGGTCGCCTTCTTCGACGATGCGCCCCTGGTCCAGCACGATGAGCCGGTCCATGGCGGCGATGGTGGACAGCCGGTGCGCAATCGCAATCACTGTCTTGCCCCGCATCAACCGGTTCAGGCTGCTCTGGATCGCAATTTCCACTTCCGAATCCAGCGCACTGGTGGCTTCGTCGAGCAGCAGGATGGGCGCGTCCTTGAGCATGACGCGTGCAATCGCGATGCGCTGGCGCTGCCCGCCCGAGAGCTTGACACCACGCTCGCCGACATGGGCGTCGTAGCCGGTGCGGCCATGCGGATCCGACAGCCTGCCGATGAAACTGTGCGCCTCGGCCTGTTCGGCTGCGGCCAGCACATCGGCATCGGTGGCACCCGGCCGGCTGTAGCTGATGTTGTCGCGCACCGAACGGTGCAGCAGCGAGGTGTCCTGCGTCACCATGCCGATGTGGCTGCGCAGGCTGTCCTGCGTAACGGCGGCGATGTCCTGGCCGTCGATCAGGATGCGGCCGCCCTGCAGGTCATGAAAACGCAGCAGCAGGTTGACGAGGGTGGACTTGCCGGCGCCGGAGCGGCCGATCAGGCCGATTTTTTCACCCGGCCGCACGGTCAGGTTCAGCCCGTCGACGACGGGTGCGCCGCTGCCGTAGCTGAAGCTGATGTTGTCAAAACGGATCTCGCCGCGCGGCACTTCCAGCCGGGCGGCATCCGGCCTGTCGACAATGGCATGGGCCTGCGACAGGGTATTGATGCCGTCCTGCACCGTGCCCACGCTTTCAAACAGGCTGGTGGTTTCCCACATGATCCAGTGCGACATGCCCTGCAGCCGCAGCGCCATGGCCGTGGCCGCCGCTACCGCGCCGGCACCCACGGCCCCGCGCGACCACAACCACAGCGAGGTACCGGCCATGCCGAGGATCAGGCCCATGCTGAGCGCATGGTTGACGATCTCGAACAGGCTGACCAGCCGCATCTGCTGGTGGCCGGTCTTCATGAAGTCCTGCATGGCCGCGCGGGCAAAACCGGCTTCGCGCTGCGTGTGCGAAAACAGCTTGACGGTGGTGATGTTGGTGTAGGCGTCGGTGATGCGCCCGGTCATCAGCGAGCGCGCATCGGCCTGCTGCTTGCCCATGCGTCCCAGCCGCGGCACGAAATAAGCCAGCGTCATCAGGTACAACACCAGCCAGGCGAGGAAGGGCAGTACCAGCTGAACGTCAAAGGCGGCTGCCAGCAGGGTCATGGTGGCCACGTACACACCCATGGTGACCAGCACATCGGCCAGTACAAACAGCGTGTCGCGCACCGCCAGCGCCGTCTGCATCACTTTGGTGGTCAGGCGCCCGGCAAACTCGTCCTGGTAGAAAGACAGGCTCTGGCCCAGCATCAGCCGGTGGAAGTTCCAGCGCAGGCGCATCGGAAAATTGATCGCCAGAGTTTGGTGCTTGACGATGGTCTGCAGCGCCACCACCACAGTGCTGGCCACGACGACGATGAAGAGCAGGGTCAGCATGGGCCCGCGTTCATCCCACAGCCGGGCCGGCTGCGTGGTGGACAGCCAGTCCACAATGCGCCCGAGCATGGCGAAGAGCAGCGCATCGAAAGCAGCCATCGCCGCCGACAGCAGGGCCAGCAGCACGATGTAGCCGCGCGCGCCATGGGAGGCGGCCCAGATGAAGGCGATAAAGCCCTTGGGCGGCAGGGCCGGCTCCCCTTCGGGGTAGGCGTGCAGCAGTTTCTCGAAACGCTTGAGCGGGAGCATTGTTTAGATAAAAACTTCCAGCAGGCGGTCAAGTCCACCCTCGTTGATGGCCACCATGGCCTGCTCGCGCACCTTGGGTTTGGCATGGTAGGCAACCGACAGGCCAGCCACCCCCATCATGGGCAGGTCGTTGGCACCGTCGCCCATGGCAATGGCCTGCAGTGGATTGATGGCCAGCATGCCGCAGGTTTCCAGCAGCATTTTTTTCTTTTCCTCACCGTCGCAGATGTCGCCCCAGGGCTGGTCCACCATGCGCCCGGTCAACAGGCCGTTTTCGACTTCCAGCACGTTGGAGCGGGTGTAGTCGATGCCGAGTTCACCCTTGACGCGATCAGTGAAAAAGGTGAAGCCGCCGCTGACCAGCAGTATCTTCATGCCGGCGGCCTTGCAGGCATGCACCAGCTCGGCCGCACCGGGGTTGAGTTTGAGGCGCTGGTGGTAGACCTCGTCCATGCTGTCCACACTGACGCCTTTGAGCAGAGCCACGCGCCGGCGCAGGCTTTCCTTGTAGTCGGTGATTTCCCCGCGCATCGCTGCTTCGGTGATGGCCGCCACTTCCGCCTTGCGGCCGGCCGCGTCGGCAATTTCATCCACGCACTCGATGTTGATCAGTGTGGAATCCATGTCGAAGGCGATCAGCTTGAAGTCGCCGAGTTTCAGGTCGGGTGTGGTGAGCTTGATGTCGAGGCCGGGGAGAGAGTCAGCTGGGGTCATGCAGGTGTGGCTTCCGTGGTGGTTTTGGGTTGTCCGAGGGAGCGCAGGACGTCACGCACCATCTGTGCGCGGTCCTTGGGCTCCTTGAGTTCGCGCTCGATGCGCAGCTTGTCATTGCCGGCCAGCTTGATGTGCTTGTTCTTCTGGATCAGGTGCATGATGGCCATCGAATCGATGGGCGGATCCTTTTTGAAGGTGATGTTGATCACGCCGGGCGCTGCATCGACCTTGACCACGCCATAAGTCCTGGCAATCACGCGCAGCCGGTGCACGTCGATCAGGGTCTGGGCCTGCGCCGGCAGCTTGCCGAAACGGTCCACGATTTCCTCGAGCAGCGCGTCGATCTGGTCGGTGGTCCTGGCGGTGGCCAGCTTCTTGTAGAACGACAGGCGCAGATGCACGTCGCCGCAATAGTCGCTGGGCAGCAGGGCTGGTGCATGCAGGTTGATCTCGGTGCCGATGTTCAGCGGTGCCAGCAAGTCGGGCTCGCGGCCGGCTTTCAGCGAGGCCACGGCTTCATCGAGCATCTCGTTGTAGAGCTGGAAGCCGATCTCCATCATGTTGCCGCTCTGGTTCTCGCCCAGCACCTCGCCGGTGCCGCGGATTTCCAGGTCGTGCATGGCCAGGTAAAAGCCCGAACCGAGTTCTTCCATCTGCTGGATGGCTTCCAGCCGCTGACTGGCCTGGCGCGTCAGGCCCTCGATGTCGGGCACCATCAGGTAGGCATAGGCCTGGTGGTGGCTGCGGCCCACGCGCCCGCGCAGCTGGTGCAGCTGCGCCAGGCCGAACTTGTCGGCACGGCTCATCACGATGGTGTTGGCCGTCGGTACGTCGATACCGGTCTCGATGATGGTGGAGCACAGCAGCAGGTTGTAGCGCTGGGCGATGAAGTCCTTCATGACTTTTTCGAGTTCACGCTCCGGCATCTGGCCGTGCGCCACGGCGATGCGCGCTTCGGGCAGCAGGACCTCGAGTTTTTCACGCCGGTTCTGGATGGTCTCGACCTCGTTGTGCAGGAAGTAGACCTGGCCACCGCGCTTGAGCTCGCGCAGCACCGCTTCGCGGATCACGCCATTGTTTTCGCTGCGCACAAAGGTCTTGATGGCCAGGCGCCGCTGCGGCGCTGTGGCGATTACGCTCAAATCGCGCAGGCCTTCGAGCGCCATGCCCAGGGTACGGGGAATCGGCGTGGCCGTCAGGGTTAGCACATCGACCTCGGCGCGCATGGCCTTCATGGCCTCTTTGTGGCGCACGCCGAAGCGGTGCTCCTCGTCGATGATGAGCAGGCCCAGGCGCTGGAACTTCACGTCCTGGCTCAGCAGCTTGTGCGTGCCGACCACGATGTCGATGCTGCCGTCGGCGATGCCCTTGATGGCGGCGGTGATTTCCTTGCCCGAGCGGAAGCGGCTCATCTCCGCCACCTTGACCGGCCACTTGGCGAAGCGGTCCACCAGCGTCTGGTAGTGCTGCTCGGCCAGCAGGGTGGTGGGCGCCAGCAGCGCGACCTGCTTGCCGCCGGTGATGGCGATGAAGGCGGCGCGCAGCGCGACCTCGGTCTTGCCGAAGCCGACATCGCCACACACCAGCCGGTCCATGGGACGCGGGCTGATCATGTCCTGGATCACCGCGTGGATGGCGGCGCGCTGGTCGGCGGTTTCCTCGAAGCCGAAGTCGTTGGCAAAGCTTTCGTAGTCGTCCGGTGAATAGCGGAAGGCATGGCCCTCGCGCGCCGCGCGTCGTGCGTAGATGTTGAGTAGCTCGGCGGCCGAATCGCGCACCTGCTCGGCGGCCTTGCGCTTGGCCTTTTCCCACTGACCGCTGCCCAGGCGGTGCAGCGGCGCCTCGTCGGCGCTGACGCCGGTGTAGCGGCTGATCTGCTGCAGCTGGCTGACGGGTACATACAGGGTCGCATCGTCGGCGTACTGCAGGTGCAGGAACTCGGTGTTGCCCTGGCCCAGGTCCATGTTGACCAAGCCCTTGTAGCGGCCAATGCCGTGGGCGCTGTGCACCACCGGGTCGCCGACATTGAGCTCGGACAGGTCCTTGATCAGCGCCTCGACATCGCTGACCTGCTCCTGCTTCCTGTTGCGCCGCCGTGTGACTGCGCCGGCGGCAAACAGTTCTGTTTCGGTGACGAAATCAATGTCGCCGGCCAGCCAGCTGAAACCGGTGTTGAGTGCCGCCGTGGCGATACCGAGCTTTTCGGTGCTGGTCTGGAAGTCTTCCAGCGAGTCAAAAGCCGGCGGGCTGAGGCTGCTGGCCCGCAGGAAGTCGAGCAGGCTTTCGCGCCGGCCGTCGCTTTCGGCCAGCAGCAGGACACGCTGCGGCGTGTTGCGGATGTGGGTTTTCAGCCGGGCCAGCGGGTCTTCCGCGCCGCGCACCACGGACATTCCGCTGAGCTTCTGGAAGTTCGCGTTGTCGGCCACGTCTTCGATCGCCGGGCGCAGCGCGAGTTGCGGGTAGTCATTCGCGCGTGCGTAAAACTGCTCGATACCGAGGAACAGCGCCTCGGGCGGCAGCGCCGGGCGATCCGGCGCATCACGCACCAGCCGGTAGCGATCCTTGGTGTCCTGCCAGAAACGCTGGAAGGCCGGCTCCAGGTCGCCGTGCAGCACCACGGTGGCGTCGCTGCCCAGGTAGTCGAACACCGTGGCCGTGTCGTCGAAAAACAGCGGCAGGTAATACTCGATGCCGGCCGTTGCCACGCCGTTGCCGATGTCCTTGTAGATGCGGCTTTTGGTCGGGTCGCCGTCCAGCAGTTCGCGCCAGCGGTTCCTGAACTTGGCGCGCGCGTCGTCATCCATCGGAAACTCACGGCCGGGCAGCAGGCGTACCTCGGGCACGGGGTAGAGGCTGCGCTGGCTGTCCGGGTCGAAGGTGCGGATGGAATCAATCTCGTCGTCGAACAGGTCCACGCGGTAGGGCACGGCCGAGCCCATGGGAAACAGGTCGATCAGGCCGCCGCGCACCGCGTATTCGCCGGGGCTGACCACCTGCGAAACATGGGTGTAGCCGGCCAGGGTCAGCTGGCTCTTGAGCTTGGCCTCGTCGAGTTTTTGCTTGACCTTGAAATGAAAGGTGTAGCCGGCCAGGAAGGCCGGCGGCGCCAGCCGGTACAGCGCGGTAGTGGCCGGCACGATGACCACATCGGCACCGGTGTCCCTGTTGCGCTGGCTGATGCGCCACAGGGTCGCCAGCCGCTCGCTGATCAGGTCCTGGTGTGGCGAAAAAGTGTCGTAGGGCAGGGTTTCCCAGTCCGGGAACAATGCGCAGCGCAGTTCGGGCGCAAAAAAGGCGAGTTCGTCGAGCAGGCGCTGGGCGGTGGCTGCGTCCGAGGTGACGATGGCCGTGAGCCGTCCCGCTGTTTTTTCCCGCAGGCCCAGCTGCGCCAGCAACAGGGCGTCGGCAGAGCCGGCGGGTTGCGGCAGGGTGTAGCGTTTGCCGGGAAGCAGTTTGGGTAAATCCATGAGGCAGTCGGAAAGGTAACAGGAATCGGCGGACAAAAGGGAAACACCCCAAACGGTGCAGAGTGGGGTGTGAACGGCTGGGTGCGCCTGTAAAGCCCTGATTTTAGAATCTATGATCAAGTCATGACGCCGATCCCGCCGAAATCCCTGATTCCCCGCCTTTTCGCGCTGATTCCGTGCGCTGGCCAGGGAACACGCGCTGCCGCCGGAACTTCGGCGCTGCAGGACGGTGAGGCCCTGCCCAAGCAGTACCAGCCGATTGCCGGGGTGCCCATGGTGCAGCACACACTGCAGGCTTTTGCAGAGGTTGCGCGGATCGACTCCTGCCTGGTGGTGGTGGCCCCCGGCGACAATTTTTTCAGCGAAAAAACCCAGGCCGGGTACGAGGTCGCGCCTTGCGGTGGCGCCACGCGCGCGGCCAGTGTGCTCGGTGGCCTGCAGCAGCTCGCTGACGGCGGCGCAGAGCCCGATGACTGGGTGCTGGTGCACGACGCGGCGCGCTGCCTGATCACCTCTGCGCTGATTGACCGGCTGATCGACGCCTGCCACAGCGACCCGGTAGGCGGCCTGTTGGCCCAGCCGGTGCCCGACACCCTCAAGCAGGGGCGGGACGAACGCGTGGTGGCCACCGTGGAGCGCTCGGACAAATGGCTGGCGCAAACACCGCAGATGTTCCGCCTGGGGGCTCTGACACAGGCGCTGAAGATGGCCCAGACCCTGGGCGAGCCCGTGACCGATGAGGCCAGCGCCATGGAAGCGGCAGGCCTGGCGCCGCAGCTGGTGCGCGGCAGTGCCCTCAATCTCAAGGTGACCTACCCGGAAGACTTTGTGCTGGCCGAGGCCCTGATCAAAAGCCGGGCCCCGACCAACCCACGGGTGCGCAAACCCGCCGCACCGAAAGCTGCACGGAAAGTTTTATCTGATGACACCAGCACCGAACCCAGTTGACTCCATGCGTGGGGAGAGCGTGGGGGCTCCATTCCGGATCGGAGAGGGCTGGGACACGCATGCGCTGGTGCCGGGCCGGCCGCTCATCATCGGTGGCGTGACGGTGCCGCACAGTGCCGGTTTGCTGGGCCACTCCGATGCCGATGTGCTGGTTCACGCCATCATCGACGCCTTGCTGGGCGCGGCGGGGCTCGGTGATATCGGCGGGCATTTTCCCGACACCGATGCGCGCTTTCGCGGCGCCGATTCCATCGTGCTGCTGCGTGAAACCGGCCGCCTGCTGGCCGAGCACGGCTTGCGCATCGGCAACATCGACAGCACCGTGATTGCCCAGGCGCCCAAGCTGGCGAGCTACATTCCCGCCATGCGCGAGCGGATTGCGCAAACCCTGGGGCTGGACGCCAGCCGGGTCAATGTGAAAGCCAAGACCGCCGAGAAACTCGGGCCGGTGGGGCAGGGCTTGAGTATCGAAGCCCGCGCTGTGGTGCTATTGTTTTAGTAGCTGCCTGCGCCCGCGATATAAGGGCTGGAGCGCGATTTAATACATCGTCTCGCATCCAGCGAACTCCCGGATCTTTCAAGCAGGGGCCGCGGATCCGGCTTTGCCGGTCCGCAGGCGCAGCGCCCCCTCGGGGGCATCCTTCGACAAGCTCAGAACGAACGGAATTCAGTGAGCGATCGCGCCGGCAGCTCTTTTCAAGCAAGGGCCGCGGGTCCGGCTTCGCCGGCCCGCAGGCGCAGCGGCCCCCTCGGGGGGCAGGGAGCTACACGCAGTGAGCGACCGTGGGGGCTAACCTCTCCTTAGCTTGATATGTGCAGCCAGCCCGCCCGAGCCGGTGTTCGCCAGCGCAAACACACCGCCCATGCGGTGCAGGGTCTTCTCGACGATCGCCAGGCCCAGGCCGGCGCCGGTGGCTGCGGTGCGGGCTGCGTCGCCGCGAAAAAAAGGCTTGGTCAGGTTATTCAACGCCTGCGGCGCAACGCCGGTGCCGTGGTCACGCACCTTGATCAGCACCCACTGGTCGCGTTCCTTGGCAGCAATGTCGACCATGGCCATGCCGGTTTCCGGTGTCTTGCCGTAACGGCGCGCGTTTTCAAGCAGGTTGGCAATCACGCGAGACAGCTCCACCTCGTCGGCCAGCACGGTGATCTGGCCCGGCAGCGCCACGTTCACGCGCATGTCGGTGTATTCGGCCACTGAATACACGGCTGCGTTGATGATGGCATTGAGGGACACCGGCGCCAGCTGCGGCGGGTCGGGCCGGGCGTAGTCGAGGAATTTGTCGATGATGGCGTCGAGCTGCGTGATGTCGGCGGCCATGTGGGCCCGGGCTTCTGCGTCGGACACGCTCATTTCGGTTTCGAGGCGCAGGCGTGCCAGCGGGGTGCGCAGGTCGTGCGAGATACCGGCCAGCATGATGACGCGGTCTTCCTCGATCTTGGAGAGCTGCTCGGCCATGCGGTTGAAGCCGATGTTGACCTCGCGGATTTCACTGGTCGCCACCTGTTCGTCGAGCAGGCTGGCGTCGAAGTCGCCGTCGCGCATGCGGCTGGCAGCAAAGGACAGCTGCTTGAGCGGGCGGTTGATGAGCCGGGCAATCAATGCCGCGCCCAGCAGCGACAGGATGGCCGCCGTGATCAACCAGATCAGCCAGGTGCCGCCCTGCAACGGGCCCAGGCGTGAGGGGTCGGTGAGCAGCCAGTATGAGTCGCCGTCGATGTTGAACCCGACCCACAGGCCGGGGACGCCATTGACGGACTTGGCCACCACCGTGCCTTCGCCCATGCGCGCCGTGAGTTCGTCGCCGATGCGTTCGCTGAAAGGGTCGTTGATAAAGTGCTCGTACTTGTCGCGCGGCTCCCGCGGGGAGATGCGCACGCCTTCTTCTTCGGCCAGTGTCTTGATCAGCCAGACCCGTGTGATGGAGTCGGAATATTTCAGCGCGGCGCGGCTCAGGTTGACCAGCGAGGCGAGCTGCCTGGCGCTTTGCACGGCGCGCGGCTCGAATTCCAGCGCCCGGAAGGTCTGCAGCCAGGCAACGATGCAGCCGATCAGCAGGATGGACAGGAACAGGAAGGTGCGCCAGAACAGGCTCAGGCCGACACGCGGCCGCATCTCCAGGGGAGCCGGCGCGGTTTCCAGCGCAGCAGGGGCGGTTTCCAGGTGTATGGCGCGTGTGCCTTGCATTCGGGGACTCGGGAGACGGGGAGGTGGGTCGGCCCGGTCATCCAGGGGAAAGTCTGGCGTCCGGCAGCAAGTGGCGCTTTAGCTCGTTCCGTCCGGCACGAAGACGTAGCCTATGCCCCAGACGGTCTGGATGTAGCGCGGCGCGGCAGCGTCCACCTCAATGAGCTTGCGCAGCCGCGAAACCTGCACGTCCAGGCTGCGGTCGAAGGGCTCGAACTCGCGGCCCCGCGCCAGCTGGGCCAGCTTTTCGCGGGACAGCGGCTGGCGCGGATGCCGCACCAGCGTCTTGAGCATGGCGAATTCACCCGTGGTCAGCGGCAGTTCCTCGCCGTTTTTTTGCAGGGTGCGCAAGCCCATGTCGAAGCTGAAGGGGCCGAAGTTGACCACCTCCTGCTCGCTTGAAGGCGCGCCCGGCACTTCCACCGCAGGCCGGCGGCGCAGCACCGCATGGATGCGGGCCAGCAATTCGCGCGGATTGAAGGGTTTGGCCAGGTAGTCGTCGGCGCCCACTTCCAGGCCGACGATACGGTCCACGTCCTCGCCCTTGGCGGTCAGCATGATGATGGGTGTGCGGTCGTTCGCAGCACGCAGGCGCCGGCAGATGGACAGGCCGTCTTCGCCCGGCATCATCAGGTCCAGCACGATCAGGTCCACGGCGTCGCGCATCATGATGCGGTTCAGCGCCTTGCTGTCTTCGGCAAGGATGACCTCGAAACCTTCCTGCGTGAGGTAGCGGCGCAGCAGGTCGCGGATGCGGGCGTCATCGTCCAGAATCAGAATCTTGTCAGCTCGGGTTGAATTGCTAGCTTGTGTCATAAGGCCATCGTAATTTGTAACAGAGCCGATTTTGAGGGCTAAAAATGAAGAATCCAGTTTTTTTGGTTACTTTGACATACTGTTACAGAAGTTGCAGGCCGGGGCAAGCGGGATAACAACCAGATGCGCGCCAATGTCATGCTCGGCTTGGCGGATGACAACAATTGGCGACCAATGCTGACACGGTGTACCGGAAAAACTGCCTATCGTTTCGCCTGCGGCGTGGTTTATCCCGGCCGGCATCCCTTTTCCCCAACTTATCCAACCGAAAGCCACTTCTTGAAAAAACGTACCCAATTCCTTGCCACCTGTGCTCTGCTGGCCGCCAGCACGGGGCTGTTCGCCCAGAACCTGATGCCCATGCCCCACGCGCCGCTGCAAAACGTTGCCCAGCTGTCGGCCAGCGCCGCAGTCGAGGTGCAGCAGGACCTGTTGTCGATTGCGATGAGCACCACCCGCGACGGCACCGATGCCGCCGCAGTGCAAAACCAGCTCAGGGTGGCACTCGAAGCCGCGCTGGCTGAAGCCAAAAAAACCGCGCAGCCCGGCCTGATGGATGTGCGTACCGGCAACTTCAGCCTGTACCCGCGCCACGGCAAGGACGGCAAGATCAATGGCTGGCAGGGCAGCACGGAGCTGGTGCTGGAGGGCAAGGACTTTCCGCGCATCACCGCTGCTGCCGGCAAGATCCAGACGCTGACCATGGGCAATGTCGGTTTTGCACTGAGCCGCGAGGCACGTGCACGCGTCGAGGGTGATGCGCAGGCCCAGGCGATCGCAAGTTTCAAGGCCAAGGCCTCGGAGATTGCACGGGGCTTCGGTTTTTCCAGCTACACGCTGCGCGAGGTGTCCGTCAATGCCAACGACCAGGGCCCGATCCGGCCACGCATGATGGCGATGGAAGCCAAGGCCGCGATGTCGGATGCCTCCATTCCCGTGGAGGCCGGCAAGAGCACAGTGCTTGTCAATGTGTCGGGTTCGGTGCAGATGAAGTAAGCCTGCGCCAGTGCAGGCTGATGCCGGGGTTTCACGAGCACGCCTGAAAAAAGGTGTTTGCCTGACAGACGGGGCAGAGGCCGGCGCCTAAGCTTCAGGCATGAATTCCCATGTTTCGGCGCAGGACGCCGCGCACCGCGGGCCCTTGTTTGTGGTGATCAATGCGGGGTCCGGCCGGCATGATGCCGCTGCCGAGCAGGCGCTCATGGCCCGCGTCTTCACCGAGGCCGGGCGCGAGTTCGAGTTCCTGCAGATCGAGGAACCCGGGCAAATCCATACGCTGGCGCGCCGCGCCGTGCGCCAGGCCAGGGCGCGCGGCGGCGTGGTGGTCGCGGCCGGCGGTGACGGCACCATCAATGCCGTGGCCAGCGCTGTGCTGGGCAGCGGCTGCCCCTTCGGCGTCCTGCCGCAGGGAACCTTCAATTATTTTGGCCGTGCCCATGCGATCCCGCAGGACACCGAAGCGGCTGCCAGGGCACTGCTGGGCGCCAGCGTTTTGCCGGTCCAGGTTGGCAAAGTCAATGAACGGTTGTTTCTGGTGAACGCCAGTGTGGGCCTGTACCCGCAGTTGCTGGAAGACCGCGAAGCCTGGAAGCAGCAGTTCGGGCGCAGCCGTGTGGTGGCCCTGGCCTCGGGTGTGGCGACCCTGCTGCAGACGCACCGACAACTGCAGCTGCAGATTGAATCGGCCGGGCAGATGGCGGCCCTGCGCACGCCCACGCTGTTTGTCGGCAACAACCATCTGCAGCTCACGCGGGTCGGCATTGCGGAGAAAGATGCCAACGCGGTGGAGCATGGCCAGCTGGCAGCGATTGTGGTGCGGCCCATTGGCACGCTGGCACTGTTTGGCCTGCTGCTGCGTGGTTTGCTGGGGCGGCTGGGCGAGGCGGAAAACATCCACAGCTTTTCGTTCCGGCGCCTGACAGTGACGCCCCGCGGCCGCCGCCGGCGCGTCAAGGTTGCCACCGACGGGGAGATCAGCTGGAAGGAAACCCCGCTGGTGTTCGAGCTGGCCGCCGAACCCCTGCTGTTGCTGGTTCCGGCGGTCGCCGACCGGGTCGAAGTGGCATGAGCCCATGAACAAGCTGCTGCAGATCTCCGACCCGCATTTCGGCACGGTGCAGCCACCGGTGCTGCAGGCGCTGGAAGTGCTGGTGCGCGAGCAGCGCCCCGACGTGCTGGTGCTGTCGGGCGACATCACGCAGCGCGCGACGGTGGCGCAATTTCGCGCGGCGAAAGCCTTTTGCGAGCGCCTCGGCATCCCGCAGATGCTGGCCCTGCCGGGTAACCACGATATTTCGCTGTTCAACCCCTGGCAGCGGTTTGTCCAGCCCTATGCGCGTTACCTGCAGGCCTTCGGGCCCGAACTGGAAACGTCGCTGCAAACGCCCTGGCTGCAGCTGACCGGGGTGAACACCACGCGCCGCTGGCGCCATAAAAACGGCGAGGTTTCGGCGCGCCAGGTCGACGGCGTGGCGGCACGCCTGCGCCAGGCCGAGACAGGGCAACTGCGCGTGGTGGTGGTGCACCAGCCGGTGTATGTGCTGCGTGCCGAGGACGAGCACGACCGCCTGCGCGGCTGGGAGCCGGCCGTGCGCGCGTGGGCGGCTGCCGGCGCGGACATCGTCATGGGCGGCCACATCCACCTGCCTTATGTCTGCGAGCTGTCGTCCTTGATCCCGGGCCTGGCGCGGCGGCTGTGGTGTGTGCAGGCGGGAACAGCGCTGTCCTCACGCGTGCGGCGCGAGGCGCCCAATTCCGTCAACCTGCTGCTTCACAACCCCGCCGACGGCCACGGGCCATGCCGGCTCGAACGCTGGGATTACCGTGCGGCGGGTGACGCCGGGCGTTTTGAGGTGGCGCATACCAGCGAGTTGCAGCCCGAACGCGACGAGGTGTAAGGAAAATCGGGTTGAAGCCCTTGTGGAACATGCCTGGTAAGCTATCTTTTTGGTAGCGATGGTGGTCTGCCCCCGGCACATGCACCCCGGCCGCAACGTGGCCTTGGCCGGGACGGTCAGCGCAGGGGGGTTGACCCGATCACAATCAAAGCCATGACCCCATTTCTCCGCTATCTGCCCGGCACCACGCCCCTGGTGCTCGATTCACCCCACAGCGGGACCACCTACCCCGACGATTTTGGCTACGCCTGCGAACTGCAGACCCTGCGCCGCGCCGAAGACACGCATGTCGAAAAGCTGTATGACTTCGCACCCGCGCTGGGCGCGAGCTGGGTCGAGGCTTTTTTCCCGCGCAGCTACCTGGATGCCAACCGCGACACCACCGAGATCGACGTCAGCCTGTTTGACGAGCCCTGGCCCGATGCCGTGGCCGCCGACCCCAAGGTACTGGGCAAGGTGCGGCTCGGCAAGGGCCTGATCTGGCGCACCACCGACGACGGCCAGCCGATCTACCAGCGCAAGCTCGGCGTTGCAGAAGTGCAGGCGCGCATCGCACGCTGCTGGGAGCCTTATCACGCGGCGGTGGCGCAGGCGATTGACAGCGTGCATCAGCGGCACGGCTACAGCATCCACCTCAATTGCCACTCGATGCCGGCTGTCGCGTCCAGCCACGCCACCGAGTTTCCGGGGGAGGTGCATGCCGACTTCGTGATCGGCAACCGGGACGGTTCCACCTCCAGCGGGCCGCTGGCCGGGCTGGTGTGTACGCATCTCGAAAGCCGGGGCTACAGCGTCTCCTACAACCACCCCTACAAGGGCGTGGAGCTGGTACGCCGTTACGGCGAGCCGCTGCAGCAGCGCCACAGCATCCAGGTCGAGATCAACCGCAAGCTCTACATGGACGAGCAGACGCTGGACATGCATGAAGGGGCTGTGCCTCTGAAGGCCAGCCTGCAGTCGCTGGTGCAGCTGCTGTTGCAAACCGATCCGCGCGAACTCCAGTCCTGATGCGCGGCGGGGCTCACGGATAATCCCGGCGATGATCACCCTCTTCAGCGAGCTTCACGAGCTTCACGCGCCGGCCTTTGAATTTTTCCGCGGCGAACGCGTGCCCTGTTTCGAAACCCCGGCGCGCGCCGCGTTTGTCAGGGAGCACCTGCTGCAGGGCGGCCACGAGCTGCGCGAGCCGCATGCCGACAGCCGCGCGCTGCTGGGTCAGGTGCACAGCGCGCGCTACCTGGACTTTCTGGAAAACGCCTGGAGCGACTGGCTGGCACAGGACGCTGCCAATGCCGCACGCCAGCCATTTCCTTCGGTCTGGCCGGTGCGCACCCTGCGCAGCGACGTGGAACCCGCCAACTTCACCGCACGCCTGGGGCTTTATTCAATGGACAACGGCTCGCCGCTGTCGGCCGGCACCTGGGCCGCCGCCAAGGCCGGCGCCGACGCTGCCGCGAGTGCGGCGGCCCTGCTGGCGGAAGGTGCCTCTGCGGTGTTCTGCTGCAGCCGCCCGCCCGGCCACCATGCGGGGGCCGACTTCATGGGCGGCTACTGCTTTCTGAACAACGCCGCCGTTGCGGCGCAGGCGCTGCGCAACGGCGGCGCGCAGCGCGTGGCCGTGCTCGACGTGGACTACCACCACGGCAACGGCACGCAAAGCATTTTTTACGACCGCGCCGACGTGCTGTTTGTCAGCCTGCATGGCGACCCGCGCACCGAGTACCCCTTCTACCTGGGCCATGCCGATGAAACCGGCGAGGGCGCCGGGCAGGGCTTCAACTTCAACCTGCCGCTGCCGGCCGGCTCTTCGGTGAGCGCATGGTTTGACGCGCTGGAGCAGGGCTGCCTGCGCATCGCGAAACACGGCGCGCAGGCGCTGGTGGTGTCGCTGGGGCTGGACACTTTCGAAGGCGACCCGATTTCCACCTTTGCGTTGCAGCCGGCCGATTTCCACCGGCTGGGCCGGCGCCTGGCCGCGCTCGGGTTGCCGACAGTGTTTGTGCTCGAGGGCGGTTATGCGGCCGAGGCGCTGGGCAGCAATGCGGTCCAGGTCATCGACGGTTTTGAACAGGAGCATCGAACCTGATGGACAGCGTGGACGTGGTCGTGATAGGTGCCGGCGTTGTCGGGCTCGCGGTGGCGCGTGCGCTGGCGCTGCAGCGGCGCGAGGTGATGGTGCTGGAAAGTGCAGACGGCATAGGCACAGGCACCAGCTCGCGCAACAGCGAGGTGATCCACGCCGGCATCTACTATCCGCAGGGCTCGCTCAAGGCGCGGCTGTGCGTGGAAGGCAAGGGTTTGCTGTACAGCTATTGCGCAGAGCGCGGCATCGCCCACAGCCGCTGCGGCAAGCTGATTGTTGCCACCCATGAATCGCAGATTTCCCAGCTGCAGGCCATCATCGGCAAGGCGGCAGCGAATGGGGTGCACGACCTGGTGCTGCTCACGCGCGAACAGGCGCAGGCGCTCGAGCCTGCACTGGACTGTGTGGCGGCGGTGCAATCGCCCGGAACCGGCATTGTGGACAGCCACGCGCTGATGCTGGCGCTGCAGGGTGACCTCGAGAACGCCGGTGGAATCGTGGTGCTCAATTCGCCATTGGCCCAGGCGCAGTGCGCGCCATCAGCTATTGTTCTGGTAGCAGAAGACGGCACCGAACTGGCAGCCCGAACCGTGGTCAACGCGGCCGGCCTGCACGCACAGGCGCTGGCGCGGCGTTTCGAGGGGCTGGATGTGCAGCACGTGCCGCCCAGCCATTACGCCAAGGGCAACTACTTCACGCTGTCCGGGCGCTCGCCTTTCAGCCGGCTGATCTACCCCGTGCCCGAAGCGGCAGGGCTGGGCGTGCACCTGACCATCGACCTGGGCGGCCAGGCCAAGTTCGGCCCCGACGTGCAGTGGGTGGACTCGCCCGACGACCTGGTGGTGGACCCGCGGCGCGGCGATGCGTTTTATGCCGAGGTGCGCAAGTATTGGCCAGGCCTGCCCGATGGCGCACTGATTCCCGGTTATGCCGGCATCCGGCCGAAGATCCAGTCGTCCACCGAGCCTGCCCGGGACTTCCTGATCCAGGGCCCGGCCGTGCATGGCGTGCCGGGGCTGGTCAACCTGTTCGGCATCGAGTCACCGGGCCTGACCAGCTCGCTGGCCATCGGCCGCCATGTCGGCGAATTGCTGCAAAAAACATAGCTGACTGTGTCTGCTGCATAAGGGCTTTCGGGTGTTTTTGTGTTCGTTTGAGGCGTGTTAGGCCATGCGAACTGGCGCGGGCCGCAAGCCCGGGGGGCGGCAGCTTGCGGCCTTGTCCGACAAGCTGGCCCGGGTGCCGGGCTTAAGGTTTCCGGCAGAGACAGACATCAAGACACCCAGCAAGGAGCAGCCATGCCCAAGCACAAGACCAGCCTCACGCGTGCCAAAACCGGCGACGCACCGACCTCGTCCGTTCCGGCGCCCAGCGACATCGGGGAAAACAGCGCCAGCACGCTGATCGAAGTCCCGTTGCGTCCCGGTGACGGCAAGCTCGAACACCACGACTTTGCCGATGGCGGCGGCAGCGGCGGGGCGGAGGCCTTCCGCCGCAAGCCTGCCAGGTAGCCGCGGCCCTGCCGATGAAGCTGGCCACCTTCAACGTCAACGGCATCAAGGCGCGCCTGCCCAATCTGCTGGCCTGGCTGCAGCGGGCTGCGCCCGATGTGGTTTGCCTGCAGGAGCTCAAGGCGCTGGACGGCGTTTTTCCGCAGGCCGAGCTGCATGAGGCCGGTTACCACGCCTTGTGGAAGGGCCAGCGTTCGTGGAACGGCGTGGCCATTCTTTCGAAGGGCGCAGAGCCGGTCGAGATACGGCGCGAGCTGCCCGGCGATCTGCAGGACGAGCAGAGCCGGTACTTCGAGGCGGCGGTGGACGGCATCGTTGTCGCCTGCCTTTACCTGCCCAATGGCAATCCGCAGCCGGGCCCGAAGTTCGACTACAAGCTCGCCTGGTTCAAGCGCCTGGAGCAGCATGCGCAAGCGCTGTACAGCTCGGGCCACCCGGTGGTGCTGGCCGGCGACTTCAATGTGGTGCCGACCGACTTCGATATTTACGACCCGAAGTCCTGGCGAAAAGATGCATTGCTGCAGCCCGAAAGCCGGGCCGCGTATGAGGAATTGCTGGGGCAGGGCTGGGTGGACAGCCTGCGCCACCTGCATCCTGACGAACGCATCTACACCTTCTGGGACTATTTCCGCCAGCACTGGCAGCGCAACGCCGGGCTGCGCATCGACCATGTCCTGCTCAACGCCGCACTCGCGCCCCGCCTGCAGTCAGCGGGCGTGGACAGCTGGGTACGCGGCGAGGAGCACGCGAGCGACCATGCCCCGGTGTGGGTGGCGCTGGACACGCCGGCCGCGAAACGGCGCAAGGGCTAGCCGCGTTTGCCGGTCACCAGGCGGTAGATGAAAAGCAGGATCATGGCGCCCAGCACGGCGGCAATGAAACCCGCCGATTCGCCCACCTGGTACCAGCCCAGGCCGCGGCCCAGGTAAGTCGCGATGACCGATCCGACAATGCCGATCAGCACCGTGATGATGAAGCCCGCAGGGTCGCGTCCCGGCATCAGGAACTTGGCGACCAGGCCGACGATGAACCCGATCAGAATGGTCCAGAGAATACCCATGAGCTTTGTCCTGTTGATGATGAAAGGGCTTGATGATGCGGCGCGGCACCGGCCGCCAGCAGAGGACACCGGCGTGTCCGCATGTAGGAAAGCGGCAGGGCCGCGGCGAAACTCGTGTCCAATAGGAAGCATGGATGCCGAAAAAGAGATTGAAAAACGCCTGACCGAGCTGGAAATCAAGGCCAGCTTCAGCGAGGACCTGCTGGACCAGCTGAACCAGGTCATCGTCCGCCAGCAGCAGCAAATTGACCTGCTGATGCGTGAAGTCGGCCAGCTGCGCCAGCAGTTGCCCGAAGCCGGCCCCGGCCCGCTGGCCCGCGCGGGCGACGACCTGCCGCCGCATTACTGAACGCCTTCCAAAACCACACACCGCATGGCCACCGCACAAAGCATCACCACCGACGACTACAAGCTTTTTCCGTCACCGCGCAACCGGCACCGGACCATCTTCCTGCACCGTGTATTTGTGCCTTACCCCTACATGCTGATTGACATGGACAGCTACAACCTGAAAGGCAAGTACAGCCTGTTTGCGGCCTGCCGGCTGGCCGACAACAAGATGGGGCAGCTCGTCACACTGGAGCTGCCTGAAGACGAGTTGAGGTTCAAGGAGCGCTTTGTCCCCGACTGACGATGAGGAAATTGGCTTCCCGCCCAATAGTTGCGGGTGCAGGCAGCTATCATATAAATAGCGTCCGGCGCCGCGGGCGGATGGCCTGCTATGCTGCCGACGAGTCGCGCCTCCTACAATTGGAGGAGAAACCATCGCCCATTCAATCAGGAGTTTATTGACGTGCCCAATATCGCCAGCGTTCTGAAGGCAGAAATCTCCCGCGTCGCACGCAAGGATGCACGCGCCGAAACCCAGCCACTCAAAAAAGCGTCGTCGCAATACCGTACGGATATCGCTGCCCTGAAAAGGCGTGTGCTGGACCTCGAAAAGCAGCTCAGCCGTTTGCTCAGATCGGGAAAAAGGGGGGCTGCCTCTGCAGCACCGGAAGAAAAATCCGGCGGCGGCCTGCGCTTCAGCGCCAAGGGATTTGCCGCCCAGCGGCGCCGGCTCGGCCTGACAGCCGCGGCGGTTGCGAAGATTCTCAACGTGTCGGCGCAGTCCGTCTACAAATGGGAAGACGGCAAGACCCGCCCCCGGGCCAGTCAGCTGCCGGCGATTGCGAGCCTGAGGAAAATGGGCAAGCAGGAAGCGGCGAAGCTGCTGGCCGAGTAACCGGCGTAAATTTCCCGGACCCGCTATCAATCCAAGAGCTGCCTGCGTCCGGATCTATTTGGGCTAGCGGCTCTTTTTGATGGCAAGCGCAGCTTCGGTGACCAGCTCTGGCCCCCTGTAGATCAGCCCGGTGTAAATCTGCACCACATCGGCGCCGGCCTGGATCTTGGAGACGGCGTCCGCGCCGCTCATGATGCCGCCCACGCCGATGATGGGGAAGCCTTTGCCGAGCGCCGCGCGCAGCTGGCCGATTACGCGGTTGCTGGCTGCCAGCACAGGCGCGCCGCTCAGGCCGCCGGCTTCGTCGGCGTGCGGCATGCCTTTGACCGCTTCGCGGCTCAGCGTCGTGTTGGTGGCGACCACGCCGTCCATGCCGTGGCGCTTGAGCGTTGCGGCAATCACTTCCACCTGGGCCTCGTCGAGGTCGGGGGCGATTTTCACGAAGATGGGCACGCGTTTGCCATGTTCTTTGGCCAGGCTTTCACGACGTTCCGCAATACGTCCCAATAGTGCGTCCAGCGCCTCGTCGCTTTGCAGCGCGCGCAGGTTTTTGGTGTTCGGACTGGAGATGTTGACGGTCACATAGTCGGCGTGCGGATAGACGCCGTCCAGGCAGAGCAGGTAGTCATCGACCGCGTTTTCAATCGGTGTCGCCGCATTCTTGCCGATGTTCAGGCCCAGCAGCAGCGGGTGTTTGGCGGTTTGCCGGCGAAAGCCGGACTTCTGCACGTTGCTGATGAAGGCGTCCAGTCCGTCGTTGTTGAAGCCCAGCCGGTTGATCAGTGCGTTGGCCTGCGGCAGGCGGAACATGCGCGGCTTGAGGTTGCCCGGCTGCGCTTTCGGCGTCACGGTGCCAACCTCGACAAATCCGAAACCCATGGCGGCCAGGCCGTCGATGCAGCGCGCGTTTTTGTCCAGTCCTGCCGCCAGGCCCACGCGGTTGGCGAACTTCAGCCCGGCCAGCTCGACCGGGTCGTCAACACGGCTCGAGCAATAGGCCCAAGCCAGCGGCGTACCCTGGGTACGGGCCAGCGAGGCCATGGTCAGTTCGTGAGCAGTTTCTGCATCGAGTCCAAATAAAAAAGGGCGGGCAAGGGCGTAAGGCAGCAGGGACATTGGATAATTTAGGACCTGTTTACACTATTTATGCAAGTGCGAAGGTGGTGAAAACAGCGCCAATCTAGGCGCGCGACGACGCTCAGCCTGGGCGGCTGAGCTAGGAGTGCAACAACGAGTGGCGTTGTTTTCACCACCTTCCCTTCGGGTTGCGGCCAAAAAGGCCATGCGCAGCGTTGCAAAGCCTTGCCGGGCTCCAGCCCGGCTGCATTTTGCGCCTCACGCATGACCTTTTTGACTCGCAACGCATCTTGTATAAATAGTGTAAACAGGCCCTAGTTGTTCTTGGCGATAGTGCGGTGCGCTTAGCCATTGTCGCAAACCTCACCACCTTCCTCACCATGACCCAAGACGAACTCAAAACACTGGTTGGCCAGGCCGCCCTCAGCTATGTCGAGCCGGGCAGCATTGTCGGTGTCGGCACCGGCTCCACCGTCAACAAGTTCATCGACGCGCTGGCCGGCATCAAGGACACGATTGCCGGTGCGGTATCCAGCTCGGTGGCCTCTACCGAACGCCTGAAGGCGCTGGGCATCACGGTGTTTGAAGCCGCCGATGTGGAGGAACTGGCGGTGTACATCGACGGCGCGGACGAGATCGACCATGCGGGCTACATGATCAAAGGCGGTGGTGCGGCCCTGACGCGCGAAAAAATCGTGGCTGCCCAGTCGCGCAAGTTTGTCTGTATTGCCGATGAGACCAAGCTGGTGCAGACGCTGGGCCGGTTCCCCTTGCCGGTGGAAGTGATTCCGATGGCGGCACAGCGCATCCGGCGGCAGTTTGAGGCCTTGGGGGGTACGGCCACCCTGCGCCTGAAAAACGGCACGCCGCTGGTCACCGACAACGGCCAGCACATCCTGGATGTCACTGGCCTGAAGATCAGCGAGCCGCTGGCCTTCGAGTCCCAGGTCAACCAGTGGCCCGGGGTGGTGACGGTCGGGGTGTTTGCTTTCCAGAAGGCACATGTTTGCCTGCTCGGCACGGAAACCGGCGTCAAGACGCTGGTGTTTTAAAAGTCGGGTTGAATCCCCAAAAGGGCAACGGGCCGCGGTTTGGATGTTGTAGAGTTGTACGACAAATTTCAGGCCGCCATGACCCATCGTTTCCAGTCCATCACGCCCGGCGTTCACCTTTCAGAACAGGTGGCCGAGGCCTTGTCGGCCGAAATCCGCGCTGGCCGGCCGGCGGCGGGCGAGAAGCTGCCGACCGAAGCGGCGCTGGTCGAGCAGTTTGCCGTCAGCCGCACGGTGGTGCGCGAGGCGGTCTCGCGCCTGAAGTCGCTGGGCTTGGTGGAATCGCGCCAGGGCAGCGGGGTGTTTGTGCGGCGCGCCGCGTTTGCGCCGCTGAATTTCGACACGCGTTCCGCTGCCTCCAAGCAGGCCGTGATCCAGATGGTGGAGGTACGCCGCGCGCTGGAGGCCGAGGTGGCCGCACTCGCTGCGCAGCGCCGCACGGCCGCCGACGTCAAGCGCATCCGCCAGGCGATAGTGGCGCTTGACAAGGCCGTCAAGGCCGGCGGCGATGGCGCCGAGGAAGATGTGAACTACCACCGCGCGATTGCAGACTCGGCGCAGAACCCGTTTCTCATCAGCACCCTGGATTACCTGCGCCAGTTCCTGCGCGGCGTCACGCGTGTTACCCGCGCCAACGAAGCCCGCCGCGCCGACTTTGCCGCGCAGGTGCGGGAAGAACATGAGGCGATTGCCCAGGCCATTGAGGCCGGTGATGCCTTGAAGGCGCGGCAGGCTGCGGCCCGCCATATGGACAACGCGATCCGGCGCATCGAACAAGCCGACCCGGCTTTCTGGCAGCAGGAGGGTGTGCAACTGGCCAGTGCACTGCTTCCCCAAGCCGGCACGCGCTGAGTCCTGGCGGTCTTCCTGCGGCGCGGCTCCGGAAGAAATCAGGATGCCGTTCGTTATAATTTGTATGATAACAATATGAATACACCAAATCGGGCCTGTCCCGGCTGAAGGAGTGAGCCAATGAGCCAGCTTGCAGGAGTGATCGGCCTCGGTGCCATGGGCAGCGGCATGGCGCAGTCGCTGCGCCGCGCCGGCTACCAGGTGCATGTGTTTGATGTGCGGCCAGAAGCCGCGCAGGCTTTTGCCGAAGGCGGCGGGGTGGCCTCTGCCTCGCCGGCAGAACTCGCGGCCGCCTGCGACGTGGTGGTGTCCGTCGTCGTCAATGCGGCGCAGACCGAAGCTGTGTTGTTTGGTCCCGGCGGCTGCGCAGCGGCCATGAAGCCCGGCAGCGTGTTTGTGATGTGTTCCACCGCCGATCCGAACTGGTCGATGGCGCTGGAAAAACGCTTGGCCGACCTCGACCTGCTCTACATCGACGCGCCGATTTCCGGCGGTGCCGCCAAGGCCGCGAGCGGCGAAATGACCATGATGACCTCCGGTGCGCCGGCTGCGTACGCGAAAGCCGGGCCTGTTCTCCAGGCCATGGCTGCCAAGGTCTACAAGCTGGGCGATGCGGCGGGTGCCGGCAGCAAGGTCAAGGTCATCAATCAGCTCCTCGCCGGTGTGCACATTGCCGCGGCCGCCGAAGCCATGGCGCTGGGCCTGCGCGAGGGTGTGGACCCGGCCGCGCTTTACGAGGTCATCACGCACAGCGCCGGCAACAGCTGGATGTTCGAAAACCGCATGGCGCATGTGCTGGCGGCCGACTACACGCCGCTCTCGGCGGTCGACATCTTTGTGAAGGACCTCGGCATCGTGCTCGACATGGCGCGCGCCAGCAAGTTTCCGCTGCCGCTGTCGTCGACTGCGCACCAGATGTTCATGCAGGCCTCCACCGCCGGTTTTGCGAAAGAGGACGACAGTGCGGTGATCAAAATTTTCCCGGGCATCGAGTTGCCGAAGAAACCATGAAAAAAATCAGTCTGGGCTGTATTGCCGATGACTTCACCGGGGCGACCGATCTGGCCAACAACCTGGTGCGTGCCGGCATGCGTGTGGCGCAGACCATCGGCGTGCCGAACGGCCCGCTGGGCGCGGAGGTCGACGCCGTGGTGGTGGCGCTGAAGTCGCGCACTGTGCCGCCTGATGAGGCGGTGGCCGGATCGCTGGCCGCGCTGGCCTGGCTGCAGGCGCAAGGCGCGCAGCAAATCTATTTCAAATACTGCTCGACCTTTGACAGCACGGCCCGCGGCAACATCGGCCCGGTGACCGAGGCGCTGATGGATGCGCTGCAGACAGGTTTCACGATTGCCACGCCGGCTTTTCCCGACAACAAGCGCACGGTGTTCAAGGGTTACCTGTTTGTGGGCGATGTACTGCTCAATGAAAGCGGCATGCAGAACCACCCGCTGACCCCCATGCTGGATGCCAACCTCGTTCGTGTGATGCAGGCCCAGACCAGGCGGCGCGTCGGGCTGATCGACCACAGCGTGGTCGCACGCGGCGCGGCTGCGGTGCGTGAACGCATGGCGCAGTTGCAGGCGGACGGGGTGGGGGTGGCCATCGTGGATGCGGTATCCAACGACGACCTGGTGCGCCTGGGGCCTGCACTCCAGGGCATGCCTCTGGTCACAGCCGGTTCCGGCGTCGCCATTGGCCTGCCGGCCAATTTCGGCATCAAGCCCTCGGACCAGGCCAGCCGCTTGCCGGCCGCAGGCGGACTGCAGGCGGTGGTGTCGGGCAGCTGCTCGCTGGCAACCAACCGGCAGGTAGAGGACTTCATGAAGCAGGGCCGTCCTGCGCTGGTCATCGACCCCTTGCGCATCGCGTCGGGTGCCGATGTGGCGGCCGAGGTATTGGCCTGGGCCCAGCCGCTGCTGGCGCGGGGTCCGGTGCTGGTGTATTCCACCGCTGACAGCGGTGCGGTGAAGTCCGTGCAGGGCAGGCTGGGCGTGGAGGAAGCCGGCGCCCTGGTCGAGCGCACGCTGGCAGCTGTGGCGCGCGGCCTGGTGCAGCTGGGTGTGCGGCAACTCGTGGTGGCCGGCGGCGAGACTTCGGGCGCCTGTGTGCAGGCGCTGGGCATCTCGCAGATGCAGATCGGTCCGCAGATTGATCCCGGCGTGCCCTGGTGTCATGCCCGGCCTGAAATCACAGGCAGCGATGGTTTGCACCTGACCCTGAAGTCAGGCAACTTCGGTAGCGACGATTTCTTCACCAAAGCCTTTACGATGCTCGCATGAAAGAAAACAAGGCGCGTGAAGAAATCTGCCGCATCGGCAAAAGCCTGTTTGAGCGCGGCTATGTGCATGCAACAGCCGGCAACATCAGCGTGCGGCTTGACGCGTCTGAGGGGGGCGGCTTCCTGATCACGCCGACCGATGCCTGCCTGGGGTTTCTGGACCCGGCGCGGCTGGCGCGGCTGGATGCCGATGCGAAGCAGCTCAGCGGCGACACCGCGAGCAAGACCATCGCGCTGCATGCCGGCATCTACGCAGCGGCGTCAAGGTTCGACCCTGCCACGTGCTGCGTCATCCACACCCACAGCACGCACTGTGTGGCGCTGAGCCTGCAAACCACTGGAGAAGAATTGCTGCCGGCGCTCACGCCCTATTTCGTGATGAAGGTTGGCCATGTGCCGGTGATTGGCTACCACCGCCCGGGCGATGCCGCTGCTGCAAAGCGGGTTGGCGAGGCGATCGCGTGGTATGGCCAGCAAGGCAGGCCGATACGTGCGGTCATGCTGGCACGGCTGGGCCCCAATGTCTGGCACGACAGCCCGGCCGCGGCCATGGCCACGCTGGAAGAACTCGAGGAGACCGCCAGGCTCATGCTGCTGGCCGGCGCGCCGCCGGAGTCGCTGACCGGGCCGCAAATCGACGAGCTGCGCCAGGCCTTCGGGGCCCGCTGGTAAGGATATCCATAGTCGAATCGGCTTCTAGCCCTTTGGTTGTCTACGCCAATAGCTATCAATTCAAGAGCATTTCAGAGAGATCACCATGCCGAAATTTGCCGCCAACCTGTCCATGATGTACCCCGAGTTGCCCTTTCTGGACCGCTTCGAGGCGGCTGCGAAAGATGGTTTCAAGGCTGTGGAATTTCTTTTTCCCTATGCATTCAGCAAGCAGGAACTGGCCGCGCGCCTGAAAGGCAACGGCCTGCAGCAGGTGCTGTTCAATGCGCCGCCGGGCGGTACCGATGCAGCGTCCATCGCCCGGGCCTGGGACCAGTCCGGTGTCAGGGGGACCGCGGCGGTGCCGGGCCGCGAAGCGGAATTCCGCACCGGTGTGCTGCTGGCCCTGGAATACGCCGAGGCGCTGGATTGCCCGCGCATGCACCTGATGGCCGGCCTGCTGGCACCGGGCAGCGAACGCGAGGAGTTGCGGCCGCTGTATGTCGCCAACCTGCGCTGGGCCGCAGCCGAAGCAGCGAAACACGGGCGCGACGTGCTGATCGAGCCGATCAACACGCGCGATGTGCCGCGTTTCTTTTTGAACCGGCAGGACCACGCGCATGAGATCGTGGCCGAGGTCGGTGCGCCCAACCTCAAGGTGCAGATGGACCTGTACCACTGCCAGATCGTCGAGGGTGATGTGGCGACCAAGATCCGCCAGTACCTGCCTGGCGGGAGGGTCGGCCATTTCCAGATTGCCGGTGTGCCAGAGAGGCACGAACCCGACATCGGGGAGGTTAACTATCCCTACCTGTTCAGCGTGATTGACGAGGTGTCAGAGGCCTGCGGCTGGGACGGCTGGCTGGGGTGCGAGTATCGGCCGAAAAAAGGCGGCCAGCCGGGTGGAACCTCGGCCGGCCTGGGCTGGCTGCCGGGCTGAACGCGGCCGGCCAGGGTCTGCCCGGCCTAGAAGCGGATTCCGGCGGGATTGCTGGTCGGGGGCGTCACCGGGGTGGTAGGTGCGGCTGATCCCGGTGGCCGGCCCGCGGTGTTGGTGGGTGCCGCTGCCGGTGCGATGGTCACCAGGGGGGTGGCCGGTGCCTGCCGGTAATTGGCGGGCAGCGTCGATGATTTGGGGTAGCCGGCAGCATCGAGGAACTGCGTCCATTCCGCGTCGGAGAAACCCTTGAGCTGCTGGCTGCCGATGGTCAGGAAGGGCAGGGAGTTGTCGCCGCTGAGGCGCTGCAGGGCTTGCGCGTCTTCGTTGGTAATCACGGTTTTTTCCGCAAAGGGCACGCCTCGGGTGGTCAGCATGGAGCGGGCTGAGGCGCAGGGACCGCAGTTCTCGCCGGTGTACAGGGTCACCGGATACTGGCCCACCACTTTGCGCAACTCAAAAGGCAACGATCCGGTGGCTATACCCCCGGCGGCGCCGGCACCGGCCGCTGTGACCGTGGCCTTGCTTGCCGGCGGCGGTGGTTGATCAGAGAAGGTCACCTTGCCGTCCGGGCCGACGATCCGGTACACCTGCTGGGCCTGGGAAGGAGAGGGAAAGGTGCCAAAAACCAGCACCACGGCTGTACTGACTGCTGCAAATTTAATAGCGTTCGATAGGGTCATACCAGCTCCGTTTGGGTCTCTTATGCCATGCCCTGGTGGCGCAGCAACGCATCAATCGAGGGTTCGCGGCCCCGAAAGGCCTTGAAGGATTCCATCGCCGGTCGGCTGCCACCTGCTTCCAGAATGGCCTGGCGATATTTTCTGCCAGTTTCTACCGTAACGGTGCTGGGCAGGGCTCCGGCATCGGTGTTTATACCTGCAGGTGTGGCGCTTTGTGCACTCTCCTCGAAGGCGGCATAGGCGTCGGCCGAAAGAACCTCGGCCCATTTGTAGCTGTAGTAGCCCGCTGCGTAACCGCCCGAGAAAATGTGACTGAATGTGTGTGCGGTGCGGCTGTAGGGCGGCGGTGTGATCACCGCATATTCCTTGCGGACTTCAGCCAGCAGGGCCATCACGTCGCCGCCCGGCTGCCATTGCGTGTGCAGCAGCATGTCGAACAGCGAAAATTCGATCTGCCTCAGGGTTTGCATGCCGCTCTGGAAGTTTTTCGCAGCCAGCATCTTGTCGAACAGCGCGCGCGGCAGCGGCTCGCCAGTGTCGACATGGGCCGTCATGTGTTTGAGCACATCCCATTCCCAGCAGAAATTCTCCATGAACTGGCTGGGCAGCTCGACCGCGTCCCACTCGACGCCACTGATGCCCGAGACGTCCCGCTCGTTGACCTGGGTCAGCATGTGATGCAAGCCGTGGCCGAACTCGTGGAACAGGGTGGTCACGTCGTCATGTGTCAGCAAGGCCGGTTTGCCGCCGACACCGTCGGCGAAGTTGCAGACCAGGTGCGCCACCGGCGTTTGCAGCTTGCCTGTGTCCGGACGCAGCCAGCGGGCGCGCACGTCGTCCATCCAGGCGCCGCCGCGTTTGCCGGTGCGGGCAGGCCGGTCCAGGTAGAACTGGCCGACCAGCTGGCCATCGCGTTCGATGCGGTAAAACTCGACACCGGGGTTCCACACCGGGGCGCTGTCGGGGCGGATCGCCACTTCAAACAGCGTTTCGACAATCTTGAACAGGCCGGCCAGCACCTTGGGCGCCGTGAAGTACTGCTTGACCTCCTGCTCGCTGAAGGCATAACGCGCTTCCTTGAGCTTCTCGCCGATGTAGGCGTAGTCCCAGGGCTGCGGGTTCTTGAGGCCCAGCTTTTCCGCGGCAAAGGTACGCAGATCGGCCACATCCTTGAGGCCGTAGGGTTTGGCGCGCTGGCCCAGGTCGCGCAGGAAGCTGATCACCTGGTCCGGCGAATCGGCCATCTTGGCGACCACCGACACCTCGCCGAAATTGCGGTAGCCCAGCAGTTGTGCCTCTTCCAGGCGCAGCGCGAGGATTTCCTGCATCACGGCACTGTTGTCGAAGCGGCTGAATTCGGGCGCGGCCTGGTCGCTGGCGCGGGTGCTGTAGGCCCGGTACAGGGTTTCGCGCAGTGCGGAGCTGTCGGCAAACTGCATCACCGGCAGGTAGCAGGGCATTTTGAGCGTGAGCTTGTAGCCGTCCTTGCCTTCGGCCTCGGCCTGCGCGCGGGCCGTTTGAACCACGTCAGCCGGGATGCCGGCCAGTTCGTCTTCCCTGGCGTAGTAGGCGTAGGCATCGGTCGCGTCCAGCGCGTTTTCGCTGAATTTCTGGCTCAGCTCGGCCTGGCGTTCCTGGATGGCGGCAAAACGGTCCCTGGCTGCGCCAACCAGCTCGGCGCCCGACAGGACGAAGTTGCGCACTGCATTTTTGTGCGCCTGGCGCTGCTCGGGGTTCAGCGTGGCGACATCAATGGCCTTGTACTTGGCGTAAAGCCGTTCGTCCGCACCCAGGCGGGTCCAGAACTCGGTGACGCGGGGCAGGGCCGCGTTGTAGGCGGCGCGCAATTCGGGCGTGTCGGCCACGCTGTTGAGGTGGCTGACGGCACCCCAGGCCCGGCTCAGGTTCTCGGTGGCGATGTCGAGCACGCCGGCAATGTCGGTCCAGCGCGCCGGGAAGGCTGGTGCCGTGACCTGTTCAAGAGCCGTTTCAGCTTGCCCGAGCAGCACATCGATCGCAGGGCCGACGTGCTCCGGCGCGATGCGGTCAAACAGCGGCAGGTCGGAAAAATCGAGGAGCGGATTGGAGGAGGGCGTGGAGGTCATGGCAATCAACTGTGGGCGCTGGCACCGAATCTAAAGGGATGCGGCGACTAAAAAGAAAAGCCGCGCCGCAAGGCACGGCCTGTGGCTCAGCCCTGGGCGCGTTTCTTGGCGCTTTGCTGCTTTTTCGGCTTGGCCCGTTTGACCGTGCCGCCCGGTGTCAGGCGCTGGTTGCCGAGCACACGCAGGGTTTTCACCTCGGGGCGCTGGCCGTAGCGCGCGCTGTTTTTCAGCACCTTGACGTCGCGCGGGCCGGGCATGCGGTCTTCGTTGACCTTCTTTTCCTTTTCCGGCACGGGCCGCCACAGCACCAGCAACTTGCCGATGTGCTGGATGGGCGCAGCGCCAAGTTCGTCGGCCAGGGCCTGGAACATGGCTTCGCGGCCGGGGCGGTCGTCCGACTGCACGCGGACCTTGATCAGGCCGTGCGCCTTGAGCGCGGCGTCGATTTCCTTTTTGACGGCAGCCGTCAGGCCGTCCGAGCCGACCATGACAACCGGATCCAGGTGATGGGCCTCGGCGCGGTGATCTTTGCGTTGGGCGGGGGTAAGTAGTATTTGAGCCATGCCCCGATTATCGGTGAGAGGACAATACGGGCATGAAAGTAAAAACCCAAAGCAAAAAGGTCAATAAAGCGTGGTTAAACGACCACGTCAACGATACCTACGTCAAGCTGGCCCAGAAAGAGGGCTACCGGGCGCGGGCGGCCTACAAGCTCAAGGAAATCGATGAAACGCTGGGGCTGATCAGGCCAGGCAACTGTGTGGTGGACCTGGGCAGCGTGCCCGGTGCCTGGAGCCAGTACGCGCGGCGCAAGCTGTCGCCGTCGGGTGCCGCGGCCGGCGCCCTGAACGGCCGCATCGTGGCGCTGGATATCCTGCCGATGGATCCGATCGAGGGCGTGGTGTTTATCCAGGGCGACTTCCGGGAACCCGAGGTGCTACAGATTCTGGAGCAGACTTTGTCCGCCGACAAAGGGTTTACCAAGGTTGATGTGGTGATTTCCGACATGGCGCCGAATCTCTCGGGCATTGATTCAGCCGATGCGGCCCGCATTGCCCACCTGGTGGAACTGGCAGTGGATTTTTCCATGCAGCACCTCAAACCCGAGGGTGCGCTGGTCGTCAAGCTGTTCCACGGCGGCGCCTACAGTCCGCTGGTCAAGCTGTTCAAGGAGACTTTCAAGGTGGTCAAGCCCTTCAAGCCCAAGGCCTCGCGCTCGAATTCGTCGGAAACATTCCTGGTCGGCATGGGTCTCAAAAACAGGCCTTCTCCGCCCGCCTGAGCTTGTTGAAACGCAATAAATACCGCAATCCCGCTTCAAACCAAGGGATGTCCCATGTCCCGCGCGCGGTTTTTGCCCTTGAAACGCCTAAAATCAGGCGCATGTGCCTTGTGTTCCTCTATCGGAGACATCCTTGAACAATCAGTGGTTTTCCAAAATTGCAATCTGGCTGGTGATCGCCATGGTGCTGTTCACCGTTTTCAAGCAATTTGATACACGCGGTGTCGCCGGTACCAATTACCTGGGGTATTCCGAGTTCCTGGAGGAAGTGCGGGGCAAGCGCATCAAATCCGCGACTATCGCCGAAGGCCAGGGCGGCACCGAAATTTCGGCCGTCACCACGGACGACCGCAAAGTCCGCACCACCGCCACTTACCTGGACCGCGGCCTGGTCGGCGACCTGATCGCCAACGATGTCAAGTTCGACGTCAAGCCGCGCGAAGAAGGCTCGCTGCTCATGACCCTGCTGGTCAGCTGGGGCCCGATGCTGCTGCTGATCGGTGTCTGGATCTACTTCATGAGGCAGATGCAGGGCGGCGGCAAGGGCGGGGCATTCAGCTTCGGCAAGTCCAAGGCCCGCATGCTGGACGAGTCCACCAATCCCGTGACCTTTGCCGACGTCGCCGGCTGCGACGAGGCCAAGGAAGAGGTCAAGGAAGTCGTCGATTTCCTGAAAGATCCGCAGAAATTCCAGAAACTCGGCGGCCGCATTCCGCGTGGCCTGTTGCTGGTCGGCCCTCCGGGCACCGGCAAGACCCTGCTCGCCAAAGGCATTGCCGGCGAAGCCAAGGTTCCTTTTTTCTCGATCTCCGGCTCCGATTTCGTTGAAATGTTTGTCGGCGTGGGCGCTGCCCGCGTGCGCGACATGTTCGACAACGCCAAGAAAAACGCACCCTGCATCATCTTCATCGATGAAATCGACGCCGTCGGCCGCCAGCGCGGTGCCGGCCTGGGTGGTGGCAACGACGAACGCGAGCAGACCCTGAACCAGATGCTGGTCGAGATGGACGGCTTCGAAACCAATGTCGGGGTGATCGTGGTGGCTGCCACCAACCGCCCCGACATCCTGGACGCGGCCTTGCTGCGCCCTGGTCGTTTCGACCGCCAGGTCTATGTGACGCTGCCCGACATCCGCGGCCGCGAGCAGATCCTCAATGTGCACATGCGCAAGGTACCGCTCGGCCAGGACGTCAACGCCAGCGTGATCGCCCGCGGCACGCCCGGCATGTCCGGCGCCGACCTCGCCAACCTGTGCAACGAAGCAGCCCTGATGGCAGCCCGCCGCAGTGCTCGCACCGTTGAAATGCAGGATTTCGAAAAAGCCAAGGACAAGATTCTGATGGGCCCCGAGCGCAAGAGCATGGTCATGCCCGAGTCGGAGCGCCGCAACACGGCCTACCACGAGTCCGGCCATGCCCTGCTCGGCAAGATGCTGCCCAAGTGCGATCCGGTGCACAAGGTCACCATCATTCCGCGCGGCCGTGCGCTGGGCGTCACCATGAGCCTGCCGGCGCAGGACCGCTACAGCTATGACCGCGAGTACATGCTCAGCCAGATCAGCATGCTGTTCGGTGGCCGCATCGCCGAAGAGGTGTTCATGCACCAGATGACCACCGGCGCCAGCAACGACTTCGAGCGTGCGACGGCGCTGGCCAGGGACATGGTCACGCGTTACGGCATGAGCGAGGCGCTGGGCCCCATGGTTTACGCTGAAAACGAAGGTGAAGTGTTTCTGGGCCGTTCGGTCACCAAGACCAACAACATGAGCGAGTCGACCCTGAAAAAGGTCGACGAAGAGGTGCGCCGCATCATCGACCAGCAGTACGCCCAGGCCCGCAAGCTGATCGAAGACAACCAGGACAAGATTCACGCCATGGCCAAGGCCCTGCTGGAATGGGAAACCATCGACGGCGACCAGCTCGACGACATCATGGCGGGCAAGGAGCCGCGTCCGCCGAAAGACTGGACGCCGCGCAACCCCTCGGTGGGCGGTGGCGGCCCCAGCGGCGGCAACCCCGCGGTCAATACAGACCCGGCGCCAACGGTGGCTTGAGCGCTCAAGCGCTTTCATCCACACCACAACCGGGGCAAGTCCCCGGTTGTTTTTTGGCCCCCGCGCTTGTCGCTTCGCGTACTACGCTGCCCCCCGTGGGGGTGCATTTCGCCTAGGGGTGGCCCGTCGGCGAAACCTTTGCGGGCCGGAGGCCTTTAGGAGCATCAATGATTTGGCAAACTTCGCGCTTTCAGATCGACCTGTCCCGGCCGCGCGTCATGGGCATCGTCAACGTCACGCCCGATTCGTTTTCAGACGGAGGCAAATACTTTTCCGCAGGCAGTGGCCAACGCGCCGCGTTCGACCATTGCGCCCAGCTCCTGCGGGATGGCGCCGACATGCTCGACATAGGCGGCGAATCCAGCCGCCCCGGCGCGCCGCCGGTGCCGCTGGACGAGGAACTGGCGCGTGTGCTGCCTGTGGTGCGCCATGCCGTCACCCTGGGCGTGCCGGTCTCGGTGGACACCTACAAGCCCGAAGTGATGGAAGCCGTGCTCGACCTGGGGGCCGACATCATCAACGACATCTGGGCCCTGCGCCAGCCGGGGGCCGCCGCCGTGGTGGCTTCGCACCCGGCCTGCGGCGTTTGCCTGATGCACATGCACCGCGAGCCGCAGACCATGCAGGCCGCGCCCATGGAGGGCGACGTGCTGCCGCAGGTGCTGTCTTTCCTCGCGCAGGTGGCCAAAGAGCTGCAGGCCCTGGGCGTGGCCGCCAACCGCATCGTGCTGGACCCGGGCATCGGGTTCGGCAAGACCGTGGCGCAGAATTTTTCATTACTGGCGCGCCAGCGCGAACTGCTGTTTGCCGGTTATCCGCTGCTGGCGGGCTGGTCGCGCAAGTCCTCGCTGGCCGCGGTGACCAGCACCTCGCTGGCCAGTGTTGCCCAGCTGGACATCGTGGACCGCATGGTGCCCAGCATTGCCGCTGCCGTGCTGGCGGTGGATCGCGGTGCGCGTATTGTGCGTGTACACGATGTGCGGGAGACCGTTCAGGCGCTCAAGGTCTGGTCGGCCGCACGCTGAGGCTTCGGCTGACACGGCAGCAGGGCAGGGCGGCCTAAAATAAGCCCACATTTTTTCAGAACAACAAGCTCCGAGGGACAAAACTCAATGACCAGAAAATATTTCGGCACCGACGGCATTCGCGGCACCGTGGGCCAGCCGCCCATCACACCTGACTTCGTGCTGCGCCTGGCCCATGCGGTGGGCCGTGTCCTGAAAAAGAGCGAAGCCCGGCCGACGGTGGTGATCGGCAAGGACACGCGTATCTCCGGCTACATGCTCGAAAGCGCGCTTGAGTCTGGATTCAATTCCGCGGGGGTCGACGTGGTGCTGCTCGGCCCTCTGCCGACACCGGGCGTGGCCTACCTCACGCGCACGCAGCGCGCCAGCCTCGGCGTGGTGATCAGTGCCAGCCACAATGCCTTTCCCGACAACGGCATCAAGTTCTTCAGCGCGCTGGGCAGCAAGCTGCCGGACAGCTGGGAGCAGGAGGTCGAAGCCGTCCTGGAAGAAGCGCCGGTGTGGGTCGACTCGCCCAACCTGGGCAAGACGCGCCGCCTCGACGACGCTGCCGGCCGCTACATCGAATTCTGCAAAAGCACCTATGCCAGCGACCTGACGCTCAAGGGCATGAAGATCGTGGTGGATGCCGCGCATGGTGCGGCCTATCACATTGCACCCGAAGTCTTTCACGAGCTGGGGGCCGAGGTCATTGCCATCGGCTGCGCGCCCGACGGCATGAACATCAACCACGAGGTCGGCGCGACCCACCCCGAGGCGCTGATCAAGGCCGTCAAGGCCTATCGTGCAGATTACGGCGTGGCGCTGGATGGCGACGCCGACCGCCTGCAACTGGTGGACGCCGAAGGCCGTCTTTTCAACGGCGACGAGGTGCTCTACCTGATGGTGGCCGAGCGCCTGGCGCGCGGCGAGGTGGTGCCCGGCGCAGTGGGCACGCTCATGACCAACATGGCGGTCGAAGTGGCCCTGAAGGCCAGGGGCGTCGAGTTTGTCCGCGCCAAGGTGGGTGACCGCTATGTGCTCGAAGAGCTTGAAAAAAGGGGCTGGCTGCTCGGCGGCGAAGGCTCCGGCCACCTGCTGGCGCTCGACAAACACAGCACCGGCGACGGGCTGATCAGTGCGTTGCAGGTGCTGCAGGCCTGTGTGCGCAGCGGCAAAAGCCTGGCCCAGCTGCTGGCCGATGTCACGCTGTTTCCGCAGACCCTGCTCAATGTGCGCCTGCAGCCGGGGCAGGACTGGACCGGCAACGCCCTGCTGGCTTCGGAAACCAGGGCCGTGCAGGCAGAGCTTGCAAACAATGGCCGTGTGCTGATCCGTGCCAGCGGCACCGAACCTTTGCTGCGCGTGATGGTGGAGGCGCGCGAAGCGCGGCAGGCGCTGGCCTGCGCCGAGCGCCTGGTGGCGGCGGTCAAGGCCGGCTGAATTCAATGGCAGGTGTCATTGCGACACCCACCATTGGCACCGGTTTGACCGACATCCATAGTGAAATAAGCCTTTAGCCCAATCAATACGGGAGAAGTTTGCTATTAAAAGCATAGTGACTTGTCCGACACGCAGGCAGAGGGCTTCGCCGCTTTCTTGCGACGGATCCATGACGTGGATCAAGTTTTTCCAGTGGGGCTTTGCGTAAGCTTGTGCATTGCCTACGGAGCCTTGAACATGCCGAATCTTGAATGGTCCGATGCGCTGGCGCTCGAGCTGCCCGCGATGGACGATACCCACCGCGAATTTGTGGAGCTGCTGGCGCAGGTGGAAACGGCGGCGGACTCCGCGCTGCTGGACCGCTGGCGTGTGCTGCTGGACCATACAGGCGAACACTTCACCCGCGAAGACCGCTGGATGCAGGACACGCGTTTCGCGTCCACCAACTGCCACAGCGTGCAGCACAAGGTGGTGCTGCAGGTCATGCGTGAAGGCCTGGCGGCTGCAGAAGCCGGCAAGCTGGAGGAACTGCGCCACATGGCGCGCGAGCTGGCCCTCTGGTTTCCCCAGCACGCCCAGACCATGGACGCTGCGCTGGCCCTGCACCTGCGCAGCGCGGGGTACGACGCGGCCACGGGTGTGGTGAACATGCCCGGGGCCCTGCCGCGCGACATCATCCACGGTTGCGGCGGCGCCAGCTGCTCTGACGGCGTACAGACCTCCGTTCCCGCTGACCTGGCGGCATGAGCACGGCGCCGGCCAGTGCCTCGCCCGGTGTCCACGCACCGGCGGTACTGCGCCATCGCTTGCATGAGGACATCCAGGCGCTGAGCACCGGCACCCTGTTCGTGGCGTTAGGCGTGGTTATGTTCGGCCACGCCGGCCTGCTCACGGGCGGCACGGCCGGCATCGCTTTCCTGATTCACTACGCCACCGACCTGAGTTTCGGCCTGGTTTTCTTTGCAGTGAACCTGCCGTTCTACGCGTTTGCCTGGCAGCGCATGGGGCTGGCCTTCACCTTCAAGACGTTTGCCGCCGTGGGCCTGCTGTCGCTTTTCAACTGGCTGCTGCCGCAGGGGCTGGCGTTCGGCCACCTGTCACAGGCACTGGCCGCGGTGCTCGGCGGGTTGCTGTGCGGCGCGGGCATGCTCATCGTCTTTCGCCACGGTGCCAGCCTGGGCGGCCTGAACATCGTGGTGCTGTACCTGCAGGACCGCTTCGGTTGGCGCGCCGGCAAGGTGCAGATGGTGATGGATGGCCTGATTGTGCTGGGTGCCCTGTGGGTCACCGATTGGCAGCGCGTTGCGCTGTCGGTGCTGGGCGCGGTGGTGCTGAACCTGGCGCTGGCCATCAACCACCGGCCCGGCCGCTACATGGCGATGTGAGGGCTTTTCGCCTCACATTCACAGTCAAATCGCGGTTTTCTCCAGAAGGGGCGGGCGCTGACAGCTATCAATTGAATAGCGGTTGGTTGCCTCGCCTCTCCAAGGTCAGGCCAGCGTGTACGCCGTTTTCACGGTGGTGAAAAACTCCTGCGCATAACGACCCTGCTCACGCGGGCCGTAACTCGAGCCCTTGCGCCCGCCGAAAGGCACGTGGTAGTCCACGCCCGCTGTCGGCAGGTTGACCATGACCATGCCGGCCTGGCTGTGCCGCTTGAAATGGGTGGCGTATTTCAGCGAGGTGGTTGCAATGCCGGCCGACAGGCCAAATGGCGTGTCGTTGGCCGTGGCCAGCGCTGCTTCGTAGTCCTTCACGCGGATCACGCTGGCCACCGGGCCGAAAATTTCCTCGCGGTTGATGCGCATGCCGGGCGTGCTGTCGGTGAACAGCGCGGGCGACATGAAGTAGCCTTCGGCGCCGCTGTCGGTGTGGCACTGCACGCGGTCGCCGCCGAATGCCAGGGTCGCGCCCTCGGACTGGCCGATCTCGATGTAGCCCAGGTCCTGCTCCAACTGCGCCTGCGAGGACACGGGCCCGATGTCGGTGCCGGTTGCCAGTGCGTCGCCCACCTTGATGCGCGCCATGCGTTCCTGCAGCGCCTTCACAAAGGCCGGGTAGATGCCCTCGGTCACGATCAGCCGGCTCGAAGCCGTGCAGCGCTGGCCGGTGGAATAAAACGCGCTCTGCGCGCTCAGTTCCACCGCCTGGGCCAGGTCGGCATCGTCCAGGATGACTTGCGGGTTTTTGCCGCCCATTTCGAGCTGGACCTTCTTGAGGCTTTTGGCGCAAATCTCGGCAATGCGGCTGCCCACACCGACCGAGCCGGTGAAGCTGATCGCCTGGATGCCGGCATGGTTGACCAGCGCATCGCCGATCACGCGGCCGGGGCCCATCACCAGGTTGAACACGCCGGCCGGGATGCCCGAGCGCGAAATGATCTCGGCCAGCGCCCAGGCGCTGCCCGGCACCAGGTCGGCCGGCTTGAACACCACGCAGTTGCCGAAGGCCAGCGCCGGCGCGATTTTCCATGCCGGAATGGCAATCGGGAAATTCCAGGGCGTGATCAGGCCGACCACGCCGACGGGTTCACGCGTGATTTCCACACCGATGCCGGGGCGTACCGAAGGCAGTGTTTCGCCCGAGAGGCGCAAGCACTCGCCCGCGAAGAACTTGAAAATCAGGCCGGCGCGGGTGGCTTCGCCCATGCCTTCGGCCTTGGTCTTGCCTTCCTCGCGCGAGAGCAGGGTTCCCAGCTCTTCGCGGCGCGCCAGGATTTCCGTGCCAATCCTGTCGAGCGCGTCCGAGCGGGCCTGGATGGAGCCTGTGCTCCAGGCAGGAAAAGCCGCCTGGGCCGCAGCCACGGCAGTGTCCACCTGGGCGGCATCGCCCTGGGCGTATTCACCGATCACGTCGGCGATGTTGGAAGGGTTGCGGTTGGCGCTGGTGCCGGTACCGGCAAGCCATTGGCCATTGATCAGGTTGTTGAAGTCATTCATGGGGTCATATCCGATGGGGTTGGAAGATCAATGCGGTAAAAACGCAGGGCATTGCCGCTCATCACGGCTTGCTGTTGATCGGGGGTGAGACCGTCCAGCATACGCCAGAAGGCATTCACCAGGGGCTGAAAGCCTATTCGCAACCCGGCCACCGGGAAATTGCTGGCGAACATGCAGCGCTCCCAGCCGAAAATGGCCAGCGTGTCGCGCACGATGCGGGTATTTTCCTCCGGGTTCCAGGGCTGGTCGCGCAGGCCGAACTCGGAGAGCTTGACGTGCACATTCGGCTGGCGCGCCAGTATTTCCATTCCGCCGCGCCAGCGCTTGAGGCCCGCCTCGCTGCGGTCCCAGGCCAGGCCATGGTGGTTGAGCACCATGGGCACCCCCGGAAACAGGGCAGCAACCCGGGCCGCTTCGGGCAGGTGCCAGCCGGGCACACGCATGTCCCAGCTCAACCCGTGTTTTTCCAGCAGCGAAACGCCGCGCAGCCAGGCTTCGTCCTGCATGCTGCCCGGCTGGCCCGTCACGCTATGCGCCGGCGTCGCAGAAGTCAGCGGCTTGCTGCGGATGCCGCGCACCAGGGGGTAACGCAGGTGGCCGAGCAGGCATTCTTCTGTGTCCGGCCGGTCCAGCCAGGCATGCGCGACCACCGCATCGGGAAAGCCGTGTTCGGCCTGCAGCTCATGCAGCCAGGCGGTTTCCGCCAGCTGCTCGCTGCGGTCGCGTTCTGCCTCCACGTGCACGGTAGCCACCACCTGGCAGCCTGCACTGGCTGCGCGGTAGTCGGCAGGCAGAAAGTTGCGGCGCAGGGCCTGGTAGTCGCCCAGAAAAAACGCCTGCGGGTCGTAGCCCTGCTGCAGCCACGGGTAGCGGCCGCGCGACAGGTCCCACAAATGGTGGTGGGCATCCACGACGGGCATGCCGGGCGGGGTGACGTTCAGTGTTGCCACACGCAAGAGGAATCGGGTTCGCGCAGGGTCGCGATCTCCTGTTCGAACTCGAAACTGTCGAGACTCAGGCGACGCACTTTGTCGTCCTGGAACGAGATGTAGACCGCACGGTCCTGCGGATGGAAAGACAGGGCCAGCGGATTGGCGGGCAGTTCGAGGCAGCGCTGCTCCTTCAGGTCGAGGCCGAACACCGACAGCGACTGCTCGCCCGAGTTGGTGGTGAGCAGCAGGTCCTGGCCCTGCGCACCGCGAAAGCGGTAGACACGGTTCGGGTCGCGCCGCGTCTTGCCCGAGGCAACGACTTTCATGCTGGCCGTGTCGACCGCCACGATGGTGTCGTCGCCGCGGTTGGCCACGTACAGCAGTGACTCATCCGCCGACAGCACGTTGCCCTCGGGGACCGGCCCTGGCATCATGGCCACGGGCGTGAAAGTCGGGTCGTTGGGTTTGATTTTGGTGACGGTGTTCGACAGCAGGTTCAGCGCATAGGCTGTCTGCGCATCCTTTGTCAATGCGAACAAATGGGTCTTGTAGCCGCCCGAAGCCACCGCCAGATCAGGGACGTGGACCTTAAGCGGATCGGAGAAACGCAGCAGCACGTTGTGGGCCTCCGACATCACGAACAGGCGGCCTTCGGCATCCACCGCCAGGCCATGCGGCCGGTAGTAGGGCCAGAGCTTGAGTGTGGCCACCTGCTCGCGCTTGTCCAGGTCGATGACAAACACCGAGTGCCCGCCCACGTCTCCCAGATGGCTGGCGGTTTCGATGCCGTAGTGGCCCACATAGGCTCGCCGGCGCGCCGCGTCCACCGTGAACTCATGCGGGAAATCGGGCAGCCGGATGTGCTTTTCAGCCTGCCCGGTGGCCAGGTCGTAAAAGCTGAAGGTGTGGGCACATTTCTGTACCAGCAAGAGTGTTTCCCGAAGGGGCATGGTTTTCCTGAACGTTGCTTAATTTGACTGGAAAGTGGCAGCGGCGCTGCTTTTTTTTATCTGGCCCAGCGCAGCACCAGCGGGTCCAGCCGCCGGGCCGTTGCAAGCAGGCCCTGGCGTACCTCGGGGTGCATTGCAGGGAAAGGGTGGCGCGGCGCTTCACAAGCGATCACGCCGCCTTCTTTCATCAGGGCCTTGGCCGTGAGTATGCCGCCCTGGCGATTCTCGTAGTTGATCAGCGGCAGCCAGCGCATGTATTCGGCCACGGCGTCTTCGCGCCGGCCGTTCGCCCACGCGTCCATGATTTTGCGGATGCCGTCGGGGTATCCGCCGCCTGTCATCGCGCCTGTCGCGCCGGCCTCCAGGTCGGGCAGCAGGGTGATGGCTTCCTCCCCGTCCCACGGCCCTTCAATGGCGTCGCCGCCCAGGCGGATCAGCTCGCGCAGCTTGGAAGCCGCGCCCGGCGTTTCGATCTTGAAGTAAGCGATATTCCTGATCTCTTTCGCCATGCGCGCCAGAAAGGCGGCCGAAAGCGCCGTGCCGCTGACGGGTGCGTCCTGGATCATGATCGGGATGTCGATGGCCGCCGACAGCGTTGAGAAGAACTCGTAAATCTTTTCTTCGGTCACGCGGATGGTGGCACCGTGATACGGCGGCATCACCATCACCATGGCCGCGCCCAGGTCCTGCGCACGGCGGCTGCGTTCGGCGCACACCCGGGTGCCGAAGTGGGTGGTCGTCACGATCACCGGTACGCGGCCCGCCACATGCTTGAGGATGGCGGCCGTGAGCACCTCGCGCTCGTCGTCCGACAGCACAAACTGCTCCGAGAAATTGGCCAGGATGCACAGGCCCGTCGAGCCCGCATCAATCATGAAATCGACGCAGCGCTTCTGGCTTTCCAGGTCGAGTACACCCGCTTCAGTGAAGGTGGTGGGCACCACCGGAAACACGCCGGTATATCTTTCACCGCCGCTTATTGCGTTCATGCCGCTCATTCAACGATATTGAAGTCTTTGAGGAACTCGGTCTTCATCGTCAGGCCCAGGCCCGGCTTGTTGTCGTCGAGCTGGATGAAACCGTTCTCGGCCACCGGTTCGCCGTCAAAGATGTAATAGAAGAGTTCGTTGCCAACTTCCACATCAAACATCGGAAAGTACTCGCTCATGGGCGAGGCGAGGGTGCTCATGGTCAGGTGGTAGTTGTGCATCTGCCCGGCATGCGGCACCACCGGCACGCTGTAGGCCTCGCACAGCGCGTTGATCTTGTGCGCTGCCGTGATGCCGCCCACGCGATTGGTGTCGTACTGCACCACGGACACCGCTTTTTTGTCCAGCAGCTGCTTGAAGCCGTAAAGCGAAAACTCGTGCTCGCCGCCCGAGATCGGAATGCTGGTGAGCTGGTTGAGTTCGGCGTAGCCGTCGATGTCGTCGGCGATCACGGGCTCTTCCAGCCAGCGCGGCTGGAATTTTTCCAGCTTGGGCAACATGCGCTTGGCGTACTCGAGGTTCCAGCCCATGTAGCACTCGAGCATCAGGTCGTTGTCGTAACCGATGACTTCGCGGATCGCTTCCACGGCCTTGAGGTTTTCCGCCACGCCTTTGGTGCCGTGCGCCGGGCCGTAGCCGAAGCGCGACTTGAACATGGTGAAGCCTTCGTTGAGGTATTTCTGCGCTTCGTCCTGCATGGCCTTCAAGTCGGTGCGGTAGAGCTTGGAGTAGTAGCAGGGGATTTTTTCCTTGGTGCGTCCACCCAGCAGCTTGAACACCGGCTTGTTCACCGACTTGCCCAGGATGTCCCAGATCGCCAGGTCAATGCCCGAGATGGCGGCCATGGTCACACCCTTGCGGCCCCAGGCATGGGTGGCGCGGTACATGCGTTGCCACAGGTATTCGTAGTCCCACGGGTCCTGGCCCAGCACCAGCGGCGTGAGGTACTGGTCGATGATGGCCTTGGCGATGTGCGGCGCCAGCGCCACGTTGCCCAGGCCAACGATGCCGTCGTCGGTTTCGATCTCGACTACGGTCCACGAATGGAAGCGGAAGGTGCTCATCGACTCGGTGTTGGAGTAAACGAGGTCCATGGCGTTGGAGCAGAAATTGCCTTGCGGTGGAACGGTCTTGCCTTTCCATTCGAATACACGTGCGCGGACTGATTTGATTTTCACGTTGATTTCCTTGAGAGGGGCTGAACAGGCGGTTGGCTATACACCGTTCGCACTGAGCTTGTCGAAGTGCATAGGCTTCGACAGGCTCAGCCCGAACGGCTGGGTTAACGGGGCGGGGCTGCTTGCCCCATGCGGCAGGCGATTTGAAAAGCGTTAAGCGTTGCATTGACATCGGCCACGCCCTGGCCGGCGATGTCGTAAGCCGTGCCGTGTGCCGGCGTGGTGATGGGCACCGGCAGGCCGCCCTGCACGGTGACGCCCTTGCTGAAGCCCATGAGCTTGATGGCGATCTGCCCCTGGTCGTGGTACATGGTGACGATGGCCTGGTACTGGCCGGCCTGCGCTTTCAGGAAGATGGTGTCGGCCGGGAAAGGCCCATCGACCGGGAGGCCGCTGGCGCGCAGTTCGCGCACCGCCGGTTCGATGATGTCGATTTCCTCGCGCCCGCAAACGCCGCCATCGCCGCCGTGCGGGTTGAAGGCTGCCACCGCTACCTTGGGGTTGCTGTTGCCGCTGGCCTTGAGAGATGCGTAAATCAGCCGGGTGGCCTCCATGATGCGTTCCTTGCTGAGCATGGCCGCCGCATCCTTGAGCGGAATGTGCGAAGACACGCGCGCGGTCCATAAATCACCCAGGGTGTTGAACTCGCAGAAGTAGCCGGTCACGCCCAGGTACTCGGCAAAGTGGTGCAGCTCGTCTTCGTGTTTCAGGCCGCCCAGTTTCATGGCCTGCTTGTTCAGCGGCGCAAAACAGATCGCATCGATCTCGCCGCGTTTGGCGCCGTCCATGCAGAGGTTGAGCACCTGCATCACCGCCGTGCCGCAGGCCGCCTGTGCCTGGCCGCGCTGCACCCGCTCTGGCGCTATCGTGTCCAGCGCCAGGAAGGCCGGCAGTTGCTGGCTAGGCCGGCTGCGTACCTCGGCCAGGCTGGCAACAGCCTGCGTCGTCACGGTTTGCTGCGCGATGGACTGGCCGTTCTGCCAAAGCCAGGGGTCGCCGACCAGCACGATGTTGGCGTTGGCCGTGATGCCGGGCTGGCTCAGCAGCCGGGCGATCAGTTCGGGGCCAATGCCGGCGGCGTCGCCCAGCGTCAGGGCCACGACGGGAAGGATGGGTCGGTTCATGAGTTCAATCCAGCTTGATGTTCTTCTTTGCGATCAGGTCGCCATAGCGCTTGTTTTCGGCGGCATGAAACTGCGCAAACTGCGCCTGGGTCATGGGTGTGAGGTCGGCGCCTATGGCACCCAGGCGGGTTTGTGTTTCCGGCATGGCCAGTACCTTGGTCACTTCGGCGTAGATACGTTCCTGCACGGCCCTGGGTGTGGCGGCCGGCATGTAGATGCCGTACCAGGCGCTCATCTCCACGCCGTTCAGGCCAGCTTCGGCCATGGTCGGCAGGTTGGGCAGCTGCGGGTTGCGTTTGGCGCTGGCCACGGCCAAAGCCTTGATGCGGCCGTTCCTGATCTGGCCGATCACCGAAGGCATGGTGTCAAAACTCAATTGCACCTGGCCACCGACCAGGTCCACCAGCGCCGGGCCGCTGCCGCGGTAGGGAATGTGCGTGATGAACACACCGGCCTGGTCCTTGAACAGCTCGGCCGCGATGTGCTGCGTGCTACCCGAGCCGCTGGTGGCGTAGTTGAGCTTGCCGGGCTGGCTCTTGGCCAGCTTGATCAGCGACTGCACAGAATCGACCGGCAGTGCGTTGTTGACGACCAGCACGTTGGGCACCGCGCCGACAAATACCACCGGCACCAGGTCCTTGTTGTTGTCGTAGCCGAGTTTGAGCAGATGTGGCGCGATCGCGTGCGCGGTAGACACGCCCATCAGCAGGGTGTGGCCATCGGTGGCCTTGGCCGTCACGTCGGCCGCCAGGGTGTTGGAGACGCCGGGCCGGTTTTCGACCACCACCGGCTGCTTGAGCAAGGGGCCCAGGCGGTCGGCCACGGCACGCGCCATGGCGTCGGTGCCGCCGCCGGGGGCGGAGCCGACGAGGATGCGCACCGGCTTGGCCGGCCATTCCTGGGCCGAGGCGGTGGTGGCACCGGTCAGCGCACAGGCGGCCAGCAGCAGGGCGGAGGGAAATTTCATCGGATGTCTCCAGCTCGTTGTTGTGATTGCATACCCCGATGGTAGGAAGGATGACAGTTAACGTAAATTGAAAATAGCTGATAGTTTGATAATCCATGGTTATCATTTGAACCATGCCCACCACCACCCTGATTCCCCAGCTGCTGAACCGCCTGCGCATGCGGCAGGTGGCGCTCATCCTGGCCGTTGGCGAACACGGCACCCTGCGCAAGGCTTCGGCCGAGCTGGGCATGACGCAGCCGGCTGCCACCAAGATGATCCAGGAGCTGGAGTCTGCGCTGGGCCAGCGCCTGTTCGAGCGGGTCGGGCGCGGGCAGAAGCTCACGCCGGCCGGCGCCAGCGTGCTGCGCTACTTTCGCGGCATGCGCGGTTCGGTCGAAGCCATGACGCGCGAGCTGGGCGAGCTGCAGCTCGGCTCTTCGGGCCGGGTTTCGGTGGGCAGCATCATGGCGCCTTCGCCCGACCTGCTGACCCACGCCATCATTGCGCTGAAGAAGGCCTACCCGCTGCTGGCCATGGACGTGACCCTGGACACCAGCGACCGGCTGTTCGAGCAGCTGCGCGAAGGCGTGCTGGACGTGGTGATCGGGCGCATTCGCGGCGAGCACTGGGCCGACTACGAGTTCACCCCGCTGGAAAACGAGGCGCTTGCCGTGGTGGTGGGCGTGCACCATCCGCTGGCCCGCAAAAGGGCAGTCAGTTTTGCCAGCCTGCTCGACTACCCCTGGATACTGCAGCCCACCGGTAGCCCGATGCGCGAGGTGCTGGAGCAGGAGTTCCGCATGCTGCAGTCACCCACGCCCGCCGGCCTGATCGAAACGGCCTCCATCCTCACGACCACCAACCTGATCGCCAAAACCGACATGGTGGGCGTCATGCCCCAGTCGATTGCCGACAACTACGCCAGGCACGGCCTGCTCAAGGTCCTGCCCTGCGCCATCCGGCACCGGATGGAGGCCTTCGGTTCCATCACGTGCAAGGACAGGCCGCTGAGCGAAGCGGCGCGTTTTTTCCTGTCTGCGCTGCACAGCCGCGTGCCGTCCAGGCCGGCTCGAAAAACCCGGGCTGAGCATATTTCACAAGAGAAATAGGCCGCTGGCCCAATAGCTACGGGCAGAGTCAGCTATCAAAAAAAGAGCGACCCCGGGGCCATGCCTTATTGCGCGGCCTGCCAGCCGCCGCCCAGTGACTGGATCAGCGCCACAGCGGTGGTCTGGCGGTCGGCCATGGCCTGCACCAGGGCGCGGCGCGCGCTGAGTGCGGTGGCCTGGGCGGTGATGACTTCGGTGTAGCCGACCTGGCCGCTGCGGTAGCGGTTGAGTACCTGTTGCTCGACCTGGTCGGCTGCCTGTGAGGCCTGGCGGCGCAGCTCCTGCTGGGTCAGCAGCACGCGGGTTGCCGACAGCTGGTCTTCCACGTCCTGGAAGGCAGCCAGCACGGCCTGGCGGTAACGCGCCACCGCCTGCTCGTGCGCGGCGCGCGCGCCGTCCACGCGGGCGCCGGTGGCTCCTGCGTCAAAAATCAGCTGGGCGGCCGACAGGCCCAGCGACCAGACGTTGGTGGAAGCCTTGAAGAGGTCGGCGACGCGGCTGGCGCTCGAACCGGCCGAGGCGCTCAGCGACAGGCTGGGGAAGTAGGCGCTTTTGGCAATGCCGATCTGCTCGTTGGCCGAAGCCACACGGCGCTCAGCGGCGGCGATGTCAGGCCGGCGCTGCAGCAACTCGGAAGGCACACCCACCGGAACGTCCGGCACGGACGGTTTCCATTCGACCGAGGGCAGCGTGAAGTTGCCGGGTGCCTCGCCCACCAGCACGGCAATGGCGTGTTCAAGCTGTGCGCGCTGGCGCTGCAGCCCGGCGTTGTCGGCCTGGGCATTGGCCAGCTGGGTTTGCGCCTGCAACACGTCGGTTTTGGCGGCAATGCCGGAGGCGTAGCGGTTTTGCGTGATTTCCAGAGCGCGCTGGTAGCCGGCCAGTGTGCTTTCCAGCAGCGCTTTTTGCGCATCGGTCTGGCGCAGCGAGAAGTAGTTGGCCGCCAGCTCGCCTTGCGCCGAGAGCTTGGCTGAAGCCAGGTCGGCGGCGCTGGCCTGCTCGCCGGCTTTGGCTCCGTCCACTGCACGGCCCAGCCGGCCCCACACGTCGGGCTCCCAGCTGCCGCCTATGCTGAGCTGGTAGTTGTTGCCGAAGCGGCCAGTTGCGCCGGTGGTGGTATTGCCACTGCTGCGCGAGCGCGAGGCGCCGCCGTCCAGCGTGACCGTGGGAAAAAGCGAGGCGCGCTGCTCGCGCACCAGCGCACGCGCCTGCGCATAGGCGGCCACAGCCAGTGCCACATTCTGGTTGGACACGACCACGCGCGCTTCCAGCTGGTCCAGCACCGGGTCGTTGAACAGCGACCACCACGGACCGCGCTCCAGCGCATCGGCCGGTGCGGCGGGCACCCAGCCTTCGGCTTCCTTGAAGGCGCTGACATCGACGGTCGCCGGGCGCTTGTAGTCCGGGCCAACCGCGCAACCGCCCAATGCCAGCACCAAGGCGACGGCGAGCAGGCGCAGTTGAAAGCGAGGGATAAGCTGGACGCGCGCGGGGCGTGTGTCCGGGAAAGTGTTCATGAGGTTCATGGCGGTACCCGTCATTGCAGTTGCAGCGGTGCACCGGGGGGCGGTGCGCCGGGATCGTCAGGATGGCGGCTGAGCTGGCGCTCCAGCGGGCTGCGCCTGCGCAGCTTGTCGAGCAGGATGTAAACCACCGGTGTGGTCAGCAAGGTGAGGAGCTGGCTCGCAATCAGCCCGCCGATGATGGAAATGCCCAGCGGCCGGCGCAGCTCGGCGCCTTCGCCGAAACCGATGGCCAGCGGCAGCGCACCCAGGATGGCGGCCAGCGTGGTCATCAGGATGGGCCGGAAACGCAGCAGGCAGGCCTCGCGCACCGCTTCCACGGCAGACAGGCCGCGCGAGCGCTCGGCCTCCAGCGCGAAGTCGATGATCAGGATGGCATTTTTCTTGACGATGCCTATCAGCAGAAACACGCCGATCAGCGCGATGATGGAGAAATCCATCTTGAACAGCATCAGCGCCAGCACCGCACCCACGCCAGCGGAGGGCAGGGTGGACAGCACGGTGACCGGGTGCACCAGGCTTTCGTACAGGATGCCCAGCACGATGTAGATCACCACCAGCGCTGCAAGAATCAGCAGCGGTTGCTCGTTTTGCGACTGCTGCGCATTGCGCGCCGTCCCGGAGAAACTGCCACGCACATTGCTGGGCATGCGGATTTCTGCCTCAGCCTGCTTCACCGCGTCCTGGGCTTCGCTGAGCGGAACGCCTTCCGCCAGGTTGAACGACACAGTGGTCGACAGCTCGCCGTCTTCATGGCTGATCGATGCGGCGGTCGGGTTCTCGCTGAAGCGCGCAATCGCCGACAGCGGCACCATGGTGGTCACCGATGCACTCAGCGCCTGACCGGAAGAAGGGTCGCGCAGAGCCGGATTGACCACCGTGGTCGCAGCGGCAGGCGCCGCGGTGGCCAGCGTCGTGCCGCTGCCGCCTTTGGCGGGAACATAGATGTCTTTCAGCGACTCCGGGCTCTGGATGTAGCGCGGCGCCACGCCCATGATGACCTTGTACTGGTTCAGGTCGGCATAAATGGTGGCCACCTGCCGTTGGCCGAAGCCGTTGTACAGCGCGTTGTCCACGTCACGCGAGCTGATGCCCAGCCGCGCGGCGCTTTCCTTGTCCACGGTGACCATGGTCTCCACGCCGTTTTCCTGCTGGTCGGTGTCCACGTCGGTCAGCGCGGGCTGCAGTTTCATCTGCTCGGCCAGGCGCACGGCCCAGATTTTCATGTCGCTGTTGTTGTCGCTCTTGAGGGTGTACTGGTAGGTGGAGTTGCTGGCGCGCCCGCCGCCGCGCAGGTCCTGTACCGGGTTGAGGAAAATGCTGATGCCGGTGATCTGCGCCAGCTGCGGGCGCAGCCGGGTGATCACCGCCTGGCCCTTGTCGGTGCGCTGGTTCGCAGGCTTGAGATTGATGAACATGAAGCCGCCGCCAGCGCGCGAGCCGCCGGTGAAGCCGACCACGGTGTCGACCGCCGGGTCGGCGCGGATGATGTCCACAATGGCCTTGAGCTTGGTCTGCATGGCCTGGAAGGAAATGCTGCGGTCGGCGCGTATGCCGCCGCTGATCTGCCCGGTGTCCTGCTGCGGAAAGTAGCCTTTGGGAATCGAGACAAACAGGTAGGCATTGAGCGCGACAACCGCTACCAGGCTCAGCATCACGATGACGCGGCTGGCCAGTGCCCAGTCCAGGCAGATCTCGTAGCCGCGGTGGACACGCCCGAAAGCAGCTTCGAACCAGCGCGCCAGCCGCCCCGGCGGCCTGGTGTGCGCATCGGGCTTGAGCAGCCAGGCGCACATCATGGGTGTGGTGGTCAGGGAAATCAGCAGGGAAATCAGCACCGCCGCCGACAGCGTGACGGCAAACTCGCGGAACAGGCGCCCGGTTTGCCCGCCCATGAAAAGCAGCGGAATGAACACCGCCACCAGCGACAGGCTGATGGACAGCACGGTGAAGCCGACTTCGCGCGCGCCCAGCAGCGCGGCCTTGAAACGGTCCATGCCGGCTTCGATGTGCCGGCTTGTGTTTTCCAGCACCACGATGGCATCGTCCACCACAAAGCCGGTGGCCACGGTGAGCGCCATCAGGCTCAGGTTGTTCAGGCTGAAGCCCAGGAAATACATCACCCCGAACGTGCCCAGCAGCGAGACCACCGTGGCCACCGCGGGAATGATGGTTGCGCGCGCGCTGCGCAAAAAGGCGCTGACCACCAGCACCACCAGCGCAATCGAGATCAGCAGCGTGATCTCGATTTCCTTGAGCGAGGCGCGGATCGAATTGGTGCTGTCCGACGCCACATGCAGCACCACGTCCTGTGGCAACTGGGCCTGCAGTTCGGGCAGCAGGTCGCGCACGCCATCGACGGTGGCAATCACGTTGGCGTCGGGCTGGCGCGTGACCAGCACGATCACCGCCGGTTCGCCGTTGAACAGGCCCAGGGTGTTGATGTTCTCCACGCCGTCGACCACCTCGGCGACATCGCGCAGGCGGATGGCCGAGTCGTTACGCCAGGCGACGATCAGGTCGCGGTAGTCTGCCGCCTTGCGTCCGCCGCTGGCGGTGTTGGCGCCCGAGTAAATCTGCAGGCGCTGGCCGTTGCCTTCAATCGCGCCCTTGGGCCGGTTGGCGTTGGAGGCCTGCAGAGCCGCCCGCACATCTTCCATGCTGACGCCGTAGCGGTTCAGCGCAAAGGGCAGCAGGTCCACCCGCACGGCAGGCAGCGAGCCGCCGCCCAGTTCAACATCACCCACGCCCTGAACCTGCGCGATTTTCTGCTGCACCAGATTGGAGACCTCGTCGTAGATCTGCCCGGGTGAACGGGTTTTGGAAGTCAGCGCCAGGATGATCACCGGCGCCGCCGCCGGGTTGGCCTTGCGGTAGGTCGGGTTGCTGCGCAAGGTGGCGGGCAGGTCGGCGCGCGAGGCATTGATGGCCGCCTGCACCTCGCGCGCCGCCGCATCGATCTTGCGGTTCAGGTCGAACTGCAGGCTGATGCGGGTCGAACCGGTGCCGCTGCTGGACGTCATTTCGTTGACACCGGCAATCGTGCCGAGGCGCCGCTCCAGCGGCATGGCCACGCTGCTGGCCATGGTGGCCGGGCTGGCGCCGGGCAAGGTGGCACTGACCGAAATGACAGGGAAATCGACTTGCGGCAGAGGCGAGACCGGCAGCACGAAGAACGCGCCTATGCCGGCGAGGGCCAGGCCTATGGTGAGCAGGACGGTGGCTGCCGGGCGGCGGACGAACGGTTCGGAGAGGTTCACTTTTTCCTCCCCGCCGGGGGCCTCGAATCATCTTTGACTCGAAGGTCTGCGGACTGCCTGCAAGCCGGGTCTCGCCCCGGCGGGCGAGGCACTTTTCTTTGCGTCGCCAAAGAAAAGTACCCAAAAGAAAGGCGACCCGACAGTCTGGGTCCCTTCGCTTCGCTGCGGGCAACCTGCGGTGCTCGGTCAAAGCGGGGTCTCGCTCGAACTCGCCTTCGGCTCAGACAATCGCGAGCCCTTGTCCGCTTTGACCTGCGCTCCTCGGCCCAGCCTAACGGGCGTGGGAGGCGAATACGGATTCGGGGAGGTGAGGACGCGCGAAGCGCGTCCTCACCGGAGCCCGATTGCATACCCGTGCCCGATCCCGGCTCCTCCACCCGTCGGGCTGGGCCGAGGAGCACAGCCGAAAGTGGATCAGGGCGAGCGATTGTCTGAGGCGCAGCCGAGTTCGAGCTCGACCCCACTTTCGGCGAGCACCGCAGGTTGCCCCGGAGCGTAGCGCAGGGGACCCAGACCATCGGGTCGCCTTTTCTTTGCTTACTTTCTTTTGGCGAAGCAAAAGAAAGTGAGTTGCCGCCGGGCAACCCCCGGCTTGTTGGCAGCCCTCCAGCGCAAGAGGCAAAGACAGCTTCGACAAGCTCAGCCAGAACGGTGGTGGTCTTCGAGCATGGATCCCGGATCAAGTCCGGGATGACAAGCTGGGGAGGGCTCGGATTCACACCGAAGCCCTCCGCCCAAACCTCTGTCCCATCCTGTCAAACGCCAGATAAATCACCGGCGTCGTGAACAGCGTGAGCATCTGGCTGACGATGAGTCCGCCGAAGATGGCCAGGCCCAGGGGCCGGCGCAGCTCGGCGCCTTCGCCCCACCCGAGCATCAGCGGCACGGCGGCGAACAGCGCGGCCAGCGTGGTCATCAGGATCGGCCGGAAGCGCAGCAGGGCCGCCTGGTGAATCGCTTCCTGCGGCGACTTGCCTTCGTTGCGTTCGGCGTCGATGGCGAAGTCGATCATCATGATCGCGTTCTTCTTCACGATGCCTATCAGCAGGATGATGCCTATGATGCCGATCACCCCAAGGTCGGAGCCGCTGATCATCAACATCAGCAGCGCGCCCACGCCGGCCGAGGGCAGGGTGGAAAGAATCGTCAGCGGATGGATGTAGCTTTCGTACAGCACGCCCAGCACGATGTAGACGCAGATCACGGCCGCCAGGATCAGCCAGAGCTGGCTGGACAGCGAGGACTGGTAGGCCCCTGCCGCGCCGAGGAAGGTCAGGCTGACGCTGGCCGGCAGGGCGATGTCCCTGGCTGCCTGTTTGACTTCACCCACCGCTTTGCCGAGAGAGACGCCGGGCGCCGTGTCGAAGCCCAGCGTAGTCGCCGGGTACTGGGCCACGCGGGTGATCTGCAGCGGTGCGGGCTGCTCGGTGATGGTGGCAATGCTCGCCAGCGGCGTGGTGGCCCCCGAGCCGGTTTTGAGCGGCAGGGTGCCCAGCGATGCGACCGACATCTGCGGGTCGGGCAGGGCTTCCAGGATCACGCGGTACTGGTTGGTCTCGGTAAAAATCGTCGAGACGATACGCTGGCCAAAGGCGCTGTACAGCGCGTCGTCAATCGACGAAGTCGTCACGCCCAGGCGCGAGGCGGTGTCGCGATCGACCGAGATATAGGCCGATGAACCGGTGGCACCGGCGTCCGACGCGATGTTGCGCAGGGCGGGCAACTCACGCATGCGCTGCGCCAGCCTGGTGGCCCACAGGGCTACCGTGGGATTGTCCGAGCCCTCCACCGACACGCGAAACTGCGTCGGCCCGGTTTCGGCGTCGATGGTCAGGTCCTGCGTGGGCTGCAGATACATGGTGACGCCGGCCACCGTGGCGGCGCGGCGCTGCAGCCGGTCCATGGTTTCCTGCTGGCTGGTGGTGCGCTCGCTCTTGAGGTTGATCAGCATGCGGCCGGTGTGCAGCATGGTGTTGTTGGCCGCGTCCACACCGATGAAAGAGCTCAGGCTGGCGACATCGGGGTCTTCCAGGATGGCCCGGGCCGTCGCTTGCTGAAGATCGGCCATGCGTCCATACGAGACCGACTGGGCGGTTTCTATGCGGGCCTGCAGCTGCCCGGTGTCCTGGGTCGGGAACAGGCCTTTGGGAATCAGCACATACAGCAGCACGGTGAGCAGCAGGGTGGCCAGCGCCACCACCAGCGTGGCGCCCTGGTGCCTGAGCACCCAGCTGAGCCATTGGTCATAGCGCGTGATCACGCCGTCGAAAAATTTCTGCAGCCGCTCCCCCCAACCTTTTTCCGTTCGGGCTGAGCTTGTCGAAGCCGGGGTCTGCCCTTCGACAGGCTCAGGGCGAACGGGGTGGGGCCTCAGCCAGCGCGCCGACATCATGGGCACCAGGGTCAGCGAGACCACGGCGGAGATCAGGATGGTGATGGCCAGCGTAACGGCGAACTCGCGAAACAACCGCCCGACCACATCACCCATGAAGAGCAGCGGAATCAGCACGGCGATCAGCGAGACCGTCAGCGAGATGATGGTGAAACCGATCTGCTGCGCGCCCTTCAGCGCGGCGGCCATGGGGGCTTCGCCTTTTTCGATGTAGCGCGAGATGTTTTCGATCATCACAATGGCATCGTCCACCACGAAGCCGGTGGCAATCGTCAGCGCCATCAGGCTCAGGTTGTTCAGGCTGTAGCCCAGCAGGTACATGGCGCCGCAGGTGCCTATCAGCGAGATCGGCACCGCCAGGCTGGCGATCACGGTGGCGCGCAGGCTGTGCAGGAAGGCAAAGATCACCAGCACCACCAGCAGCACGGCCAGCATGAGCTCGATCTCGACATGCATGACCGAGGCACGTATGCCGGTGGTGCGGTCACTCAGCACATCGATGTTCACGGCCGTTGGCAGGCCGGCTTCCAGCTCGGGCAAGCGCGCCTTGATGGCGTCCACCGTGGCAATCACATTGGCCCCGGGCTGGCGCTGCACGTTCAGGATGATGGCGGGTACCAGCTGCCGAGGGGCCGCCCCTAGGCAGTTGTCCCCCTCAGGGGGAGACCGCGAAGCGGACAGGGCGGGACAATCCCCTCCTGACCAGGCGCCGAGCTTGACGTTCTCGGCGCTGTCCACCACCTGGGCCACGTCGGTGACCCGCACTGCAGCGCCGTTGCGCCAGGCGATGATCAGGTTTTTGTAGTCGGGTGCAGCCAGCAGCTGGTCGTTGGAGTTGAGCGAATACGAACGCGTCGGGCCGTCGATGCTGCCTTTGGCGCTGTTCGCATTCGCGGCCGCAATGGCGGTGCGCAGCGAATCAAGCCCAAGGCCGTAGGAGGCCAGCGCGCGCGTGTTGGCCTGGATGCGCACCGCGGGGCGCTGGCCGCCGCTGAGGGAAACCAGGCCGACACCGTTGACCTGGCTGATCTTCAGCGCCAGCCGGGTGTTGACGATGTTCTGCACTTCGGTCAGCGGCAGGCTGTCGGAGGTGATGGCCAGGGTCAGCACCGGCGCATCGGCCGGGTTCACCTTGGCGTACACCGGCGGCGCCGGCAGGTCGGCCGGCAGCAGCGAACCGCCGGCGTTGATGGCGGCCTGCACTTGCTGCTCGGCCACGTCGAGCGCCAGGCCCAGACCGAACTGCAGGGTGACGATGGAGACACCGGCCGCGCTGGTGGAGCTCAGGCGCTGCAGGCCGGACATCTGGCCGAACTGGCGCTCAAGCGGCGCGGTGACGGTTTGCGCCATCACCTCGGGACTGGCGCCGGGGTAGAGCGTCTGTACCTGGATGGTCGGGTAGTCCACCTGCGGCAGGGCGGCCAGCGGCAAAAACCTGAAGCCGACCAGGCCCGCCAGCACGATGGCCACCATCAGTAGCGCGGTGGCGACCGGACGCAGGATGAAAGGGCTGGATGGGCTCATGGGTGCAGCCGCCAGGCGACCGTCATTGGGCAGGCGCGGCGGAACCCTGGCGCCGCCGCTCCCTGATTTGCTGCCAGCGCGCGATGGCCGCGGCGTCGCCCCGGTCTATCTGCTCCAGCAGGGTTTTGCGGCGGGCAAGGGCTTCCGGGTCGTCCTTGACCTGGTCCAGGAAGCGCTGGCGCTGCTGTGCTGTGGGCGGTTCAAATGCGGCAGCAGGCGCCTGGGCTGCCCGGCCGGGGGCAGAGGCCCCGGCTGCAGGTGCGGATGCTGCGCCGCCTGGCGCGGCGGCGTCCCCGCGCGGCGCCGATGCCGCGCCCTGGGGCCTGCGGCCACCCTGACGGGCACCGCCGCCGCCCGGCGCATCGCCCGGCAACACCACGCGCGCGCCGTCTTTCAACCGGTCGGCGCCCTCGGTGATGACGCGTTCGCCCGCCTCCAGGCCGGAGGTAATCACGATCTTGTCCACCGTGGCTGGCCCGCGCTTGACGGGCCGCAGGCTGACGGTGCGTTCAGCCGCATTGAGTACATAGACATAGTCGCCGCTGCTGCCCAGGCGGATGGCCGTGACGGGCACCACCACGGCGGTTTCAATCGTCCGGACCAGCAACTGCACGTTGACAAACTGACTGGGGAAAAGAGCGAGCTTGCTGTTGGCAAAACGCGCCTTGGCCTTGACCGTGCCGGTGGTCGTGTCCACCTGGTTGTCGAGCGAGGCGAACACGCCGGTGTCCAGCGTATTGGCGCGCGTGCGGTCCATCGCCGTGACCTTCATCGCGGCGCCCGAGGCAGCGGTTTGCTGCAATTCGCCCACCTGGTCCTGCGGGATGGAGAACACCACGTCGATCGGCATGACCTGGGTGATCAGGACAATGCCATTGGCATCGCTGGGGTTCACCACATTGCCGATGTCCACTGCGCGCAGGCCGACGCGGCCACTGACCGGCGCCACCACGCGGGTGTAGCCCAGGTTCAGGCGGGCCGCGCCTTCGTTGGCCCTGTCGATCACCACGGTGCCTTCAAGCTGTTTGACCAGGGCGGCTTGGGTGTCGACATCCTGGCGGGCGATCGAGTCCTGCCCCAGCAGTGTCCTGTAGCGTTGCAGCGTGACACGGGCGCTGTCGAGTTGTGCCTCGTCGCGCTGGCGCTGGCCGGTGGCCTGCTGCAGGGCCAGCTCAAACTGGCGCGGGTCAATGATGGCCATGAGTTCGCCGGCCTTGACCATCTGGCCTTCCTTGAACAGGACTTTCTGCATCACCCCGGTGACCTGCGGGCGCACCCGCACCGTGGCCTGCGGCGTGACGGTACCCAGTGCGTCCAGGACGATGGGAATGCTGGTTTTCTCGGCGGTGGCAACGCCGACCGTGGTGGCTGGCGCGCGGCGGCCACCACCACCGGAGCCACCCGGGCCCACTGCGGTGCTTGTTTCGGATGCGGGCCGGGTCAGGTGCCAGGCCAGCCAGCCGATGCCGGCCAGGACCAGCACGGCGATGACGCTGCCGACCAGGATGGCACGGCGGCTCAGGTGTTTGCGTGAAGGAGTATCGGGGCCAGGGGGCGGTGCCTCAAGTTTCGTGTCCATCGGCTGTCCTTGTTGCCTGCCGCTGTGGAACGCGGCATTGTTGTGTTTTGATGGATGATGGCGCCGGCGCCGTTTGCACGGTGCAGGCGCGTATCTTCAGCCAGCGTCAGGAATTATCACTGCAAGCTTTCGCGGCCAGATGTAGCGCTCGAAAGAGCCAAGTAAAGGTCCTGTAAAGAGAAACGGTGTTTCCGCCGCTGTGGCGGGTAGCCTTGGCCCGGACTGTCTGGCAGCGCACATTGCTATCACATACATAGCTGGAGACGCCCGTATCCACTGGGCTGGAGGCCGATTTGATGCCTGACGCTGCGGCGCCGGCCTGTAGTGGATGGTGATGCCGTGCTTAGAATCTGCTCTTCCCCTGTTCTTGCAAGGCCCCCACGCGTGACCGATACCGCTGCTCCCGACCTGCGCATCTGCCGCGCCGACTACCACCACCCTGTGCACGCCGACGCGCTGGTTTTCCTGCTCGACGCCTACGCCCGGGACCCGGCCGGCGGCGGCCACCCGCTCAGCAACTTTGCCAAAAACCACCTGGTGGTGGAGCTGGCCGACCGGCCCCAGGCCTTCAGCGTGCTGGCCTTTGACGGCGCGCAGCCGGTCGGGCTGGTCAACTGCATCGAGGGCTTTTCCACCTTTGCCTGCCGGCCGCTGGTCAATGTGCATGACGTGGTGGTGCTGGCCAGCCACCGCGGCCGGCGCGTCGGTGCGCAGATGCTGGCGCTGGTCGAAGAAATGGCGCGCGAACGCGGCGCCTGCAAGCTGACGCTGGAAGTCCTCCAGGGCAACCGAAGCGCGATCACGCTGTACGAGCGGATCGGCTTTGCCGGCTACCAGCTCGACCCGGCCATGGGCAGTGCGCAGTTTCTGCAGAAGTGGCTGGCCTGAGGACCTGGTGCATGCCAGGCTGGCGCTAGCTGGTCTTGGCTTCAGGCCTTCCCAGTCCTCGGGCCAGCAGTGTGCCTATTGCAGCGCCGGCAACTTCGGCCATCACGAAACCGGGTGCACTGGCGGGCGCGATTCCTGCAAAGCTGTCAGAAAGCATGCGCCCCAGCACCGCCGCCGGGTTGGCAAATGACGTGCTGGCTGTGAACCAGTAAGCCGCGCCGATGTAGCAGGCCACCAGCGCTGAAGCTTTGCCAGCCGGTGCGCGAAGGATCACCAGCACCAGCCCGGCGGTGGCTACCGCTTCGGCCAGCCATTGGCCCCAGCCGGAAAACTGGCCGGCGGCATTCCAGCCGCCGCGCAGCTTGTTGCTGAACTGAAGCACTTCCATGTCAAACATGGCATGCGCCAGCCAGGCGCCGGCAACAGCGCCCAGCAATTGAGATGCTATGAAAAATAGAGCTGCTTGCATTCGCCGTTCGTGGGCTAGCATGCCTTTTGACCATATGACCAGGGTCACCACCGGGTTGAAATGGGCGCCGCTGACCGGGCCCAGAACCTCGATCAGCACATAAAGCGCAAACGCCGTCGCCAGGGTGTTGGCAAGCAGCGCGATGGCAATGTTTCCACCGGCCAGCCGCTCGGCCATGATGCCCGAACCGATGACGGCGCACAGCAAGGCGGCCGTGCCCAGAAACTCTGCCAACAGGCGTTGCGCCAGTGGCGGCGTGGTGGCCGCGCTCATGTCTTGCAGCAGGCCGGGCCAAACATCGATAGCACTTGCGCCCAGTAAGGCCGGCGTGCGGGGTACTTGCTGGTGGCAAACAGCCCGATGGTTTCAGGTCCTGTGGCGCCGCGCGGGTAGTGAAAAGTGCCAAACACCAGGTCCCAGACCATCAAGGCGCTGCCGTAGTTGCTGTTGCCTTCTTCGGGCCGGGTTGAGTGGTGCCAGCGGTGCAGCTCGTTGGTGCTGAAAACATAGTTGAGCCAGCCATGGCGCAGCGGGAGGTTGACGTGCTGAAGCATCTGCACCGGCTGGGTCAGCGCGATGTAGCCGAGCAAAACATCGGCGGGGGCGCCCAGAAGCATCAGGGGCAGCATGCTCAAACTGTGCTTCAGTGCGTACTCCAGCGGGTGAACACGGAAATTGTTGATGGAATAAAGGCGCTCGCTGCCATGGTGCAGGGCGTGCAGCCACCACAGGCTGGTCTGGGTGTGGTGCCAGCGGTGGACCCAGTACTTTCCGAACTCGGCCAGCAGGGTGACCAGCAGCAGTTGCAAGGCGAAGGGCGCGTCAGCGGGAAACACGCCGGTTGCCGGCTCGCTTGCTCCGTAAAGCGCCAGGACGGCAAGCGGCGACAGCCCTTTCAACAAGGGCTGCACCGCCCCGGCCAGCAGGCCGAAGCTTATCCAGTCGGTTCGGCTGTCGCCCTGCGGCGCATTCCACGCGGCCTGGTGCGGCATGTAGTGCTCCAGCAGTATGGCCAGCCCCAGCGCGCCCAGGCTGCTCAGAAAAATGGGCAGCTCCAGGTTGGCGCCTATGTGCCGCGCATAAAGAAAACTGCCAACACTGATCAGCAGCGCGCCCGGCAACAGGCTTCTTGAGATGATGTTTTTCATGAAACAGGCAAGAAGTGATGGAAAGAAAAGTCAGGGTGATCCGGCCAGCTCGCGCGCCGATTGATTGAGCATGTCGCGCTCGAGTTTTTCGGGTGGCAGGTTGATCAGGCTTTCCAGGCGCTCCCGCATGGCTTGAAGTGTTTCCCGAAAAGCCCAGAGCATGGCGTCCTTGCCACCCGGTATCGTGCTGGGGTCCGGGTAACGCCAATGGGCAGTGGCTGGTGCGCCAGGCCAGTAGGGGCAGACCTCGCCGGCGGCGTTGTCGCAGACGGTAATCACCAAATCCATGACCGGCGAGTCCGGTTTCCCAAATTCATCCCAGCTTTTGCTGCGCAGCCCTTCGGTGGAAATGCCGGCGGTTTGCAGCACCTGCAAACCCAGCGGGTTGGGCTGCTGGTTCTCACGAGGGCTGCTGCCAGCCGAATAGGCGCGGAAGTGCCCCTTGCCGATGTGGTTGAGCGTGGCTTCGGCCAGGATGCTCCGGGCCGAATTGTGGGTGCACAAAAAGAGGACGTTGAGGGGGCGGGTCGGCATTTTCAGATTCCTTCAGCAGCAGGCTTTGGTGACGATAGCTGCTACGCTTTTTGTAGCTGCTGGCGCACAGCAGGCGGGGGCTGAGGCCGCATTTTGTTCAGATTTCTGCTCGCTGAAGACCGGAATGCCGTCCAGCGTGTGAAACTGCTCCCAGGCCACGCCTTGAGGGTCGGTCAGCCAGTATTTGTCGCTGCGCGCATAGCAGCAGGTGGTTTCGCCATCGTCCTGCAGAGCGAAGTCGGCGTCCCTGGCGTGGGCCCTCAGTTCGGCAAGCTCGTCGGCCGATTCCACCTGGATGCCCAGGTGGTCCACACCGGTGGCGCTGCCGCGGGTGGAGATGGCAAAGTTGACCGGTGGGTCCTGCAGCATCCACTTGGCGTAGTCGCTCTCTGTGCGGGCCGGAGGCTGATGAAACATGGCGGAATAGAAGGCGATGTTTTTGCCGAGGTCTTCAACATGCATGTGGACGTGAAAGCGTTTCATGACAGGCTCCAGGTTGGGGTTTCAAGGGCGGGGGACGGAAGGCAATCGGCATGGGGCGGGCGGTGGCTGGTGTCCGCAACAGGCGCCATGGCAGGCAGCACCACCACCGGCGAAAAGCCGCCGCCGGCGGTGCGGAAGTTAGTGGTTTGGCCGGTGTAGGTGCGCGCGGCCAGCAACTGCACCTGGCCACGCCAGGTGTAGGCGCGCAGGTCCAGCTTCAGCCGAGTGGGCACGCCGTCGACATCGACCAGACGCTCGCTCGGCGGCACCAGCGCCTGGGCGATAAAACCACCGGCGAGGATCTGGCTCCACACGCCGCGCGTGAGTTTGTCGCCGCGGTAGGCGGCCTTGGCGCCGTAACCTGCCACCGGCTTGAAGAAGAGCTGGCGCCGCCTGGCCCACAGCGCATCGGCATGGTCGGCGGTGACCAGTTCGGTGTGCGGAACCACCGCTTGCAGGATGCGCCGGTCTTCAGCAGACACGCCCCACGAGGCCAGCAACGCATCGTCGCCGAGCGTGATGAGGTTGCGCTTGTCGGCAAACAGCGCGTGTGCACGCGGGTGCGGAGTCACCACCGCCGCGCCGGCCACATAGGCACTGCGCAAGGCTTCATGCGTTGGTTCGGACAGGCTGAAATCGGTCAGTCGGTTGTAGACCAGATCGACCGCCAGGCCCGGCAAGGCCGGATGCCGCAGCGCGCCGTCTTTCCACTGCAGCTCACGTGCGTCGCCCACAGCCGCCGTGATGCCGTGCGCAAGAAACAGCTGCCGCGCCAGCGCAAATTCAGGCGCCATGTATTGCGCCTCCGGCGCATCGTCGGTGATCAATATGCTGCGCAGTGGCTGCGTGCCACGCTGGGCCTGCCACTCGGCGCGGAACATGTCCACAAAAGTCTGGTTGAGTTGAGGCAAGTCGCTGGACGCGTCCATCAGGCCCTGCATCGGTTCGCAGCATTCGCGGTGGGCGCGCGCCAGTGCGGCGTTGAGCAGCGCACCGCCGGCGTTGGTGTTGATTTCAATCAACCGCGGGCCGTCTGCGCCCAGGTGAAAGTCATAGCCCATGAAAACGCCGGCGGGCCCGAAGTCGTGGCGGGCGATCTCGGGCGCGTTGGCGAGCGCCAGTTGCTGGTAACCGCGCAGGGCGACCACGCGTTCGATGGCTGCGATGGCCTGGCCCAACGTGGCGCGCATGCCCGGGTCCACAAACACGGCGGTTTCAGAAAACAGGTGCGGGTGGGTGGCGGCCAGGCCGTCCAGCATGCCTTGCAGGCAAGGGTCGGTTTCAAGCTGCTTGCGCAAGCGGTCGGGGTTCAGGGTGCGGCACAGGCACCCGAGGTTCAAGGTCTCGGCCAGATTCATGTGAAGCTCCGGATTCAGCAGCACACAAACGGTATGTCCGCCGGCGCTTTTTCCGCCGCGGCATGAACAGGCTCGGGCTGTTGATTGCCTCGCGCCAGCTCGGGCCGGTTCCACAGCTGTCCGGCGAGCGGCAGGCTGCGCAAGCCCACCACTCCCACCATCACGACGACGCCCACCAGACCCAGTCCGACAGCCCGCAGCAGGCTCCAGAGAACGACAGGTGCTGCGCCGCGGGAGAAGTCGTGATGACGTGTCATATGAAGTCCTGTGGGTGTTGGGTGCAATTCAGCAGGCTGCGCAGGAGGCTGCGCCATCCACTTTGCAGGTCTGGCCCTGGCAGCAATGTTCGGTCAGATAACCCAGCAGGGCGTTCATCTGTTCAAAGTTGGCGCGGTAGATCAGGTTGCGGCCACGCGGCTCGCTGCTGACCAGGCCGGAATGCGCCAGCTCCTTGAGGTGAAAAGACAGCGCACTGGGCGCCACTTCCAGCTGCTCGGCAATCGCGCCCGGCGTCAAACCGTCCGGACCGGCGACGACCAGCGCGCGGAAGGTACGCAGGCGCTGCGCCTGGGCCAGGGCAGCAAGGGCCTTAACGGCGCCGGTTTCATCAAGGTGTATTGATTTCATAATTCAAATATAATTGAATTATCGAATTGATGCAATCTTCTTTTCAAACACCCAGGAAATAGCCATGTCCGACATCAAGATCTATCACAACCCCCAATGCGGAACCTCACGCAACACCCTGGCGCTGATCCGCAACAGCGGCGTCGAGCCCGAAGTCATCGAGTACCTGAAGACGCCGCCCAGCCGTGAAACGCTGAAGCAGCTGGTTGCCGGCATGGGCATGACGGTGCGGGAACTGCTCAGGCAAAAAAGTACCCCCTATGAAGAGCTCCATCTCGACAACGCCGCACTCAGCGACGAACAACTGCTCGATGCCATGCTCGCCCATCCCATCCTGATCAACCGGCCCATCGTCCTGACGCCGCTGGGCACCCGTCTGTGCCGGCCGTCCGAAGCGGTGCTGGACATCCTGCTTGCACCGCAAAAAGGCGCTTTCACCAAGGAAGACGGCGAGAAGGTGATCAATGACAAGGGAGAACGTGTTGCAGGCCATTGAAGATCTTCCCCAAGTAGACAAAGCCCTGTTTGCGCCGCCATCAGGCAGCGCACTCCAGGCCTTCCGCCCTTCGGCCCATGCCCCGCGCATTCTGCTTTTATATGGTTCGGTGCGCGAGCGTTCCTACAGCCGCCTGCTCAGCGAAGAATCCGTGCGCCTGCTGCAGGCCATGGGTGCGGAAACGCGCATCTTCAACCCGAGCGGCCTGCCGCTGCCCGACGATGCACCCGACACCCACCCGAAAGTGGCAGAACTTCGCCAGCTCGCACAATGGGCCGAAGGCATGGTCTGGACATCACCAGAGCGCCACGGAGCCATGACCGGCATCATGAAATCGCAGATCGACTGGATCCCGCTGGCCGACAGCGCGGTGCGCCCCACCCAGGGCAAGACGCTGGCGGTGATGCAGGTCAGCGGCGGCTCCCAATCGTTCAACGCTGTCAACCAGCTGCGCGTGCTGGGGCGCTGGATGCGCATGCTGACCATTCCCAACCAGTCCTCGGTGGCCAAGGCTTTTCTCGAGTTCGACGAAGCAGGGCGCATGAAACCCTCGGCTTACTACGACCGCGTGGTGGATGTGATGGAAGAACTCGTGAAGTTCACGCTGCTCACGCGTGACGTGGCGCCTTATCTGGTGGACAGGTACAGCGAGCGCAAGGAGAGTGCGGAGGCGCTGGCGAAGCGGGTGAGCCAGCGGAGTTTGTGAGTTTTAGGAGTCGAATTGCCCTTTAACCCTTTGGGGGCAAGCGCGAGTAGCTATTTAAATTTGGGGCTTAGGAAGCAAAGTTCATCAACAGATGAGCTAAGTTCCTATGGTGATTCAGAAAAATCGGTATTTCAGACGTTCCAAACTCAGCGAAGCAAAAGTACGCCAAATCCTGCGCTACTTTGCGA
>Ga0307513_10000273_pt1 | contig 75221 bp, 75 predicted proteins | sample 15_EM_MG_FD_202174 | JGI IMG/M metagenome (GOLD analysis project Ga0307513, IMG submission 202174) | Populus trichocarpa ectomycorrhiza microbial communities from riparian zone in the Pacific Northwest, United States - 15_EM | ecosystem: Host-associated > Plants > Roots > Unclassified | place...
AATTACCTTGGAAAATAATTCTCCACTTCCCAACCATGCTGAACTCCTTCAGCAGCCGTCTGGAACACCAGATGCGTGCCTAAAACCCCCCAGAATTCTCCATCGACTTAGATTATCAGGGAACAGAAACGGAAGGCGAAATCAAATTATGAGGCCATAGGCAGTTCGTTCGCGAACCCGGCAGTGACTGCGACCTCCCCCCACCCCCCTCCTTCTCTCACATTCCTGAAGTTCCAATTCTGCTCGCTAACAACAGAAACCTAGGAGCCTTCCCTTGTGTCTTCAAAAAAACAATTGTGAGGTGGGAGCCTCCCGGATATCGGAAGAAATTAGGGAAATCTCTGCCAATATTGAGAGAATTGAGATTAGGTTCCCGGCTCAGTTGGAGAGAGTGTGCAGATTCGTTGGATGTGCTTAGGGGTGTAGTTGGCTGAGTTGAGTTTAGGATTCTGTCAAAGTAGCGGGGGGTGAAATGGACATATTCTCATATTAAATTTTGATAGAAATCCTGTCGGTTGAGATATTGGAAATATTTGAAGGAGTGTCGAGTCACCCCGGGCAGCCTGGCTAGTGGATAAAAAACTTCCTAGGAAAAAGAACATAGGGCCTTTCGACCGTTTTTCCCCTTCCTTCTTCCCTCTTGTGGCTTATATAAGTTACTTTAATGAATTACCTTGGGGAACAGGTGAGGAAAGTTGGTAGTATGGTGTCAAAAAAAGGGTTCGAGAGTGTTATCATATGTAAGTATGAAATGAGGTATGTAATCTTTGACAGGTTTACTTGACTAGTGTTTAGCATCTTCTTCATATCTGGGGATGAGGTTAGTTAACCCCGCACAAACAGGGACTTTGGTATAATTGCGTAACAGCTTGGAGGTATTTATCATCTAGAACTAGTTCAATTGTAGTTGGGTATTAGGGGCACTATCCCTTAGCTGCAGGTTCTAACAAAACCACACTCATATCCCCATTTTGGAGACCCTGTTCCGAAAACTATCTCTCCCTGCGGAAAAGCGATAGTCTATCATTCCCTTAGCTCTACCAAAATTTAATGGGGTATTTTGTTACCCAGTGTCTATTTTGAAATGTACTTCCCTTCAGTTCTCGGCCTTCCTCTTTTTTTTCTTTCTTCTTCCGCTGGCACTAAAACTAGAGATATACAGGTGTTGGGTCTGTTAAAATTAACGAATTTGAGTTAATTCCCAGCACAACTATGTTGACAAACAAGTTCACCGATTCACTGTAAGTTACTCGCACGTCGTTAAGCCACCCACACCTACCAATCTAGAAAAGAGCTTTCAAATACTGTTGCTCACTGCAGGTTGAGGTCATTGGACGCAGGGTGTGCACCTGCATCTATAAGAGGAAGGAACAAATATAGCGGGAGAGAGAAAGAAAGTGAAGACCTCATTCCGGAGCATCAAGCAGTATATTTGCACAATCCTCTAACACACCTAACCCTCCCCATGACCACTACCACTTATGTATGTACTGCCTCCAGGAGGTGCAAGTAAGACCCCAATACTTGAACCGTGTGACGTTCAAGATTCTGTACGGAATTAGAAGACTAGAGTATGGAGGACAAAAGAGGAGAGTCCGCCGCATCCATCCATCCCTCCTATCAACCATCCACCCATCCGTTAGTCCATCCGCCCGTGAGTAACAAAGATAACCCACATCGCATTCCATCCACCACAAGCTCCAGATACTCCTTATCATAACAGCAAAGACAAAACACAGTCAAAAAGAACGTACAAAATGTGAGGGGAAAGGAAAAAAATGAGTAACATTATTATGCCTACAAGAGCAAGGAAACCAGGAAGGAGGAAAAAGAAAAAGTTTAATCCGGAAAAATGGAGAAGGCCCGATGCACCCCCGGTAGGTTCCTAATTCTTCCGATGGGACAGAGAAGGCGACAGGGCTGAGGTGAGTGCGGGTGTTTCGGAGTCCAGGAGAGAGTTTTTTCCACCCCGGAGAAAAAAGAAAAGAAGGTGAAGTAAGGAATGGAATAGAAGTGGAAGAAGAAAAAGGGCCAAATAGCGCAAGTGTGTGTCAGTGTGAGCGCGTGAGTGATGTTTTGTTCTACGGTAGTCTTATCTTTCTATGTGTGGTGCCGGGGTTGCGCCTCGCAAGGGGATTGATTGAGAAAGGTTGTCGCTGCGGTAGCCGCTAAGCGCAGGTACACCTGCTCGAACAGCTAGTACTGTGCTCTACCAGTATGAGCCAATATACCAGGGGTTATGCTCAACGGCGAGAGCTATCCATAGCCTAAGGTTCCCCCTATACTGGCCTTGCGCGGAGGGGGGGATAGATCAGGACGGGGAAAATCGGATCCCAGCACTTGCAAGCATTGACGGATGTTCATACAAGGACGATGGCTGTTCGCTGTGGAAGCTCTTGCATACGATGACACCGGGAGTCATTAATAATAATTGCTTCCTGTTCCTTCCACTTCTTTGATCACTCGGCCATTCGCTCCTTTCCCAAGCACTTGCAAGATACACTGTATCCCCTAACCTGACCCCCTCAATTCCACATTACTTTTTCGAACCTGAAAACCATTCGCACTGTGTTTTGTGTGTATAAACCTAAGCCCAGATCCACATGGCTGGTAGATGCCTCGGCTCACAGCTTGATGTTCTAGTCTGACGTGCGTCGGCGCATGGGCGCTGTCATAGGATTAACTGTACTGTACAGTACTGTGCTGTACTGGCGCTGACAATAGCACGGGGTTATATAGGCACAATACGAGCGGAAAATTAGCATGTAATCGACTCGAGTACTTCCATTCGAGGAGGGTATATCATCTGGCACTACGACTGGTCATAAAGGCGGTGCCTTGGGTGGAGTTATCTCAACGTTCAATCTGGCCTGGTCTACCGTACCGATGATTCAATTCCTCGTTATGTTTTGGCTTCCGTTTCATCGGGACGCAAGGTTATTTGTAGTGAAACCAAGACCCTTATGTCAGGAGTGGTCCTGTCGGAGATAACAAACCACGGTGAGCGAGAGAGAGAAAAAAAGTCCGGTTAGCTAGCGAAACTTTGATGCAGAGAGACTCGAGTCTCCTCTGAGACGAAGTCAAACTCTGATGATTCCCGGAGGAAGCGGAGTCGCCTATCGCTCCGGTTGGTGCAGTCGATATCGCAATTCTTTGAAAGCATTAGCTCAGGCTGGGAGTAGAGTGGGAATAATAGGGGGGATTTAATCCGTCCTCCGGAATTTCGTGATAGTAGTCTCCGGCGAGTTTCCCGTGATGCCGATGGACTGAGGTGCTGCTAAGAAACTGGTGGGAACGTGATGAGCGGCTTAGTAATCCCAACTTATCGTTTATGACGAGGGGGCGGCTATCTTGGAGGCTCCTGAGAGTCGGAGGAGCCGGGCGGGGTGAGAGTGGGGAAGACCGATTTTTCTCACACAAACAGCCTGCGTCCGCCCGACGATAACAGAAGGTGTGCTGTACCGGCAAAAATCGCACAGGTTTCTCTGCCCTCAGCATAAAATGCTTCCACCCTCACGGAAGCACTTGCTAAACAAGATTCTCCACTCATATGTTATCATACCTTGGGTGATTAACCCCCCATGGTATTAAACATTGTCCCAGTTACCGGTCTTTGTGGGAGGGACGCATTCTAGACTCCTACTTTTCTCGGGGCGAGGGGGGCGATTCCGGTCTGACTACGGTATCATGCATATTGTTTGCATGGAACTTATCGCAAGTGTTTCTATATCCTCTCTTGGCCTCCAGACCGGCAGCCGGGATAGCCGGGGTTTCTCTTGTGTCCAGCAGGGTCAGGTGTCACGAGAGCGCACTCGATCCAGTACAGTGCCCCTCCGAGTTAGATCTCTAGTCCCAAAATTGTAGTGATCCTACTCCCTTGGACATTATATTTGGCATATTACTCAGCTAAACCGTTTTTTCCTTCCAATTGCAAACTCCCCACTCGAAGCCCACCCCAAACCTGCCTCCCAGCAAAATTACACTCGAGAACTGTGCTCGAGCACAGGAGCAAGCAAAACGATAGCATATGATGGAGAAATTTGGTTGTCATGGATAGGCCGGTCGCGAAGGCTAATTCTAAGTTGCCAGCGCCATGGGGCCTGCTTTTCCCGGCTACTCACTCCACTCCACACACTCCTTTAGAGACGGATTAGTCTCGCCGATTCCCAGGTTCATGGCGATTGGGCTTTTTTGCGTTACCCAGCTATCGTGAGGTTGCAGCTTTCAATAGTGTGCTCACGGATGATACCATAGACAGTAGTACAAGTCTCACTCCTAAAAAGTTTTTTTTTCCACTCTTGTTCTTTTTTTGGCGAGTCTTGCCTCTGTACCCATGAGGAGGGGCACGCGATCTCTTCGGTAGGTAGATACCATCCGTTGATACAAGTATGATGATGTTGGAGCACCACCATACAGTAATCACATGCGTGCAAAGCGGCGGCTCCGGATCACCCCATCCAATCCATGCCCTCTGCCAATGCTTGGTATTTAGCAACCACTTCAGGAATCCGGGGTTTTAAGATACTTTTTCTTTCTTCGTTGGCTAGCGTCTGCGCCCGTCACACTAGGAATAGCAAGAGGCTGATGGATGTCTGAATATATTCCCAGAGTAGCCAGTCAGGTACCTGAGTCAAGTAGTCTATGGCAGGAAGCGTTACAGTATTTTGCCCCACAATAACGGAGAGCGTTGGCCGGGGCTTGTGCTGAGACTCTGGGGGATCCCGTTTGCGTGGAGGGGGGACGCAATAAAGCCGAAGCAGGGAGGAGGGAAGTGGGAGGGATGATGAAGGGATGGATGAACGTCAAACCATACTTGGAATAGGGGAAGGGAGACGATAAAAGTGTAAGTTTGGAAGATTTGGTGGGTGGGTGGATAGATGAGTGGATTAGGCGTGGTATAATCGACACCAGGATACTCTACTCGAGTGGGGAAGTCAAGTGTGATTGTGGAGTGGGTGGCAGTGGTGATGGTGCTGGTGTTGAGATCAATAATTGATACCTTGGGTCACGGTGGTGATGGTGATTGTGGAGACTTCTGTTCAAGTTCTGATGGTAACAGAGCACCGGGGAGGAAATCTGCTACGTAGGTGAAGAGGGTGGATAGCTACCACAGTAGGTATAGGGAAGCGGTAGGTTCTCGTATGGGAGTAAGGTAAATAAGCTACGACAGGACCTACACAGTTACAAGGAAATGGGATGCTCGAGCACACAGATTTTGCAGTTCAAAGGATGTGGAACTAGGAATGGAATGGATGACGGGTACATGTCCATTACCGTATGTCAATTCCTACCCACCCTTTTGGCTCGTTTTTTCCACTTGGTTAGTGTTCAAAGATTGTCTCGAACGGAGTGATTTTAATCCCGTTGGACCGCCGCCCCACGTCCCCTCAGCTATATACATGACCTTTGCCTCCCCTGGATTTCCCTCTCCTTCTTCTGCTCCCTTTACCCACGCCTCTCACTCCTTCATCCTCAGCCTATAATATCGAGGGTTTCCGTTATTCTGCTGGGCACATTATCATTGTAACAAACCTCAGCATCAAACTCGTCTGCAGACTCCAGTCAATTCTTCCGTTGCCACCCACCAAAACCGTCCAAACACTGCTGTCTCACATTAACGTCACTGGCTATGGCCCTCCCAGGCACGACAGTTACAACGTCTGCTCCCAGCTCTGCTATTATTACTACTACAAACACAGCACTACAGTTAACGACTACGGATAATAGTCCTGCTACTGCGGGTCAAAAGCGATCTACCGCAGCTGCTGGAAACACAAACGGCTCAAACTTTCGCCCGGTAAAGCGTCGAGCTTCAAAGGCCTGTCAATGCTGTCGAGCGAGAAAAGTGCGTTGCAACGTTGTTGAACATGGTGCCCCTTGCACAAACTGCAGACTGGATGAGGTAGAGTGCATTATTACAGAGAGCAAACGAAGAAAGTAGGTCCTGAATTCCTATTACCCCCCATAATCTACCTAAGCTTACCCTTTTGTTCTAGAAAACTCTGGGGCACCAAGGTTGATAGTACCGGCTCCGCCTCCGACACCGGTGCCGACGCAACCGCTCAAACGCAGACAAATGTCTCACCAAGGAAAACTAACGCTTGTCATAATACTGAGTCCCATACCGGTATTTTGGGCTCTCCTTCGGCACTGCCGATCGACGTTCACTCCGACAAGGAGAGTAGTGGCCATGTGCCTCATCTGATTTGTGCGTTCAAAGCTCCTGTGTATTCAAAAGAAATTCATCATCCGAAACCCTTCTCACTTTTTTTTTTGTAAACAGACCAGGCACAAGGCCTGCGAATGGGGCGTGACCGTCGGGCATCTTACGCATCGTCCCACGAATCTCTTCCCTCTTTGGCGAATTCACTGTCCACACAAACTTCGGCTTCGTCATCGCACCCACGCAGATTGTTGACCATCTCACAAGCATACATTGAACTACCGGCCTTTATCAAGCCTACCCCTATAAAGATTCCTCTCGATGATCTAGAGTACCTAATAAAGAAGGGTGCGCTAACACTCCCGGAGGAGCCCCTGCGAAGCGAGCTACTTCGGAGCCATTTTGATTTTGTACATCCGTATATGCCGCTATTGAATAGGAAGGAGTTTTTGAGAAGCGTTACCTCCGACGATGGGAGTAAAGGGAAAATTAGCCTGTTGCTCTTTCAGGCGGTGATGTTCACTGGAAGTGCAGTATGTTTGCACCTTCCTCTCCGGAGCTGATAGGGACTTACCGAACTTCCTAGTTTGTCGATATGGAAAGCCTTCGTGCTGCTGGATATCCAACACGCAAAGCTGCTCGGAAGGCATTATTCACAAAGGCTAGGGTATGTGTAGTCTCTCTGCTATAACCTAATAATTCTAACCGATACAAAAAGGTGCTTTACGATTTCGACCATGAACAAGACCGGATGTCACTCGTTCAAGCGATTTTGCTCATGACATATTGGTATGAGACACCAGATGACCAAAAAGATACATGGCACTGGATGGGGGTTGCCATATCCCTTTCGCATACAATTGGTCTACACAGAGACCCAGAAAACTCAAATATGGATCCCGACCGCAAGAAATTGTGGAAGCGAATTTGGTGGTGCTGTTTCATGCGGGATAGATTGGTGGCATTGGGAATGAGGAGGCCAACAAGAATAAAGAGCGAGGATTGCGATGTACCCATGCTTACACTAGATGACTTTTCAATTGATACAGGCCCTGATTGTGATGAGGATTCGATGTTCTGGAGTTATGGGGAAAGGCAGAGGAAGGAAGTGGAGTCACGTCGGCAAAGAGAGCTTGCTATCTTATGCATCCAGAAAGCCAAGTTGTGTATGGTAATCAGTCGAGTGCTTTCCGCACAGTACTCAGTATTAAACACCAACCAAGGAAGTTTAGCGGCCGATGGAAGCACTAAAACCACCATGATGCTGTTGCCCAAAAAGCTGAATCTTGGGTGTTGCCAGGTGGAGAAATGTGATGAGGAATTGGCCAGATGGGTGCAGGGGCTACCAGAGGAGGCAATCTATCGGCCAGTTGGTGCCAATGCTCCGGTAGATGAAGCCCTTACCCTGCACAGAAATCTCCTTCACATGTGTTATTAGTAGGTTACCCAAACATCTAACTTATGATACCCTTTGGAATGATAATGATGACTGATCATTTACTTTGTAGCACGACTGTCAGCGCTCTTCACAGACCCCAGGTTCTGCCGTCCGCACCAGCGTCTTGGCCAGCGAGGAACGGCGATGCTGAACTTCAGGAGATTTCCCGTAGGAAGGTTCGACAAGCAGCTTCCGAGATTACTCGCCTTGCGGAGGAACTCATAGACCTTGATCTCGTTAAGTATCTCCCAACCACTGGGTATGTAGGAGCGAACCACTGTTCTTTTTTTTTCACCTTTACTGATAGAACCATAGTGTTACCGTCATGCTCCCGGCAGTGATCATTCACTTGCTCGACATCAAATCATCAAATGCATTAACTAGGGAGCTTAGTTTGGAGGGATTTGGCCTCTGCATGCAGGTGATGCAAGGGCTTCGGCAGTCATACTCGGCAGCCGACTATGCAACCCATTTCTTGGAGGCTGCTATCAAGAAAGCGGAAATCCAGGTTACCGGCCACAAGAAGTTCAGCCAAGGGAGGAGAACAAGATACCATCAGAACCTTGACCATCCGACCCCGCAAAAGCCCACTGGTGCTAGCTCCCCGCACAGTGCACCATTCAGCAGCAATGCAATCACAATCCCCGCCTCTGCTCCACCGTCCAATGCAGCACTCACCCCGCCCCCTGACATTGAAAACATCAACATTCCTGATGCTACACACCTAGATGAGAACGAACTCCAGTTCAAATTAGAAACCTTCCTCCAGTCTCCGCCATCACCAAAACACGATGATCACCGGTCCCCAACCCCATACCTGCTACCCCAGAACTCTGCGAGTACTTTCACAATTGGTAGTAATGGCGTGCTCCGCGTCCGCGAGGAACTGCTATTCCCATCGGAAAAGCCCGCCTCAATGACACCGTGCCTATCCATTCCTCGCGCTCCCGACGAAGAAAACGGAGACTTAGACGCCCTGCTCAACCTCGATGGCCAGGATAATGATCCGTTCTTTGGACATTATGACGATGCACCGCTGATGAGTCAGAAACGCTTCCTTGGTGGCACCCGAGCGCTCGACTTTGTCGGGAATTCAAGCTCATGGCTGGAGGAAGACATGACTAGGATCCTGGATAGCGTGGATTTCGATATCGACGATGTTATTCAGGTTTTAGAGACGGAGATTAATTAAGCTTTCCATATTTTTTACTAATTGTCCAATAGTCATTTTTTGGTTTTTTTCCCCTTTAGTTTTTCCGGTTTGGTTTGGGCGGGGTTACAATTTATGTTGCGATACATAGTATAGCGGAGGACGGAAAAAGCTTTGTTGACTGGGTTGGTGGGGGTGATGGAGTTTTTTTGTGGTTCCTTTTGTCCCTTTCGTATCATACTGGTACTCTCTTTTTTTCCCCATCACGTGCCCTGTAGCCTTGACATCCTGTACAATATAAAGATTTCCCTTTGGTGGTGTATCCAAGTCAGACGATGCTACAATGACAACAAAAAATCAAGAGTTCATCAAGCTGCTCCGGTTACTCGCTTGCTCCCGCACTCGCTCTGATGGTTATTGCTTTAGACACGACAAAACTAGCACCTTAGCTAACCTAGAAACCCGCGCAGCTGAACAACCACTTAAGATTTTGTGTAAATATGTTCAATTTATCACCACCCAGAGATAGAGAAGGAACTCTCCGAATATTCTGAAGGAGCCAGACTAATTCAGGTTTGTATAAAGAGCCGGCCCAGTCAGCTAGGCGTGAAGCTAAGCCATATCTTGGCACTACACTTCCGACCGGGAGGTTACCCGACAGGGTAACCTATACGCATATCACTACCATATTAGGAAATGACCCACTGCTTAATAAACCACACTGACCATACCAATAGTATGGATAACTCACCTCGTCTTCGCCTGGAGCCACAGGAGGGGGGCGGGTTGGAGCCACAAGGTGTAAGGGTGCGCATCGGCACACCGAACTCGTCCACTTTCCCAACGTTTGCACCATACCCACCGACTACAGACACCGCATAGAGCTTGAAATATCCCATGAAACAGGGTCTACTCGAGTACTCCCTCAAGCGTACGAAGGCTTAACTTTTTACTACGAGTCTAGCTTGGCAGGTAAGTTTGCACCATCCTTCAGCTAGCCAAACTCTACTCGTACTCCGCTATTCCATGGGTGATAATAATTTAGCAGAGCCCATCACAGGCTGGAACTCCGCATGCGCAATTATGGGGTGCAGAAGCATAATGTGTGTGACCCCGGTCTCATGACTTCTAGAACGTTAGGCTTGGATAGTTGTTTCACATGTGAATGCCTCTCTTCCTCTCCCTCCCCCCCTCTGCCCGTATTCAGCTATGAGAGTGATTTGCAGTAATCTTTGCCCCCCGTGGTTCGCTGTGATGCCACGCTACAGTATTTGGTAGATGCAGCACAGTAGATCCCGTTTATCATAAATCAAATTTCCAGAACAACTCCCTTATCACATGAAAGAGAATACGAGGTGCCAAAAGAGGAGGGGCTGGGAAACTAGATATACGATACTCGAGTACTTGCAACCATGTCACACACCTCTCCGGAAAAATCATTTCCCCGCACTTATGCATTGGTACATACTGCATGCACGCAAAATCCATAACCTAATGAGAACAACAAACCTGGCCATCTCCACAAAGTGATCGTGATTCTCCAACGGGTCCTCGTTCTTTAGTCGCAAACTTTCGAGATTTCCTTGCTTTTCCCCCCCAGCGTTCGTTCACTAGCTTGAAAACGCCAACTAGAGTTCGGGGTTTTAGCTCTCCCCCCTCCCCCCCAACTCCTGAAGGCTTGGGGTCAGGAGGGTGCCGCGTTTTTCGAGCTAGCAAACAATAGAAAGCAGGAATGAAATTGAAGTTGCGACAGCCATGATGATAACCATAATGAGAATCGCAATTACCCCGCCAACCAACCCCCGCAGTGTGGTGCTAGGGGCGATATGGGAGATGTGTAACCCCCGTGGCCACAAAACGGCTTGCGCGCAAATGTTCAGCTCATCATGATTCTCAACCTCAAAACGGTCTTATTGGCTGCCTTCTACCAATTAAAAAGAGTCGGAGCGGGGGGGAGGGGGGTTACACACTTCCCCTCCATGGATTCTAGCACCGTATCTCTACCCCTGCCAAGACTGGCGATACCGAGGTATCTTTTGTGTCCTTGTGGTTCTACCTCACTGATTTTCGGATTAAGTTAGACTGGCAGTGAAGGGATCGGCGGGATTGTATCATGCGGATTCGATTACTCGGTCCGAGCGCCCAAGTTCTTGGTCAAGTGCGGTTTCGTTGCGAATCAGAAACTGGGGTCAGAGATTTGTTTTTTCTTTCTTTCCCCATCTTGTGGGTAAAAAGGAGGGGCAATTTTTGCTTTCTTTTTTTCTTTTTTTTCCTCTTGACTCGTAGCATGTGAAGAAGATTCCACCCTCCCAAATCTTTCCCAAATATGGCGCTCGAGGAGCAGTACTCGAGTAGGTAGTCTAGTTTCCGAGCGGAACTAGAGGGAAAAAAAGTAAATAGAATCAGGTAAATTATTTGCATGTGAATGTGAGCTTGAGCTTCCACCTTCGCCGATGGCCGAGTGAGCACTCATGATATTTAAGTTTACCGCTTCCGCAAGCTAAATTCTCCTAAGAGCGAGAACGAAACCGAGCGGGGGCGCGATAGTGACTGTGTGTCAACTCGAGGTTCTTCCATATCCCACTGAAGTGGAAGTATATACGTATTTCCTGCATAGGGGAATGGCCTCCCGGGCGGGCTAGGTGGCTATCGGTGGTTATACAAGGTCCAGTGCTATGTTGTATGCCCTATGCGCGATTATTTGTTGGACTCGGGCACAGAGAGAGAGCTGTCGCATAAATTTGTTGGTAAAACTACTCGTAGCTAGGTATTCTGTAGAAACTATAAAGGACGCTATGATCAGCTATAGGTGCCCAAGGGGTTTTAGGGGGGGACGGTGGTTATCGTACGGATTGGGGGGTGTTAGCGTCTGCCTGGCCATTCCGGATATAGGAATCTGGATGGGGAGGCTGGCGGTGAAGGACCGCATTAAATTCCTGCATGTCGGGGGAATGAATATTTGGGATGAAGAGTTCGCTGTCAATGAACTAGCGAGTCGAGTACCGAGCGCGACATAGGGAATTATAGTAACCACCTGCCTTCAGAAATCCGGAGGGTTTGTTGCGAGCCTTTCAGGCTATGAGACCCGATTCCTGAGCAGACCTTGCTGGCATCATTCATGGGGTTCTCCTTGATCTCAGGATTGAAAGGGATTCCACCTGGGGTAACATGGAGGGAAACAGATACCAACGGTGGCACGGGCCTCATCAACGCTCTCTCTGCGGGCTCTCTAAAACCTGTTAGTCAGCTCAGGAGTCTGACCACCCTGGATATGTCAGGAAATTCTGATCCTATCCTCCTCTTCCACCGTTTTAGTGTGTTTCTAGGATAGCTCATGAACAATGGGGAAGCTCTAGGGAAACAAGTGCCCTATTGGTCAGATGTTCGTACCTTTGAAGTGGTTGCTGCGATTGAAGGTGTGGAATGAAGAAGGGGGGGCATAAGACCCACAAGACTGGAGTGAGTGCGCCTCATCTAAAGGAGAAAGACATCATAGCTCAATTCCGCATTACTAAAAAAAGACATGAGTAATGTCCACGCCGACTACTGGGGCTCACAACACACGAAAACACTGCGTACTCGTCACTTATTGGAACCAACAGACCCATGGTGCCAAGGTATATCTGCCCCACGTATAGTAAATCAAATTCAGTATCAGAATATTGCTGCCTGTGTCAGCTATACCGACAAAAGTTCTCTAGTTGTTTCCTTGGATGAATAATCCGCGAGTGCAGGCGGTGGAGTTGCATCTCACCTCTTAGTCTTTCCAGGGAAGGTGTGTTCTCAATGGCTTGTATTTCTAGCAATTTATGGAACTTTCCATGCTGAGACCTCGGCCTCAACTGCTTGGATTTTGCTCGCTGGGATGTGGCAGATTGTGACTGGTGTTGTCATTGAGGTTGGGGTGTTAGAGTTCAGACAATCCTTGGGCGGGGGTAGAATTGTCTCCTCTTGCAATGGGTGGTGATAATGTGGGTGCAGTGTTGTGGTTTTTCGTTGTGGGATTTCCAATTTTCCCTACGGCGTGTACAGTAGTTCGCACTTTCACCGCTCTAGTTTTATTCTTAGAATCTCTACTCTTGGGTCTCGGGAGGGTCACTTGGAAGCGCAGGATTCTCCTGAGGGGACGTCTCTCGAATCTGTCCTTAATGATTAGTTAGAGCTCACGCTTAATGAACGATACATCTGCGCAATCCCACATTCTCGGCCAACCTATGATCTAGAGCGACGAGATAGGTCTTTCCAGGAATGATCCTGCCAATGATCATTCCACCATAATTCGGCTTCACTTAACCCTTTCCCCAAGAGAGTTTTCGCTACCCCTCTCATAAACAAACCCAACCTTTATCAAGGAAAAGAAAAAAGGAATCCCACCAATCCATTGCTGGTTGGTAGGGTAGCGACAGAAGGGAGTTTGAGACATTAAGTCTTCACAAGTCAGAAATTTTTGAGCGCTGCCGGAGTGCCCAGCGCTAAAGTGAGCCTGAGACAGCCAAAAGGCATCCTTAGGGCCTCCTTAACTAACGAGAATCATCAGCAGTGTCATGGAAAGAGCAGTTGGGCTCATCTGGGGTGTGGATACCAGTCAAAGGTCAATGGTTGTCTCCAATGTGCATAGCAGGATCGTATTGGTGTTTATAATTTTCAACACATCTGGTCGCCAACCCTGGAGAAATTCCTCAATCTTTGGATTTGTTTCGACACCCCCGGAAGACATTCCTCCTCTTCCAACCGGTGTGATGTCCCCGGAAGGGAGTTCGGGATTCGAGGATCTGGCGGCATAAGTCAGAACTATATTTTATGGGGGCAACTGGAGCAGGCCTTCATAGGAAGTTGGTACGATTTGAACAAGGCGATAAGGTAAAGGTTGTGGGGGGCTGAATTAGAGATTCGTTATTCGGTAAACGCAAAATGTAAACCTCCAAAGTTGAATCTCTAGTCGAATCAGCTTTAGCACCACAACAATAACGAATCCAGTCCAGGGTCCACTCCATGCCGGTGTTCCACCTGCTCTACGATATCTACCTAGTCTCTCAGTACTTACATAACTCGGCACAAGCTTACTCCCGACACCTAGGAGGATTCGTACTTTCTCCAATCCATTCAAGGCCGTGTGGTGGCCGATATAGCCTACTACGATGCCCTGTACTGAAGAATCACTTGGAGTAGCTAAAGGTGAAAAGTCAGCGAGTGACAGCCCATGAAGCCAAAGGCGGCCCCCTCTGCAACAATGCCGAATACCATCCAGTGATTTATCAAATTTTAGTATCCATACCTCTCTCCACTTCCTTTCCCAAGTAAGGTGAAAGTGGATATGCCCTCTGCTCTCTGTTTCCTAAGTCAGGATGGGTCGTAATATCTGGTCTCAGGGCAAAAAAAACCAATAAGCTCGATGGCAGAAGGGTAATCTGCCAGGGCTTAGTTATTTTTTTCCGTCAGCGTTTGCTACATCTGCCCCATAGCGGGGAGTCAGCTTGGTAGCCTGCCTCTAAATTTTGTGGCTACCGGCCATTCCTCGCGGTCGGGCTCCCGAGATTTCATGACTATCATGTCCTGGCCTCCCAAGATTTTGAAAGCAAGAATGCGGACCCCCGGAGTTACTCTATCTTCCGCCTCTGTGCCAAAGATGCCCTTGGGCTTAGCGGGAGTTATGCCGGAAAAGGAATGGTCAGAATCTTAGTGTTATTCGACCTCACGGGTAAAGCGCCTCGACCACGGGGCATTGCTTCCAAACTACAGAACTCAGTGCAGTCCACATCAGACAGGCATCCATAATAGACACTGTTTATGGTTAGCCATAGCGAGATACCTCGTTTGAAACTTGCTTTCAATACCCTCTGTTCAACATTGGTTGTCTCATATCCAAACGCCATCTTCCCCCCAGCTGTGCAAAACATGCCAAAACGCCACAGGCCCTGTTGGGCATGCTCCAAATACCATGGTATTTCCACTTTTGTGGCATATTTCCTATGGTGTTTCTATAATCAATCGGGGCCATGTTCAGCAGAGGCAAATACCATGGTATCAGTGAAAATGAAAAAAATTGGCCCCGCCCGGCAGGCACAATTTAGAAAAATTGGTGCTCGGCAACATCATAAATTCTTCCGGAATCTTATCTGGTTAGTTAATACCTTGCACCTGGCCTAAACCTCACCTGTTGATATTTCCGTCAACCCTCAGTCAACTAACTGACCCTATGCTTTCTTCATATTACCATACTATGAATAGATAAAAAAATTTATCCCCATAAACGTCGATATGCCAAACATTTCACAAATATATTTAGTTTGCGCTTTATCATATGATACCCTGTGGTACATGAGGGAAAAAAATCACAATTTTAAATTATCACAATATTTTTAAAAGAAAATCACAGCTTTTGTAGCCACCGCGCAGTGCCCCAATTTGGATAGATTTAAATCATGAAAAAATGCAATAAAAGAGAAAAATCGCAACTTTTCTTGCCTGTCCTCTGTACTTTTTTAATCTAGTGCTTTCTAAAATGGCGTTGTAGTTTAGGGCAAACGGAGAAAAGTAAAGATTCTAGTCTTGAATAGCAGGGCACAAGGGGCCGTTATAAAGTTATGGAACATTTATTCAAAGTTATTGAGAGCCAGATATATGCGCCTTCCGGTTCCAGTCAGCAGGTTCATGCCCTCTGTGATGCTTAGGGCTCTGTGAGAAATCAGATAGTATTCCGACCTTATGAGATTGCCTGAGAATCAAAAAAATACTGTCTAAAATACTAGGACTGCCAAACACACTTATTTTCAAAAATACCATAGTATGGTTCAAGAAGCCTATAGTGTGCACCAAACATTGTGCTCGAACAAGTGCTACTTGCGAGTTTTAAAATAACTGCGCATTAGCTAGGAATTGAACGTAAGTACCATTTGTCGAACGCCAAAGCGTCCCCCGTTTCAAAATGCTTGGTGCACAACTACAGACTTCTTGAACCATATTTTCACTTTAGCTTATAAAAAAATTTCAAGAATACCATAGTATTTCCAGAATGGTACATAACAAACACGCCCTTAGCTATAAAACAACTATTCCCAACACCCACCGCACATCAAGCACGACCACTACACAATCAACCACGAATTCCAGAAACCAGATATCAAACGCAGTACCAACACCATGCCTCAACAGAATATCCACAGTTCTACCTCAACCTACTTTGCCGCCACCACAGGGTATCCTCTCCCGGAAATTAACATCCCGAAACCTCAAACCCACGAGTGCCTCGGGCGCTATTGGCAATGCTGCAATTGCGGATCCCAGAATTACAAGGCTGATCGGGAATGCCCCACTTGTTATAAGATGAGGTGTGGGAGCTGTACCAACATCAGCTAATTTACCATAGAGCGCTTTTCTAGAGAACCATGGTTATCCTGCAGGGGGAGTGGAAAGAGGAGGACGATTTAGTGATGGGTGTACTGTGGACTCACTTTCCACTATGAGTATACATACTCGAGCATGTATTTTTACGTCAGAATTAAGCTATCATAGCTTTCTTTCCCCTTCCTTTATCATCTAGCTGAATAATAAAAACCTAATATCTTATCTATAACTTCCCTCTACCGCACACCGCCGGCCAAAAGTCAGCCTGGGGAATGCACCAACTGAGTTTATACCCACATTATTAAAATTTAACCAATGAAATCGGGGAGTTGAGGACTCTCGAGTAGTTGTCCTCCAAGTCAGTCAGGCTAGGGTCCCATAAGGCCCTAGGAGGGTCTCCCTTTCGAAGTTTTATATATGATAGGACATATTTGCGTTGTCGAGTAAGAGGCGAGCAGTCAGGTTGACAAGTAATTGGTAGACTACTCTAATCGCCGCAATTCAAGAATCTACCAATACCAAAATGAATCTGCCAGACAGTTCGCACGACTGATTTGGCGAGGGAGACCAAAGCAAACAACCCTCCATTAGACAGCATCCATGGTTGAATCATGGCCTCTTCCCCTAGAGTACTACATCTCTAGCTACCCTAAACACTGAAAAAAGAGCACCAACCCTCCCCCAATAGCGAGGCTGGCCCCACAAAAGCAAATCTCATCTTCCCTCTGTTAGGATGCGGTTTGATTTCTTTCCTCCCTGTTCTTGGGATGGGTTTGGGTTGCCAGCAGCTTTCTAACTAAACAAATTCCTTCAGTAGAAGCCGAAATGAGTATACTAGTACACCGATGTTTCCCTTAGCATAGATGCCCAAAGATAGTAGGCACGATGGAGGGGAATCTCACTAATACCCAAGCCAGCAAAGAACCAGTCTACCGGGCATTTCTAGCACCTAGCTGCCTCTGCCCGCAGGGCATTGAACTCCGACTCCTTTAACGTTTAGGGGGCGTTTGGCACAACGGCAAATCACGATTCGCGCCAAACACTCCCTTAGTTAGGAGCATGCCTAAGAGGATACAGCCCGTGATTGAGGCCGGGGGACGGTGTACCAGGCATTGATTTCTACCAATCCAATTACTGCTTTTTTATCACCACCGTTGTAGTCACCTCAGCACGAAAGTCCAGAGTCCAGAACCCGAGTGCGCCCTCATGACCGCGCACAGACAGTGATGTCTGTCTCGCCAAGCCAAACCAAAAACCATTGAAACCCAGATGTGCTGACGCCTTCATCTCTCATACTAACCCACCACTAACTTACTAGGACAATGTTCGAAGAGCCCCAAACAAAACGGTAACCTCTCCTTCGTCTCCAACTCTGATCCACTATCTCTTAATTACTACACCGCTAACAAGCAATTGATCAATAGAATCCGTCGCGAAGACCTCTACTCCCCACCCGAATCCCCCACTTCCACCGCCGGCTCCCGCCACTCACCACCACCACAGCAATCCTACCACCGCCTTGACTTACAATTCGAAGAAGTCGTTCATCCAATAACTGCCCCAGTCACACCTGCGCCCACGGAAGTAAATCCTGGCGATGCCTCTACCCCCAAGAACGACGAGTTCTCCTTCCCACTATTCAGCAGCACCACTACCACCATCCGGCTCCGCTCACCAACCCCACCTCCGGACCCTTATGCCCTCGCGCTAAAATCCCAATCCCGGCCGATAGGCTACTACATCCCAACCACTGCGCAACTCGCGCATTTAAAAGCCCGCGCAGCAGAGGTAGCCATCAGTGGGGAGAGTGTGCGCGCCGGCTCCCGTTCACTAAAGTACGCGGCTACAGGACGAGTACTGTTCGGTGAGGAGGCCGCTGGGGAAAAGAGGGGGAGGAAGCGACCAGGGAAGAAGAGGAGGATACACTTGCGGAAGATCTCGGCCAAGGAGAAGGTGTTGGAAGAGGCGAGGAGGAAGAGTATTGCAGGGTTGGAGAAGTATAAGGGGCTTACACCCGAGCAGCGGGAGGAAGTTGCGAAGGCAGAGAGGGCGAGGAAGAATCGGGAGAAGAAGATTAGGGAGAGAGATAAGAAGCGCGCTCTACGAGAGATGGAGAATGGGGGGGAGTGAAGGGAGATGATAAAGAAGGGTTTAGATTAAGTTAAACTACCGGTAACTTCTACAGTGACCTCGTGTGACTACCTAGCGTCTACTTAGGTAAATGCTCAAGTATAGGCTTAGCCTCCTCCGACTTCCAAAACTCCCCTGACGGAAAGCCAAACTTCGCAAAAGCACTCTCCTTCATCTCGACAGAGTAGCCCGGGTTCGTAGGAGTAACATAATAGCCCTCCTTAATAACACTCGGGTGCAAGAAGTGTTCATGCAGGTGATCCACATACTCCAACAACGACAGTTTCCCACTAACAACCACATAGTCAATCGTGCTCAAGTGCTGCGTATACTCGGGAAGCCCCACGCCTCCGGAGTGCGGGACGATAGGAACGCCGAATTTTTTCGCCATGAGCAGAACCGCCAAAACCTCATTCACACCGCCCATCCTGCATGCGTCGATTTGGCAAACGTCAATTGCTTGGGCTTGCAGGAGCTGCTTGAAAATCACACGGTTTTGACACATCTCGCCGGTGGCGACGCCGATGGCGTGGGGTTTTAGGGCTTTTCGGATCGCGGCGTGGCCTAGGATGTCGTCCGGGGAGGTGGGCTCTTCGATAAACCTGGATCCGTTAGTATCATGCATTGATCTGTACAAAGGCAGGAGGGTATCCACCAAGGCTTGAATTCTGCGAGTCGGTCCATGTGGCTAATTGCCTCCGGAACGGACCAGACCTAGAAACAGTCAGTTTTGATTTCTTTATCGACAGACTACGGGGGACAATCCTGGTTCGCATCGACCATGAGGACGTTTCCCTTATCATATCCAATAACGTCACGGGCGATTCTTAGCCTCCTCCTATCCTCTTCCACGCTTCCTCCAACCTTAATCTTGAAATGTTTATATCCCTGCGCCAAGGTCTCATGCAGTAGACTCCTCATCTTATCCTCGCTGTATCCCAACCACCCTACTCCAAAGTTAGCCCGAAGCCCAATAGACTCGGCGAAAGGAGCATACCAGCAGAAGTAGTATACGCCGGCACCGCCCTATCCTTCAAAGCATCTTGGATCCTCCCTTCTTTCCCGCTCTCCCCCTCTCTCAACATGTCAACGGCCTCTTCAGGCGTAATCGCATCAGTAATGTACCTAAAATCAATACACCTAACAAACTCCTCAGGCGACATATCCGCCACCAATCTCCACAACGGCTTTCCAACCTCTTTGGACCAGAGATCCCAAAGCGCATTCACGACAGCGCCCAGGGCAAGGTGAATAACTCCCTTCTCAGGCCCGATCCAGCGCAACTGCGGATCGGATACCAGCCACCGCCACGTCTTGCCCATGTCCGCTGTCAGGCTCCCTAGCGAGCGATTGGCAATGCGCTGGGCAACTTGCTCGATCGCACGACAGACAATGTCGTTTCCGCGGCCAATGGTGAAGGTCATCCCGTGGCCGCTGTGGGCTCCGTCGGTTTTGAGGATGCAGTAGGCGGCTGAGTAGTCGACCGCTTCGTTCATGGCATCAGAGCCAGTTTTGTCGAGGGATGTCTGGAGGGTTTGGTCAGTTGGCTCTTTTCTTCTAGGAATTATGGGATATGAAGGAGGGGAACTAACCGGAAAGCGGACATCGCGAGATTCGTAGCCAATTATTTGCACCATTTTACAAGTAGCGATTGATGGTGAGGTCGCTCGCTGGTTGTCGCTGTTTTATTGTTCCAGGACGATTATTCTTTACTGGGCTATTATAAGTCTCCCGCCCAGAGGGGCTACAACACCCCCACCAGGGTAAATGCCAATTATTTAAATCTCGGTCCACTCCTTCCGGGGAGCGCACACCCGAGAATGTGCACACCCCATCCCGCTTTGGGCTTCGGAGGAACTGCCCCGAGCACAATGACGTGTGAAGGATATGTGTGCCAGGTATGGCGCAAATCATCTAAAGCGTGTATCATACCAGCATAATAAACTGATTTTTGGAGGTCTACGGTTCAAATCTTATGAGAGCTGCTTTTTTTTTTGCCTTTTTTCCCTTGATCATTTCAGCCTATTTTACTCTCACGCCTGAATAATGGGGGAAAACAGTGTAAAGGAAGACCAGAAGCGTACAAACAGGAACTCAGAAACCTAAGTCACTACAAGACTTGAACGATAGACCTTCACAAATTATTTTGTTATAATTAGGTACCTTGACCCCGATTATATAAGGCATTACATTTTGCAACACTTATTAACCACCCTGACCCTGATTATATAAGGCATTTCCATTTTGCAACGCCGCTGGTACGGTATATACCGGTACACGCTTTAGATAATTTGCACTATAATTAAAGCAGTCTCGTTTGTTGCACCGTGCCATCCAGCTAGGGGGTTTTCCTTTTCTCTCTTACATGCATGAGGTGGACACAACCCCAGACTATCATTACGGAAATGCTATGCTCACAAATCAGCTAAAGGTTTATCAGTTAAACGGAACACTACAATTATTTTCGGACGCAGCCAAAGCCTTAAACATTAATTATTTAGTAATTTTAATCGCATTTAACCTGTTGTAAAATAGCTTGATTGAAGAAAAGCAATCCGCCAACCACCGACCAGCACCTGCGAGAAAGGAGCACTAATATACCACACGGACTTAGCAGTCACACCGGACAACCTGTCCTATCATAGAGAACACATCTCTAACATGACGCACTAGTGACATCCCATCTCGGTAAACTATCCGTATACAAAAAAGAATCCGATATGGTCATCCACCCGCAACCGGATCCTGAGAAGCCACATTTTCCAACATAACCAAAATTGTTTCTGCAGAGTGATATCTCATGGCCCAGACGCGTGCCGATCCACAAAACCGTCCCGCTCGGATCTAGATATCCGAGAAGCCCATTCGAGATGGCTCCAATACCAGGAACCGGTCGTCCAAGGGTGTATGGCTGGGGAAGCAGGGTTCATGGAGACCCTCGCCCGCGTGGGTGGAGACCGCAGTGGACATGTCCCGGCGGACAGATTATGATAGCTGAGTGCTCACAATTCCGGCATCTTGGTTCTCACCCGCTTCCACCTACCCCCACCTGTTAGATCCCCAGTGGCCGCTATAGATCTGGCGGGTGATTTTCCGTGATTGCATTTGTGCTCCACTCAGATGCAGCTCCATCCGTTGCCTCTTTAGCCCGATTGGACACCACCCGTCATACATTTGGTATATGATATATCACAACTTTTAGGCTACCGTCTGTGACTTTATGCTAGGCCTAAATCACTTCCTGACAGACGCCTCCCAGCCTCCGATCTCAAGTCTCTCGACTTTTGCCATAACCTCGCTCTCCATGTCAGAGACATACTTGTCCAGCTTACATCTAATCTCCCTCCCAAGAGGGTTGTCCTCCGCGGATACTATCCGCAATGCGAGAAGCGAAGCCTTTGTTGAAATATTGATCGCTACACTAGCTAAGTTACTGGGACCCCTCTCTATCATGGGTATTAATTAGCAAGGAGCGATAAAGAACAAGAAAATATTACTGACTAGCATCTGAACGATACTGTACAAACTGTCTACGCCGTCTAGGGTGCTTCCTTTGGCCGGAACCCCGATTACAGGAAGAGTAACCATGGCGGCGACCATCCCAGGGAGATGCGCAGCTCCGCCTGCACCGGCAATGATAGCCTTGAGACCGCGGACTCTCGCATTTTTTGCGAAGGTGGCCATCCTGTCTGGGGTTCGGTGCGCAGAGACGACGGTAACCTCAAACTCAACTCCGAACTTCTTGAGTCTCGGCACCAGCCTTCATCACCGGAAGATCAGAGTCTGAGTCCATGATAATCGAGATAATAGGATTCGTAGATGAGGGGGCTTTGGGGGGATACGAGTAAGCAGTAGCAAAGGACGCCTTGGCCTGTTCAGCTAGACTCATCTTGTCTGCGTCTGCTGCATTAATAAGTGGTTGGATCTGATTCTCAGCTTCTGCCATCGACCCTGCCACAACAGTGATGTGCCCCATCTCTCGGGCCTTTTTAGCCTCGCCCTTTCCATGCAGGTGGACGGTCGCTCCTTTAACCTCTAGAGCCTTGCCGGCAACAGTCTTGTGGGAGGCGCCAAGGAGGTTGAGCATTATGGCATGTGTTGAAGGTGTAGCTAGCGAGGTTGAGTGGGCAGGGAGGGGTAGATCAAGAATAACACGAAGGTGGGCTTCATGCTTCGATGGTGTAGTGGCCCGAGTTATGCGGCCGGGGGGCGAGCTAATTGACGAGAAGTTCCCCTGGGCCCCCCATGTCAATACGAGCTTTGCCCCAAACGGCAGCCTACCATCCTCCAACAAGAACATCTCGACGCCAAAAACACCGGCACCCCAAAGGCTCCCTACAGCCTTCTCCGCAAGTTCTCTTGCCTTCTCCCGAATCACTGCCGAGACTGCTGCTGGTGCGTATGCAAGTTTGCAAATGTTCTCTTTCGTGGACCACCTCTACGATTGGATGGCTCCTGACCACCATAACTGCAAGCTCTTTGGAAAACGATGCCCATTTCTCAGCATATAGTGGTCTGTCCTTCAATACCTCTAATGTAGGTGGGATTGACTCAGGGTCAGAGACCACATAGTCCCCCCCCCGTCCATCGTAGGCCAGCGTTCGTGATTTGGGCATGTAAGGATAACCAAAATTTCGGCCGATATTCTCCAAATGAGCCGAAGTGTTTGATTCGACTAATAAGGATTCAGCGGTAGCTACACCGCTGGAAGCTAGATGAGATTTCTGCACATATTTGTCCTGAATGGTGCGGATTGTCTTCCATGAAGGTTGAACCTAGGTGTCGTATGAGACCGAATAAGTGATGATGCCCAATTGTTTTGTTTTTTTATCATTTCTCCGCAGAGTGGGCGCTAGGTGATTTACCTCTACTTTGGGAGATGCTTCTAGTTCCTCCAGAACCTCGGTGTCTACATGTTCAATCCCAACAGTTAAAACGTCACATTCTTCAGCCAGCTTCAGAATAGCTTTAGGGTCGGAAAATAAGCCGTCTATATGTGCGTGGAGAGCGTTGATTTGCTTTGCGGGTGATTTGGGGGCATCTAAGACAATTTTTTAGAGGTTGAGGCGGTGAACTGCTTCAACGAGCATTCGACCAAGCTGTGCAATATGTTAGCTACCGGTTAATTCGGTGATAAAGGAGGAGAAATATTATAAACAACCTGGCCACCCCCGAGAATCCCAACAATGCGTGAATCCATTATGCGAGGTGTGATTGGCGATGCCTATTTTCTGGGTACGCAGGTAGTGGTAAGGGGGTCAGTGATACTTGGTTGAAGGTGGGGTTCGACCATTTTTATTTAGGCCCTGTTCTGCGCGTCACAATATAAAAATATGCCATATTTCTGAAAACAGCATACTTCTTTATAGAGAGCAAAAGACGAATAAAACCAAATTTTAAATCATAGAGAGATAGCTACCTTCCCAAGGTAAAAGAAGGAATTATTTTATTTTTATTTTTTATTTTCTATTCTTACTTTTATATATTTATTATTTTTATTATTTTTATTATTTTTATTTTTATTTTCATATTTCTTTCTTTGCCAACCCCTCTCCCATTCGCTTCTGCTACCCGCCGATCGCCAACCTTTAAGGTCTAGAGTCGGATTCTACCACCTCGTAGCAGGATTGTTAAACCCCACAGCCCTATTGATGAGGGCTAAGTTCTTCAATCTCCCAGTTCCCATAGCGCAGGAGGTTTTTAATTATCCTGCCCTACATGACGGATCGTTCAATAATAACTGATTTCCAGCATGGATTGAACTCCTGGGCTCCCGCTAAGTGCACAGGAGTGTTAACCACTGCGCCAGCTAGGTATTTCATAAAAGGTAAACTTGGGAACTAATATTTATCCTACTGGAAGCCCAATTTCGGGATTTTAATGGGTGGGTAGTGTGTCTCTTCCCAAGTTGCTGGTAGATTTCAACGGAGGTGTTTCTTACTCCTTAGGTGTTCAATGAGAGATTCTCAGTGGTTTAAAACAGAATCAGTGCTTTGCGCGCTTGTTACTCTAGTACGATACGGCTAGCAAAGCCCCACTCGAGACCTCAAGCCTCCCTACTTGCTCCCATGTGTTATCTCACTATAGTCTTCTGCTCGTTCTAGTGTTTTGTGGAGGTTTTTTTTCCTTCCCTTTTCTCTTCCTCCTCTTTCTTGCTTGCATTCCACCCGGCTTTCTAGGGATGCCTCATTTCTGCCGCGCGGGGGGGGTTCGCTCCCAGCAAGCAAGTAAGCATTGTGGTATAAATTAGATCGTATTTTGAGATAGAACATTTAGATACGACGTACAGTACATATTAGAAACCCCCTTTGCTTCCCAGTTCAATGATGAATGAAGGCAACCAGAGAAAGAACGGTCTCTCAGGCAGAAGGAAAAACAAAAGAGGGGGAAAGCACCTTCTTATATAGGCTTTTCAAAGGAGGCTGAATCCTATGATCGGGAGCACGTATGCCCATGAGAAAACCCACGAATTTACTGGCATATGGAGGTCATCCTCCTAGGAAACGAGTTTCAGGTCGGGAGATTTGGGTGTGGATGGGGAAGGGTGGTAAAACCAGAGTTGCGACAGGTAGTCTACCTATTGAGAGCTCTTCACTCTCTGGAGGGGGTCAGTAGGAGGGCTCTCAGATCTCGTGCTCCATTTTCTCACCCAGCCGTAGATTCAAATATATACTCAAGCGACCTCAGTCTCAGATCCGCTTTCAGAGAATTCCTCACTATTCAAGAGATCCTAATGCTAAAACATAAACCCGGGCCTCCAGATCGTGATCCCCATCAACTCCTTAGCCCATCCCGTCCATTTATAAAACACAATCTGGACCACAATCTTGTTGTTGGTTTCCAAGACCAACCGGACACCCGAGGAGAAAAAAGAAGACCCAAAACCGCCAGCCAACAAGCACTGCTACCATAAGTTCGATATAAAAACGAGCTCGTTGTGTGGCTGTGACTTTGGTGGAGACGAAGTCCCAAAGAATAGATAGTAAAGTGTGGCAGTTTAATTGGTCTTTTAGGCCCGCGCACGCCCGGTGTTTTGCTCTGTGTGCGATTAATTCTGGGCCCCACGCTAGATCTTCAAGTCAATCACACCCTATCACCCGGGCCAGAGGGGAAGGGGAGGTCGGGGAAAGATCGTGGCCAATATACAGTTTTCCAGCAGATTACACATCAAGTCCAGCTCCAGGTCTCAAAGGAGAACAGACAGCTAGCTAGCAATGGAAACTCCTATGTGAAACTTTATCCGTCGGCACCTTACCTTAAGGCTCTAATTTACGGTGGGAGACTGCCGGTTTTTTTACGATATTGTGACCAGCCGCACCTTCAGACCACCCTAATACCCTGAAATTTAGTCATAAGATTCACAGGAGATAGGTGTCCAGGGTGGTAAGAGAGAGTTGCACTCAAGACAGAGAAACCCCATTAGGGATAAGAATAAAAGATTGCTCATGGGGAGAAGGGAGTGAGGAATGGGAAAGCAGTTGTTCTTTCATAGGGTTTGAGGCCAGTAGAATAATGCAAGAAAATTAATAAAGATGGAAAATACCATGAAACTATCCCCTGCAGTGTTGATAGTGCCGAATTTCCCTACATAGTACTAAAGAGGCACTAGTGAAATTAGCGTATTCCATTGATTAGCAGATTCAACCCCATAGAGGTGTAAAGCTATCACATGACTCTGGATGTTGGCTGGTAAACATCAATGGGTGCATTGCCTTACAGCTAAGGCTAACATCACTCTCATATCAAATTTAGTGCTCTTGTTGATGGTAAAATATCTGCATCATGCCTTGACCTGAAATGTTTTTGGTACCGGTATCACTCGATTGACGTATGACATATCTAGAAAAGTAGGAAGCTAGTTTTCTAGTTAACTTAGTGTTTTAGCGCGATGTAGGGAAATTCGGCACTACCAACACAGCAGGGGATAGCGTAAATTATAAACCGAGTAGGTAGAGTTCAGCAAAAATTCCAACATGCCGTCTAAACGGAGCAAAATAGCGGGCCTTACCCCTAATAAGCGGGGAACATTGAAGGTGGGTTTTGGTAAACAACAAAACGAGAACAGGGAAATTATGCCTGACAAGTGTAAGGGCCGTTTGGCTCGCATGACTTGAGATAGTCCTGATTGGCCATCACGATGTGTAAACAGCCTTCTGCCAAACGCACCTACAATTTTCAAACCCCCTAATCACAATTTGGGGTTAACTTTATGAGGAAATAATTACACTTTCAAACCACATTTCCCAAATCACAACTCGGAGACACTACTAGGCAAAGCACCATCAACACCCCAAATCATGATTTGAGATAGTGAGCAGCTCAAATCATGGTGTGCCACTCCATGGAAAAGAAGAGACCCCTGTGGCAGAGAATAGATAGTCCCAAGATTTATTATAATTTGATATAATTTGCTCCTATCTCTTCCAGATATATTTTTAGTCCATAGGAAAACTAAGTTGCAAGCAACCACAACCATTATTATTGTTCCCTCATTGGAACTGATCACTTCATTTAGCTCATATTTCTGCGCCACCAACGCTCGAGGACGCTAATAAAGTTGGGCAATCATTCAACTTAGAAATTTCACTCGATGCCAAAATAGGTCTATGATAAGAGGTGGATCGTGCCAGGAAACAAAAACAATAGTTAGTATCACAAAGCAATTACTACTCTACTCAAGGGAATATATGGGCAATGAGGGCAATATAGTAGAGCCCACAATGGGGTGAGCCCTAGAAGATAGCCACCCCAGGATAATAAAATCTTCACCATGAATTTTACTTGGGCTAGCGGAATAGAAGAAACGAATCTCCAACAGAGGTATTACTCCGAAACAGTAAAAAGCCAGAAGACAATCTTGCCCTGTTTTTCTGAAGACAATCATATGAAATCACTCCTCCAGTTCCAGAACCACCCAAAGGGCTTCCTAAGTTAACCGGCCCCAATTATCAAAGAAACGGAGAAAATAAAAGAAAACAAGGGATACTCAATGCTAGACCGCCGCACTGGAACTATGAAGGTGAAGCAACCATCCAGCGGCAGACTTTAGAGCTCAGAGTCGGTGCAAGCCAGAGAGTGCGCCGCCAAGTCACCCGGAAAAGCTTCGAACATCGTCATATTGCTTTGATAGGAAACTGCCCTACAAGACCCCCACATTCGACCTACTCAAATATTCGAGTTGATCTTCACTCATCGCGGATACCTGTAACCTGTAATGTTACACTACATAGAACAAGTGCACATTCAGCCAGCTCACATCGATATTTCAAACATCAGCAGCATCGAAAAATCCTCAAACATGATTCCCATTTGCAGTTGAGATTCAAACTCCCAATTGTGAATCAAGATCCAGCTCTCATTATGCAAGCCACACATCACAATCTATCACTCACGGGCATATGCGATGCCATCCCGACAAAAAAGCGCCTCCCTACATCCCCCGCCAGCGAATTCACTGGATCCCATACTACCCAAGTAGCCATCTGCCCCAGAGCCTACACTCCAACACCCAACAAAGTCCGTCAAAGCCCCTGCTCTGCATCTCCGAGACATCAACCCCGCTTTACACGCCTCCCGCTGCATACCGGGCAAGCCGATTAAGCAGAGTTTAAATCATCACTCCTCTCGCTCCGCTCTATACTATCCACTCAGGCAAGAGGGTTCGTCATATCATCGTATTCTGCCGACACCCCCACAACGGCTGCCACCAACGACACTCACCGCAGGACATAAACTCTGGAAACCAATGAGCTTCCCGGTGTGGGGGTATTGTAAACTGACGGCTTCCCTGATACAGCACCTCGGTTAGGTAGCATCTGCAAGCCTCACGCCGCTCGTTCGCCCGTCACTCCTTAGGCGAAAGTTCACCTTAACGTTGGCTTGATTGGCGAATTCATCACGTTTTTCTGGCTGGCTGGATGGCCGACCGGCCCACCGCCTAGTCTACAGTGTTGCTAAACCACTACAACAGCTTAGAAACGATCCTAGGTTTCGTCCTGATTCTGTCCACCGTGAGCGCATTTTCTGCGTAGAGCCTCGGGTCGCTCTGGCAGTCTGTTATCCTTTACTTCTTTTCTTTTTCTTGAAGGAACCCACAGAGAGCTGTGCGCATCGCGCTTATTCTGTTAGGACATGAAACCGGTTAGTTCCTGACATCAGAATCTCAGAAAGACATAGCCGACTTACAGTACAGTGCTCTCCACCTTCACCGTAGATAGTGATGTATGAAATCCTGTCTGATATCCCGGGAATGGTAGGAAATGAGTTATTTGGGAGTTGGCTGTACCATTCATTCACCAGTCGCCGTGCCCTGACTGCTCTAAGTGAGGAGCAATCAGAGCCCAATACGCTGTACCGCACTGTATTGCGCAATATTATATAATGCAACGAAACGATCTATTGAGCACATTCCCCCTCGCGGCAGATGAAGAAGAAAAAGCCTTTCTCTTCCTCTCTCTGCAAATGAGACATAAACACGCGCAAGCCCAACGACGGTCGGAATACCGACCGGCCCCTCTGTCTCCGGTGGATCCCCCCTCCTCCGCCCCTGATGGCCCCCCGTGGAGCGGAGGGAAGAGAGGAGAGAGGAGGGGGGGGGAAGGACCCGCAATTACTCTCCGGCAAACTCTCCATCAAAGCCGACGGCAGATCAGGCTTCGGCCCGTCCGGGTATGGCGGAACGAACCGGGCAAGATTCCCTGAACGAATCCGCCAGACAAACAAGCCAGCCAGCCAGATTAGAGTGTTAACCAGGTACACGGTCCGGATGACTAGCAACTGTAAGCACTTGTGGGGAGTACCATAATTTGCCCTGTCCCCTTCTTCCTCCCCCTTCCATTCCTAATCCTGGAATCGAAGTTCTAGAATGTTGCACTTGACTTGATCCGCACCTATTCGCCAATCACGATTGATCGCCGTCAGGAAACATCTGCCAAGCCCGCCCATGTACCGTACACGAGTACAGCCAGGACTATTAACGCCAGTCCCAGTTCATTGCTGAAGATGCGATGGCCTGATGAAACTCTCGTCATCTTCCGAAACGAGGCGAAAACGAGAACGAGCGAGACGAAAGAAGAAGAAAAAATAAAAGGCTTTTCAACTGCGATTTAAAAAATTTAAAAAATACCCTTCTCAACCCCCTTCTAGAACAATACTAGTATCCCCGACACCCCATTCCCAGCAACGGAGGAAGGACGTCCCACCAGGATAAACCACAGCGGACTTACCAATCTATGTAATCCAAGAACGCGATTAGCTGAGTATTCTGCAGAGTCAGGGCTAGCGATAATTCAGAGGATCAAAAACCAGAGATTGAAAAAAACATCCGATAATGGGAACCGGGGGGAAACCCGATGACGATACACTACAGCATCATCTTACAATCACTCGAACCCCCAGTGTCTCGTAAACTGGGGCTGTGGTCTCAGAGTATGGTATTTCTTTGAAATTTCCACCACGTTTACTGAATGTATACGTGTTGCCATCATCCTATTGTTACCTATCAAAAAACAACTGAAAGACCACAGGGAGTGACAAGAAAGACTTCTCGGTACTTGTGAGCCATAGGTTTAATCCACTCCTGTGGCGGCTCCATGAAATCCCTTATTTTCCGGAGCTCTAGGATAGATGATGACGGGTTGACCGAAACCTCTTACTGAAGCAGTTTCTGGGCCAGGATTCACCATAAAGATTCTTGCCTATAGTCTTGGTTAGTTGACAAATTCTATAGATGTTTCCCCCGTTGCTATGGGACTTGCTCAGTTACTTTTGATAGGTGACCATGGTATATATCATCTTACAACGGGATATCGTATTTCTCCAAGGGTGTATCTGGATCGGAGGGCCCCGAGAACCTCTAAAAGAGATGAAATGAAAAGGAAAAAAGCAAGTCGAAACTAGTGTTAAGTTACGGGAACAATATACAAGAGAAAAAGGGAGAGAGAGGAAAAAGTAAAAATCGAAAGAATCAAGGACCTGGTGTAGGGAAAATGAGAATCATGAAGTGACCTTGCTTTTTCACCCTCCCTCTCTTTTCTCCTGTTGAGTCATGTTTTTCTTTCTGTTGTTGCTAGGCTATTGCTGTGTTTGTCCGTGTGATCCTGTACGGTACATATAGATTACATAGTAGTGTACACGGGTTAGCCATATAACACAGTTTGTGATATATTGTGACGGGTTTCGTCGAATCAGAATGGCAGGAATGCGCTCCACAGAAGAAAAACGTAACTAAAGTAGAGACTACTTCCACGGAACAATCAAGATAGTCACGATACAAGAAGGATATCAAGGATAGATCAGACGGCACCAACACCGCTAGTGTACAAGATTTGATAATGGATGCTTGGAACAGCCGTTAGGGGAAATGTGGGGGGAAGCAAAGAAGTTATTAAAATCCCCACGTCAAGATTACGAGCCCTCCGGAGATGCCACACCGGTGCAAACTTTGGTAAAGTATTGGAATGCGGACCGCGCGGGACGGCCGCCCAATGTAGAGTACAACGCGGGGGCGGGGGAAGCAGAGACTGGGGTGGGAGAGCAAGAATGTCCGTCTACAGTCATACATGGCCTTGAAACAGTGCTACACCTCGTAGAACCTGGGATTCCACACTAGCGTTCCGCCCAGTCGGGTTATGAAAGGAATCCCTAATACTGACAAGACAGTCAAGATCTGTGGATGACAGAAACCCCCATGTGGGATGATGATGATTTTCAAGCCTCGCCATCCTCAAATAACGTGCCCGGAAAATGGCAAGGAGCCCCAGGAATTTGACTCGAGTGTTAAAAAGGACAAAAGTTAAGGATAGTGGCGGTGAACCACGATAGAAAAATAAAAATAAACTAGGAGATCACCGGTAGCGTATCTCCAATTATCACTCGCAACATCCGACATTGACTAAGGGAAATTCATACCCTACCTCCTCCTAATCATCCTCCCCGTCAGGTGAACCAAAGGCATTAACCTTAGGATAAGGCAATTGGTCAATTGCTGGAAATAGAGCTCACATCGTCCCAGAGCGATCATATTCCCGCCAATTAAGGATATCTCGGCAAGCCTTCGGTGCGAGAGACTTTGGAGACTTTCTCACAATCCAGGCCGACCACGCGTCGACTTGCCTCGGACTACCCCACAAAGTCCTGAACTGGCAATCGGAGTCAAGAAAAAATTCTGAGGCCCCTTGCACGAGAATTGAACAAAACTACTTCCCTACAGCACGTACTCCGAGATGTGGGTCCGTTACCCTTCTCTCTTCCAAAAAAAAAAAAAAAAGCGACCCGTCGCAAGAAAAGCAACAGTGACGTGATGTTTGAGAAAACTTCGCCAAAGAGAAGAATTCTTCACAGGGTCCGAGCTTTGGACCAGAGCATGGCTTCGTGGTACTCGAGTACAGGAGGTGACTGTTGGGAGGACCTTAACATGAGGCAAATGAGGCTCTGGGACCAACCAGATCCCTAGGATCTGACTTGGGATGTGAAGTGGCAAAGCGCCCAATAACCCCCCTATCTGAACTAATTCCATCAATACAAAAAGCACGTGGGCTTGTTTCGCCTTTTTTTTGCTTGTGATTCTTGTCAAAGTCCTTGATCCCTCACCTCGTATGATCCAGTACAGCCACCGTGCGGCAATTCCGATACCCTTACCAGCTACTATAACAGAAATCTAACATTCCATCCATTTAGCCTAAATATGTCAGCCAAGTGCTACATTTAGTAAGTTGTGTTTCCTATCATCAATTAAACATCTTCCCTACAACCCCCGACGTCGGACAACTCATGACACCGAATACCGCCGCCTGTGACCAAGTTCCGCCCGAAATTCTGTACCAGTAAATGAGCAACTAGGCTAGGGGGGGGGGGGTATTTCACCAACGGAAATTTTCGCAAGCCCATAACTTAGAGGGGATAAACTAATCCCGGGATCAGATCAATCAGCCTTTATCTCTACTCGTAGTCAATTGGTGCCTTATCGATCCGGGTGAGACGGTTCACGGTGGAATTAGTGGCAGACTCTAGCAAAATTCTCCATAATTTGCTACCCCCGGTGTGATGGCCTAACACTAGTTTTGTTTCTTCTTCTTTCCTTACTTTTTTTCCCTTTTCCTTCTATTATGACGCGGCTTAAACTCAAGTAAGGTTACCCAAAGTTCCTCGTTTGTCTGCCACGCGCGGTAACTTGCATTCACCCCGATCCCGTTTGTAATGCTACTCCGTCCCCAATTTGTTATATCAGATTTCCCGCCCGCTCACCATTGGAAGCGTCATAGGGGAGCACTCGCAGGATTTTCACTTGCGCCCTTTTTTTCCCCCTTTTGTAGCTCCCGCGGCGGGGAGGGGGCGCCTGGCAAGGGATACGAGGAAGACAGTACCAACAACATAAGATCTTGCCTATTTGCTTTCCCCGTTGCGCGTTCAGCCCGCCCGATAGGTCATAAGCCGGATCAAGCTCAAAAACATACAATAAGCTGACAGATAAGCAAACGCCGTGTGCGGGAAGCACAAGTGGATACCGCTCACAACATTCTCGAGAAGAAGTGGGAGAGGGAAGAAAAAAAATTGGTCCGTGAGTTGATTTTTGTTGGTTGATTCAAGTTGGGACATACCACGTCCGCACCTGTGGCATCCCTCATCACAAGTGTTGGACCGGCTGTATCACTTAGTGTAATAAGTTATCATGTAAGGTAACTCCGGTGCCGTATAGACCCCGTGCTTTGTGGCGAGTATCCACTTGCATGCGCAGGGCCTTTGGAAAACAGATTACGCACTACCAATTGTCGAGAGACGGCACCGAGGTCTCATGACTGTTTTGCCCTACCAGAAAATATTTGATCTTTCAAACGAAGCTTCGGTTGACGAGTGGAGTCTTAGATGATACCCGCCATTGCTCGGCCGATCCATCGGCCTTGTTGTCTGACGCTCCCATTGGCTCAAGTGACAGCAGATGACCCCTCAACAGTGGTAACGACTCGGAAGGGATTATTCTAACCAGGGATCAACATAGCCTGCCCACCGCACTGGAAGCAAGTATCTCCAACAATCGACCAGCAGCAAGCAACATTTCAACAATTTGGGAGGGGATGCGCCTTTTCCGAAATACCGCACCGGTAATCTGCTTGCTCGTTGTAAAAAGCATCCGGAAATCTTGGCACTTTTGAGGCCAAGGAAACGCCAAGATGCCCAGATGCTCTTGGAATGCGCAGGCATGTTGCTAGATGGGATTTAGGAAAGAAAAAAAGGCTCAGTCTACCAAGATTTTTAGTTCTTTCTCTTCTGCTTAATAGATTGCGGTAGCTCAATTTACTCGCTAATTCGTAAAGTATTCGGGAATGGAAGTGCCAAAATCCCTGAATTTGGATGTAAAACACTAGTCATTAGTATTTTTTATGTCTAGATGCTTCAAGGGTTGACTAGTGGTGGCTACATATAATTCCACAGCACTCATAGAGTGCCAGACTTCCACGAAGAGCAAATAGCTCCTCTAGTTTCGGCATTGATTCCGATTACCCGGACTCGTGCGTAGACTGTTGTACTGAACCATGGGAACCAGTATCACATTCATAGGCGATGTGATTAGTTGAGTGCATATGAGATATCAGAACGGTATGAGCGATAGTAGACATTGCCCCCCCCTCTCTATCGCCTACTCCCAACTCCAGGAACCACTATCTACTGTGGTCTCCCTGGACGATTGCGAGGCAGTGGGTCACAAATCCGGAATTAGCCATGCATACGGTATTCTGGATCGAGGCCCACTCCTCATGCAAGGAGTGGAAATAAAGAGGATAATTTACAACTTCCGGGTACGATAGGTCTCACCCTCGGCCCCCGGCAAGTTTCCCTGGCCTGATGCAAGGCTACGGGAACGGGAGGGCAGTGCAATGGAGGAGGCAATCGTCAAAAGGTTTCCTGGATACCTACCTGCCTGTTTGCGGACCTGTCGACGACGCCTAACATGCTTAAGGGCGGGACACTGCAGTATCTCCATCTTGCAAAAGTCTAGACCACCCCGCGCCCCCAGTTCCAGTTTCTGGCTCCCATCGCCGGGAACAGCGAAATTTTTTTATCCTACCGGGTGATTCCCTTTCACTTTTCCATTGCTCTAGGCTATAACTCCATCAAGTCCTTCGTAGTGGCTGCGGGGGGGCATCGCTGCTGTGTCACACGGGAGCCGTTGCCAAGTAGTCAAAGTGGATGAGGAACCCTGTTCAGCCAATCCAGGCAAACAAGCGAAAGAAAGAAGCTTAGCATTGCTGCAAGGGTGATGGGCTGAGACCTCCGCCAACCCAGACTTGTCCTACCCCACGACTCCTTTCAATCCCGGAAAAAGAAAAAGAAACATGCCCTAGATAACAAAAGAGGCATACCGGTACATCTTCCCGACCTAAATAGTCTCATTACGTGTTTCATCATGACAAGATTACCACCACAGTAAATCCTTTGCGAGTGAGATGGGGTGTTTTGTGGTAATTGAACCCTTCTAGAAGGATTACAACCGATTCTAGCCGAAGAATCGAAAGAATGCTCCGAAATGACAATACCTAATAAGTCCGCTCACAGGGGAGAATCCCAGATCCTTCAGCAGAAGGCACCGGAGATGCACTCACTCGTTTGTGTTCGGTGAGAAAGCCCGTAGCCCAGCATCCGCCACTCTACATTTCAACGCTAAGAGCATAGCCGGTAGGGAAGTGGGCCGGTGCAAGTGCTTGCATACGATACCACATCCAGCATTGAATACGAAAGAGAAGGATGAAGAGGAAAAGGTTAAAAAGAAAAGACAATAAAAATAAAATATCGAGGGAGGTACAAGGGCACACAAAGCTGAACCGGTTAGAATAACAACTTTTCCGTTGGCAAATTCAGCCAGGAGTGATCTCCGAGTTCTATCGGCGGAATTTGGTTCGTTCTCGGGGGACGGTAAGACAGCCTACTGCACAATACCCGTAGGATGGTCGAAGCGTGCCTTCTCGGAGGAGAGAACTTGTACAAGGCAAGAAGTGCCCGAGAACAGGGATCAAAGACATCCGGTCTGGTGAGGAAGAAAAAAAAGAAATCTGTGGCTATCTGAGCGCCAACACAAAATATACCAACCAACCAAGCCAACTAAACCCGATAACATTATCGCGGAACGAATCCGAATCGCAGTCTTGGGATGGATGTGAAGTGATGTTCAAGACAAAGTCTTATTCTCCGGAGTCCCCCTAAAGGGGAGGCTCAGATCTTGCTATTCCGGGACTTACGCCCCAACGCCCATCTTGGGAGGATCAAACATTGGACGGCAACAACTCAGCAACAAGCAACAGAAAAGAGCCTAACCACGGTCATCACATCTCACTCGTGGCGGGAATACAAGACGTAGCGCAGCACAGTCCTCTTCTGTTGTTGGAATGCTGTGTCCCTCACTCCACCCACCCACCCGTCATCTTCTCAAGTGCCCCCTCCAACGCCCCGCACCGGATGCGGAGGATGCAGAGATAAATCCCTGCAGCAATCTCTTGACTCCCACACACTCTCGGCCAATAATCGCTGCTCCTCCCCTGCCCAACCAGCATCGATTGATGGCCGAAACAGTCACCATGGTCATTTAAACAAGTGAGTAAGAAAAATAAAAATAAAAAAGACAAGTGAGAACCGAGCGAGTAGTCAGCTGTTGGGGGGGATTCTTTTCCCAGGGTCCCTGCCAGAACCTATCAGTTTGTAGTTATCAGATAGAGTGCGGTAGCTGCCTCCCCCCTCTGGACCACTCAATTCTAAATAAGCCCGCAAGTATGATACAACAGATTGCGAGCCTCTTCCTCCTACGGGCGCAGCTCAAGCACCTGAGATGAATTAGACGTGTGTGCGTGTTGTGTGTGCGCAGTCCGTGCGCGTGTTGGGCTTTTGGGTTGTGGGCCCGTAACTTAATATTGAGTTACCCGCATCGATACTCGAGCGATCAAGCGGGTTGGAGAAGTGCGGGTGCAATTATGGTCACACCTCTTGAAAATGATTGGCCCGTTTTCTGCGACAAACCAATCAATAGAATGCGGGCTCAAAAGAGCATGACAATAATTTACAAAAGTAACTAATCAGCGCATCAATCATATGTTGAGGATCTATCAGCACGGTATAGCGGTATGATACTCGAGTTCCGTTGCTATCTCCGAGTATCTCGTTTGAAGTATCCGGGCATTTTTGAGGCCTCATTGGAAACTATGATTTTAGTCTGAAGTTATGCACGGAAAATTTGCCATGCAAATTTCTGATCCTTGTGCTGGGACTAGTGCTAGAGTTGCCTCATGTCTGGTTGGGATAAGGGTATAAAGTATTGGGACAACCACAAGCAGTCGTCTGTGTGTAATTACTTTATTCGGAGAACAAAGATCCAGTTGGACGTTTCTGTGAGCTTTTGATCCAGATCCTACACACCTAAGCAGTGTCTGGCAAAATCTATACCCTTTCTGGGGGTTTGCGTGATCCCGCCACTGATTCACTTCCGCACAAAATCCCCTTTATGTCCTAATACCCCCCTCCCTCCTCCGGGCTTGTACTCCCTGCGTCCTGTATCAATCGGACGAGTGACCGGGCCTGCGGCCGAAAAAAGCTCCTCGCAACAATTACAGGTCCATTCCCTGCTCGTGGGACCTCCCGAAACCTTCTAGAAGCCACCGTATCTTCTCAGACCCGAGTCCGAACAACGCCACCCACTTTTGAAAACCCTTAACCATAAAGGCAGAATCCAGGAAGCGGTCGGACGACCACACCCTCTCCACCAACAGACCTCCCTTGTTGTCGTCGCCGGGAACCCGGGTACTCCCTGGGTATCGTTTCAAGGCCTAACTTTGGTCCTTCTGTCATGTATTTTTTTCTTTTTTCTCTCGCTTTCCGTACGGTAGCGTTGGAGCGATCGGGAGGGGCAACCTTGAGCAGTTGGATGAGACGAGGGATTGGACGCTGCGTGTGAGCGGAGTTGGTCGGCCGTTTAGCTTACTGGAGAGGGGCAAGGAGACAAAATGAGTCTGAGGGCGGAGGAGGGGAATCCCGGTAAACCATGCTGGTCGATGATCGCGGGAGGGCTGCTCGTGGAAAACTGGGATGGTGGTTATTGACAATGTTGCGTTGCAACGAACTTGCTGATTCTTCCTCGCTCTCGCTAACAAGAAAGGTTGTTGGCGTTATTGTCCCGTGCTATAATAAATTAATCTGATAAGGGGAAAGGCTTCTCCGTGAGTTACTTGTTAGCGCCAAGGCAATTCGGGCTTCCGCCGAGAAGGAAGGAAGACCGTTTGAGCTCAGGGCAATAAGAGGAGCAAACTGATTCGGTATGGCTTAAGGTTATTGTTTTGAATTCTTATTATGATGTAAAGCGCTCATTATTGTGGTCACGCTAGCATACAGTGGTTGCATATGCTCTCGGGGCTTGTGTCTATCACTCTCTTCTTCGTTAAGATCGAAGGAAAGAATCGCCTCAGACTGCTGTGAATAACACCATCGCCAATACCGTATTCGAAACGACGGCGCCACCTCGGTTATGCCCCGTCACTCGCCCCTCTAACTTATGTGTAGCAACAAGCATCTGGCTGAATTTCAGTCTTTCTTTCTCTATTGGCCCGTGGCCGGGGCAAGGGAACCTTCCATAATATTCAAGAGTATTATCTTTTATCTCTCAAGCAATGTGCAGAGATAATGGAGTATGGTAACACCACAGGATACCTGTAACTTACCATAAGCACAGTGACTCTTCGGAGAATTCCCCAGGACCCGTTTTGTGGGAAGCGACTCTCAAGATACCGGGATTTCTTCAAGAAAAGCACACTTTTTGCCCGATACTGTAACCTTTTTATGTATTGATTGTACTAGTACAGCTCATGACAGTCTCCAAATCATCAGGTTTAATGAGCAAGATTACTTAGAAAGCGTGTAAACTGGTCCTCTGCAGAGCAGCCAGAGGGGTTCGGGGCCCTGTTAAGCCAAGATTACGAATGGTAGTGTTCTTCATGTCAATTCCCTGCCAAAACCCCACCATGCTCACGACAAAGTGCAAATCACCGTTTCTATGGATATTTGGTTTATGAGTAGGAGCCAACAAGAGCCAAAGACTGTTGGTGAGGTAAAATTATCCCTCACCAGACATTGTTGATCATCATGGTCTGATAGCCGCCACCATGCTTGTGGTCGTGCAATCATGACCCCCATCGATATCGCTCTACGCTTCGATCCATGGATATAACCAGTGCACATTTGAGCCACCTCGTTGGCACCAGCCTCCGTAGCCTTCGAGAGGTATGGGATAGCTAATTCCTCCGCAATTTTAGTTTCTAGAGTTTTATGCTTCGTAATCATGATCAGCAACATTATCATAATCGTTTGGATCTCTGCCAAGGTTGTGGATGCCGATAGGTTGACTTCGCTCCTTCTGGCACTTGTGGGCAAAATAGGCCTGTGGGTCGACCTATGAAGAAGAGAGCCGTCGAGTGATCGTATCTTAACTCAGAGGACCGGTGGATGGGAGTCGCATGCTGTGAATCCGACGCGATGCGGGTCTGGGGGCTGCCTTAGACGATTGTCGGCTGAGGGACCTGGACATGCTGGTGCCATGATTGTTAATGCCGGATGCTCTGCTCTGCGCGCTGCTCCTGGAGTGGTGGGTTGAATCGACTTTCTCACTTTTCAACCGGGGAGGGTGGCCGAGCCTCACGCCTTTTTTTGTCTTACCCCTAAACTGAAATTATTTGCGAGATTCGGAACTTACCGACAGCCACGTTCTCAGATTTACTATGTGAAATCTTAAATATACTGGGTGTGACTGAGCAGAGAGAGGACTGAGAACCTTATTTCTCAGATAAGGCAGAAAACCACCCTTGACTTTCTGGACTCTGGATGGCTTTGGACCGCTTTTGGCCATCCCCCCGCCCCGCCCCCGGTCGTTCCGCTCTCAGGCTTTCCCCTCTCCCTCCGCCCAGGGGAACCGATGAATAGTAAATTATTTAATCCGCCAGGCCAAAAAAAGGGAAACCAAATTCCAATACAATCATTACTTTTATTCTGGTCAGTCAGTTCTCTTTTCCCAGTTAATTCGAAAAATAGGGCCGCGGTATGCAACTATGTAAAAGCAAAACTGGTCCTTGAGAAAACTTCGCAAGGCACTTGATAACCCAGTTGGGGGCTAAAGTTAAAACTGGATCACAAAAGCTCCAGACCTTACATGCTTATGTAATCAAGCGGTCTGACGGACCCGGCAGTAAACTTCAAAATTTAATTATGGTAGTATACCAACCAATTAGCCCAAGACGTACTTCACCAAGGTTGCTCTTAATGCATTGACATGACAAACAGAGCCAGAAGGAGATCTTACGATTCTCTGAGCTTTTATCAGCTACCGATGTAGTGCCCTAACTTGCCGCCCAGCGGGCACGGCAATGGATATTGCTGTACTTTAGCTGTGGGTACCGAAACTCGTCCAAGGTACAGTATATACAAAACTCCCCTACAGCTTTACCGGTGCGACATTAGGTGCCTGCACATGTACCTAAAGCGGCGGAGTGCTGTGTATGAAAGGGAAAGAAAGAATAGCATCGTTTCATGCATATATCTTTTTGCACGGGATTGAATTTCTTTTGTACATGGTAATTTATGTCCAGTGCAGCTGTCTCTAGTAGAGTATAGAAATGTGATCCCAATTGTAACGAGGTACTGCAGAAAGAGGAATTGTTCCGGCAAGACTATGTCTCCGTAACTTACCTCCCTCCCTCCCCCCATTCTACTGCTGCCAATTGAATTTGATAGCCCCAGGACCTAAAGTCCCGTTTACTTGAAGCAGCAGTGCGTGAAGCACCGCATTGGCTTTGGCCGGAATCAATGTGAGATATGAGTGGTAGGAAGCCAAACCAACCCTGGAAGGCTATCAAAGCTCAGGGTCATCACCCGTCGTCAGCTGGCAGATCACCATCAGATGCAAACTCGCGAAAGTGCAAAAAATAAATAACAATTCCGGCGAAATATTTATTATGGGAGGGGGGCGGCGGTCACGCCCCGTGCCGGACTATCACTATCACTTAATCGCAAAATTTGGGGAGACAAAAAAGGTAAGGAAGGGTAGCTAACGAATTTTGCACATGTTAGGGCTAATGTATGGTAGTCTCTCTTTATTCATTCATCTAGCATTGATTGTGTAGGATATTATCTCGCACTTTAGCTCCCCCCCTCCCTGAGCTCCGGAAAATTAAAAGATGATACCGGTAAGTTCGGAGATCGGGTGAGTTGAGGGCTGATGAATAGTAGGAGGAGATAAAGGAATGTGAGAAAAGAGAAAGTGTATGGAGCCCGGGATGTGGTTGTGAGGATATTTTATATAGAGCGTAGCAAGCAGCCCCCAGCGATATTAGTTCCGAAAGAATGTTTCTGATACCGCTGTGCGCACAGACGTTTTCCAAATCCAAAAAAATGGAGCTCTTTTTTCATTTTTTTCATTTTTTTCCTCCCAAACTTGGAAAGCAGGTTTTTGGGACTCACGTTCCTTGTAGAATTGCCTATATCAGGTATAGCTTCTACTTCCTCACTTTCAAAATGCGAGGATTTCAGTAGGGTTCGTGATGCAATCAATCAATCAGTTCAAGTCAAATATAGTAATACGGAAGAACCGCACAGCGCGATATCCATTGCTCTTATTCAGGAAACCCGAAGGTTGAAAGTGGAAGCTCTGCGCATTCGCACCATACCAGCACAGGACGGCACTGCACAATTGCAGTTCTCGGGACATGGCATTTCATAGGATTATATTCACTTTTTCCAAAAAAGATGTGAATTTTTGACCCGCCATGCATCAATTCTGATCAATTCCCGTACTGAAATTATGGTTGGGTTTTCGCCTTTTTTAAAATTTGTTTTCACCTTCTGTCTGCGGGGATTCGGCCCCACATGCAAAAAGCGTAACCTTTGCTTGGCTGGACCTTGGTGGGCTGGGTTCAACCTAGCCGAATGATAATCTTGATTCTGCGTGGGCGTGTAAGGCTGGGGGCAGAAGTAGGGGTAAAGAAAGTCTCTCTCTTTTTTTTCTCTTTTCAAGGCCCTTTTCGAAGGGAAGGAAAACGGATCATCGAACGCTGGCTTCCGAGTTACAGTTACTCTAAGGGCTGGCCGATTCCTCAGTTACTCGAAGGATCATCTATATATTTAAGCCAGGGGGGGGGGATCGTTCCATGGGAGGAAATTCCGTACGATTTTGGATGCAGTGGCCTCCTTGCATGGCGGGACCGTTGCTACCCGGAATATTACAGTGTTATGTTCCGTAGTGCCCTGCAAGGTCTGCTCGATTACCGTACTCGCGTTTTCTTCCTTCCTTGTTCTACGGAGCTACTATTATCCTCTTGTGTTTCTGGCCTCGCTCTTCGGTTATGTTTCCGGAGGTGCTGACGCACTTGCAGATCTAATTTCTGAATTTCCCGGCATGGTTGATCAATACTGTTCGTTGCCAGAGGACGGAGTCGAAACATTCCTTTCCCCAAACCATGCAACGGGGAACGTTCATGCAGCTGGATGCCCGCCATGGAGGATAGTCAATATCAATCGCTATCGTCATGTTCCCCCACTAGCCCCACCACCAACATAACTCACACGCTTCACAAACTATCACTCTCCGGAAAAAATGATTGTAATAGGAATAGGTTCGTTCGAATGGGACGAATTCAATTGAGCAGCAGGAGGGGTAGAAGGAGGGGGAGGGAAGGTTACGTAACTCCCTCAGAATTCATGTGATTTTTTTAGGCGTCAAAAAAAAAAGGAAGAAAAGAGGAAGAAAAAAGAGGCTTTTTGGGACCCTTAAACGGCAGCAGCTGCGCTAGTACCGTAGTATGATGCTGAAGTACCCATCGAGCATCAACATCATCAGCATCATCCCGCAGATTTGCTACAGCAAGATTCTCATGTACTAGTAGATACGCCTGCCCACACACACAGACACACATATACTTCGTGCGGCGGGACTCCCGTCTTCGGTGCGCAGCGTAGGTTGTCGTCTGTCCGCAAAGTTTCTAGGGCGGTCTGCGCGGAATCTTGTTGAGCGCTTACGTGCAACCCCTCGTCTTCCCCCCCCCGCGCACTTTCTACATGGTGATATCTCGGGAAAGCGAACTACCCGCACTCTGCGTGAACTCACAGGTGAAGAGCCAAAGAAGAGTAAGGTACTCGAGTACATACATGACATCACTTTTTCACTTTTTCACTTTTTTCTTTTTTTCTTCACTATTTTCCTTTTCCTTTGGGAGTTGGTTGCTTGATTGCGTTAATGAATGGATGCCTACAGAGCATGGTATGATATGGCAGGGTCGTAAGTTGACTTGGTACTAGCGAGTGAGGATATTCACTCCTCTTTATTGATCCACTATCCCACTACGTATGCAAACCCCGCGACAATAAATTTAGTTAACTAGCTAACTACTGTTGCTGGATACGAGTCATGACAGGCATTAGACCAGCCATAGGCGGGGAAACCCATATGCTATACCACCACCACTATTAGCTGGCCAACGATGAAGGAGAGGAAGAGGACGAGAAAAAAAAAGCAAAAGCTAGGCGATAAGGAAGAAGGTAAAAGAATACAATTGGGAAGCTAAATGAAGTCAAGATAGATAGAGGGGTGTAATGTGGTCAAAGAAACAGGTTTCAAGTGGGTTAGTCAGTCTGGTGAGTAGATAGATAGATTATTTAGGGAGTAAGTAGGTGAATGAGAAAAAAGAAGGAAACGTTGTTTCTAGCAGTTCAGTCGAGCCACGTGTGTGTGGCTTTCAACTTTAAAATATCCGGTGGACTATCTTTGACCCCGCGGTCATTTAGTCCTCCCCCCCACGGGGCGGTGAAGGGTCGAATACGATGTAATGGGTGTGATACGGGGGGTTGTGAGGGCCTATCATGAATCAGTTAACTGGGAGACTCCCAGATTTTAGCTGGATAGCCGAGTAGTAAACCTAGCGGGCTAGTGAGTAGGGATTTAAGGTCTATCGTCGCCATAAAACAGATGGGTTAAAAAAGGACAGCAGCAACCAAAATAAAGACAAGAAGGAAGACAGGAAAAAACTCTTTGTTGGAGTGATATTGACCCCACCACAGGTCAGGTCTAATCACAGCCGAAAAAAATACTGTGTAATGCGTAATGCGTAATGCGTAATGAAAGATGGAGAAAAGGACAAAATTGGCGAAGAAAAATAAAGTACAGTACTTGAGTACTTCCCCCACCCCCAAGGACAGAAAAAAAGAGAGATCTAGGAAGAAAGGGACCCAACACTGCATCTGCTCCCACTGAATGTGACGAAAGGGTCTCAGATCAAAAAAAAAAGGAAAGAGAAGTAAGTATTCTGCCCCCATATCATAGTGGACGAAGAATGAGAAAAATAAAAAGTAATTATCATGCTTTGGACGGGGATTTCGGTGTTGTTGCTGAGGCCGACGATGATGTTCCTAAGGTGAAGTCAATGCCCCCCTCAATTCACTCACAATTCGTTCACCGCCACCGACGCAGCAACAAGAAAAATATCACTGTCCATGATCTCTACAGATTCATCCCGCCGGGGGCTTCCAACAAAAGAGAAGGGAAAAAAAGAGAGCACCTGGGGGGCGAGGAACATGTTCTTTGGCCTCAACTTTGAGGTTTTAATTTACTGTGCTTGTTTTAACTGTGATATTATAGTTCGCGGACAGCATTCCCGGAGTGAAAATATTCTCGGCCCTCCCGTACAATGTTCCTGGCTGGGCAATATCGTGTTCTACTAATGTATTAGTAAGTAAACAGGGTTTACTCTTGGCGGCCGCTACCAGATTTGCGGCGCCAAGCATGTCTTCCCGTACTCTGTGAGTTGAAGGTGAAAAGTTGTTGATCGAAAGTCTAACCATGCGGCCTTCTTGAGAGATAGAGGGTTGATTGCCCGTAATGGAAACTCAGTGATTCCGGGTGTCTTTTAATTCCGCTCACTGGTGGTGCCATTCAGGCTGCGCTGTTGGCAGATGTTGAAAGGGGGGGGGGGAGAAGCAGCCGGATACCGTTAGAGACCTCGTCTTGCTGGCGAGTAGTTTGGTAGGTAGGCAGGGAATAGTGTGCTAGTGGTGATGATTGCGGTCTTGCGCAGACCACAATAACATAACTAACTTGTTACCGGAGCTATTCTTCTCCGCTGACCAGCAAGGGGTACCCGGAGGGGACGTCGGATTAGAGACAAAACGGTGGAGAGTGAATACATCTTAGCGTTTTGGGAAACCCGGCCGACCGTGCTTGTGATTGTTCTGAGTGGGTTTGGAGCAGCCTGAGCGGTTTCAAAGCTCGGTTTTTACGCTCGGGATATTTCCGACGGGTGGCATCAAAGGGGGGTGGTGAAGGATGAGGAGGGATGGCGGTTTAAGTTAACTCGGCCTTCACGACCGCCGATGTGGACTTTTATAAGTGAGAGAGGGAGGTCCCTGCAGGGCACGGAGGGGGAGGAGAAAAGGAGAGCTCAATCAACTTCCTGAGATGCATTGGGTCCAGTATCAGCATTTATTTTGATTGGGGTTGCTTACACGGGGCCTACTTTTCGTGGTTTAGTTGGACGGAACAGATACAAGTAGATCGCAGGAGCTAAGCTACGGATACAACTGAAGTACCGTCTAGTAGCTGGATGAAAGAAGGTAAGCAGCGTTGGAGAGATCCCTTATAATCCGGGAGTAATTAATTGCTCCCGCGAAAAGAGAACCACAGAACTTTCCATATTACAATCTAGATCTGCCAATAAGCTTGCACATGCAAGTTCTCTTCTATTGAACCGGAGGTGGAGTGTGCGGCGGCGGAGAAGGGTGGGAAGGGTGAATCGAGGGTTTACTGTACTGTACTGCAAACGACGGGGACAAGAAAATAAACATTTGCTCGCGCTTACGATAGAAAGGAATATATAATAATCCGCTAGTGGGCAAAAAAGTAGCGCAGATAGATACTGCACTAGTAGACTAGCTGGGCAGTGACAAGTACCAGCTCGGCTGGTCATTATTTACTATTTGTACGACAACCCTCAAGTTGCAAGCCTCAAATTTCCAAAGAGTACAAAATAGTTTTTTCATCAAAGAAAAAAGTTGTCAAAGTCAGGCGGGAGGGGAGAGGAGGGAGGAAAAATTCTATAGAGGGACATATCTCGAGTACTACAGCCATCCTATACAAGTATCATGGATGGGGGGGGTGTTGTTCTGTGTGGTACCGCGGGCCGGAAAGCACTATTCACCATTTTCCCGTTCCTTCCCTGAGTTTTTTGGACTCACGTTATAATTAATACTCATTGCGTCCGCAGTATTGTGCCCTACGAGTACGACTAACATGGAGGAATCTCATGCTTATTGGCAAAATTGGGCCGTGCACGTAGGCACCAGGATCTTCCTTCCTCTAAGTGCACAAGGGTGAGAGACATAACTTATAACTTAAGGTAAAAGTTATTGAGGTGTTACTCTACGCTATGTAAACTCGTCTGGGCTTGCTCCCCCCTCCTCCCTCCCCACTCCACCTTCCCACCTCCCCAACCCCTACTTACTACTCGAGTACATTGGAAGGATTTTTCCATACAGTATCACCAATGGAAGCTTTACCTCTCTCTATGTGAGAAAGAGCCAAACCTAGCGATGTGCCTTGGCTATGAGCAGGTCCAGGGGTCGGGGCTCTCTCCATCTAGCGTCCACTATCGACTCCACATGCGTGGCCAGCTGTTTCATCAACTTCATACGGGTGGTTCTTTTTTTCTTCTTCTTCTTCCTTCCCCCATCCATATCCAGACTCTAGCTCATGGCTCGTTCCCCTCACCTTTCTCTTTATTACTATTCCTTCATCCTTTGAATTTATCATGGGTCCACCACCACCAACCATTTTATGGACCATCAGCATCTGGGACATATCGAGGTATATATTGCTTCATCTCCTCCTCCTCCTCCCGTCCCCATTTCTCCAGTCATCTACTATCCCACTACACAAGATCACTTGACCCGCCTCTTCCTCCAGAGTCTTATAAGGACCTCATCACCCGCTCATACATTACATTCTTCGAATCGGGAGTCTTCAATTGCGATACCCTGGCATCCTTCTTCCTTGCTATATATACTACAATAACTGCGGCCTGCGACCTGTTACTTACTCGACCTGATTCCTCTGATTGCGTCTCTATATACTCTTTTCTTTCTTCTTTCCTCACTCCCACATCGTCGCAATGGCCACACCAATAGCGCCCTATCTACCAACAGGAGTCCACGTCGTGATAGTAGGCGCAGGCTTTGGCGGATTAACAGCGAGTATCGAAGCCAGACTAAAGGGGCACACAGTATCAGTACTAGAGAAGGCCCCAAGGTGGGAGCAGCACGGCGACATTATTAGTATAAGTGAGCTTAAACTCCTCTACCCCCTTCTTCGCCCCAGTTCCACGAACTGGAGAGAAGAAGGAAAAAGCGAGGGAATCCTGATTAATGACGGTCTACGGATGAACAGGTCAAAATGCCGGAAGAGTACTCTCTCGCTGGGACCCAGCCTGGGTCAGCGACAAGTTGCGCAAAATCTGCATGAACCACAAATCCTTTATGATCAACACGCACAAAGGCGAATTCATCTTTGAACAGCCAATCGTGGCCCCGGACCCCGAACGACCAACGTACAACGGACACCGGGCGGAGATTCACAGGGTTCTCTTGGACTATGCTGAGCACCTGGGTGTGCGCTTCTATATGGGTAAGCGAGTAACGGCGTATAAGGAGGACCCCAAGTTGGGCAAGGCCTGGGTCGAGTGCGACGATGGCGAGACCTTCGTCGGAGACGTGGTCGTCGCCGCGGACGGCGTCAGGAGCAGAGCTAGGAAGTTGGCGCTTGGCTTGGACGATAAGGTCGAGCCCACCGGATATGCGGTATATCGTTCTTGGTTCAATGTCGAGGAGCATGGGATCCTGGACGACCCGCTTACTAGGGAATTCGCGGAGCGGGGAGACACGCATACGGGTTGGCTGGGACCAGATGTTCATTTGCTTGTGGCTACGTGTAAAGGGGGGCGAGAGCTGTCGTGGGTTTGCACACACAAGGTATGGTTTTCCTCTGGAAGATTAGAATTCCTTTTTTGGAAACTGTTATGCGTTGTGTGTTGTGTGTGTGGTGCGCTGACGATGAGACGGTTAGGACGACGGAGACATTGACGAATCGTGGTCCTATCCCGGACGCGTGGAAGATGTTCTAAAACTTCTGGAAGGCTGGGACCCGAGATGTAGGGCAATCGTAAGCACACAGACATAAAATCACATGTTGGCTCTCGTTCACCCAAACTAACCGCCAACCTGCGATAGATTGCCAAAACCCCTTCACTAGTCGACTGGAAACTTGTCCATCGGGAGCCCCTCTCAACGTGGATTACTCCAGGCGGTCGCATATGCTTGATTGGAGATGCCGCTCACCCATTTCTACCGACTTCCATACAGGGCTGTTCTCAGGCGATTGAGGATGGCGTAGCCCTGGCCACGCTCCTCTCCCTAACCCACACGGACAAGCAGATCCCGGACGCGCAGAAGATCCCCTCGGCGCTCAAGATCTACGAGCGACTGCGCTACGATCGCGTTAAGTCTGCGCAGAAGAAGGGAGAGGAGGTGCGCGACATGTGGCACAAGGCGGACTGGGAGAAGGTTAGGTTGAACCCGGGGAGTATCAAGCTGCCGCGCGAGGACTGGCTGCTCAAACACGACTGCGAGAAGTTTGTGCGGAGGATGTATAAGAGGGCACTCGCGGAGCTTGACGGCGGGGAGAAGATTCCGATTACTAGTCTTGCAGCGAGTCGTGAGAGCGATGAGTTCCTGATCGAGATGCCGCCTACGCCCGTAGCGACTCCCAAGTACGAGGTTGAAGATCCGCTGGATGCCAGTACAAGCAGATAGCCGGATGGGTGATCATGATCGCAGCAACAACGGCAAATGGCGACAACGAACAACGAAAAATGCATTTCCATGGTTTGGGACGGACCCTTAGAAATTTCTCTTTCTTTCTTTTTCGCCCTTTCCTTTGTTTTTATTTACACTTTTCTCTCTTCACTCGTTTTTTGCATTTCTTTCCCGGGGTTTCTTGTCTTGCCCTGTCCTGCAACGGTCTGACTTTCCTCTCTAGCAAAGGTCCGGCCTGGCCTTGCCTTGCCTTGCAACTTTCCTTTTTTCCTTTTAAAAGCATTTTCCTTACTAGAATAGATGGAACAGGATGGCAATTGGTGGGGGCGGGGGGAACATATCATACGGTAGACGGATGAACTTACAGTATTAGAATCGGAACTGGGAAACTGGGTGTTGGCGTTTTTCATATTCATTCCTAGAATTATCATACCTACATACAACATACATACATACATACATGCATACAATAGCTGGTTCTGTGCTCCTGTATATTAGTTGGTTAGTTTGCTTGCGCTCTTTCATTTTCCTTTTCACGTGGGATGTTGTGTTTCTTAGAGGGGTGTTTATTGCATGTGTATGTTTTTTTATTTTAAACTTGCTCTCAACACACTTTGCATGGATTACAGTATAGATTTCTTGATTTGTTTTTTATTATAACCTTTGCTTCCATTTTCGTTTGCAAGCCGGTCCGCGGCGGTGCGATTTGGGGTCATATCTTGGATTGTTAGAGCTGAACGTAGGGAACGTTCTATTATGATACGAAGTGACTTGTCATACTTGAGTTTTCGGAGTGAGAGGTATCGTTATCACGGGCTCTTTTTTTTAAGCTTCATGTGGTGATTTGTATTATAGGTATGATATATTATATAAGCACAAGAACATGCCCATTCGTCCAAGCGCACACTCCCACTTCACAGATGGTGTCGGACCGCATCTTGCTTACTGCCAACAGGCTCAACTGCTTTCTCAACAAGCTGTCGTACGGGGGCAGGTGAAAGTGCATCACTGGTACAGTGCTCTACAGTAGACGACTCGTTAACTAGTTCATAAGGGACGGGGAGGGCTGATATCTACGGTACCATAATATTATTATGATATATATTTCGTAAAGCACCACTAGTTCTTTTTCGTTATTACTACCTTACCATACTACCGTATTATGATACCTACCTACCTATTTACCTACGGGTCTCTGATATATTTGCATATTTATTTATTTTTGTAAAAACAAAAAGAAAAAAGAAAAAAGCATCTTATGATATAACAGTTTACAGTCCTGTAGTGCCCCTCCTCGAACTCCTATCAATTTTGCTGTGATGCTTTACTGCACTACACTTGATCCACCCCTGTGGGGCGGTGGACTAGATCTGACCGCACGCGGAGGCTATTACATCACAACACGCGATCTGGATAATGGTGTCTTCTTTTGTCCTGTGCGTAGATGTGTATTGCACGGTACACTGCGGTCTAATCAACCGACCAAGCGAGTGAGCGAGCGAGGGGTAGGGGGGGAGGAAGCAGGTGCAAGGGAAGTGGAAAAAAGAGAGGGAAAGAACGCGAAAGAAGTAAGGCGAGCGAGGGTCTAAAGCCACAAGCGAGAAACTCTGGAAAAGTCACGGATAAAGTAAGGAATCCCTAAGGATTCATTCATTCATTAATCCATTCAATGCTCATAATACCTGCCTGCGGCGCTCGTTGTCTAACCCCCACCACGGCCTATCTTTATGTTGATATGCATCATTGAAACAGTCTTCTAACTTTATCATTGCTTTGATCCAGGCAAAAATTTTACGTACTAACTTGAGGTAGCATTATACCTATCGCGGCCCCTTGGAGCAGCTCTTCTTAGATGCGCATCATGTTATCATGAGTCTCTTGGGGTTCTTGCTTGCTCGGCCGAGAAGCGGAGCTGACTCTCGGCTTCTCTCAGCTGGCTCTGTTTGCAGAAGTCGTTTATGGATGCGCTATCGTTACAATGCCGTTCTCGTGCTCGGTGCGGGTCTCTTCTTCGAAAACGGGGCCCGTTCTGCTGGAGAAACCGGGTTCTCGTGCTCCGTCGGACCTTTGTGCTTACAGTTTCGCGATGATCCCACCTCGGACCTTGATGATGCACTGTACCACCCTGGGCTCTTGCTTTTTTTGTTTTTTTTCGCTCTCAGTGCGCTTTTACGCATTCCATCCCTCCACTCCCGGGTTACCTTTTTCTATTTTGTTTTTGCATATGGTACCTTGCTTATTCCCGGGTATAACAAATTCTGCGAGCAGTTGGGAGCTGCGGTTGCGTACGCCCCCTACCAGAGGATAAGCTATAGCTGAGTCCAACTATTGAGTCACATGTGATCTAAGAATCACCATCAATCCTCCTGTTTCCGGCCCTATAGGGCTTAAATCGTTGAACTGTACGGTATCGGTATCTTTACGCACAATACATAACTTGGGAACTATCAGTAGATTTGGGTTCCTACTGCCTCTGCCGGCATGTTTAACAAGCTGTATGAGACAGTACTCGTACAACAGCGTGGGATGGTTAAGGCTAGCTTGTACTGGCAGAACTCTACAAGACAGTAGATCTTCTCTGATTACAACCAGCCGATCGACGTATCTCACTAACCTTCAATATAAGTACCTCTTCACCGCGGTTACTTGGCCCTGCATTACTTATGGAAAGGGTCTGTTTTCAGGTATCGACTGGCGAATTTACCTCAGGCCTGAGAAAAAAAAAGCAAGACATTGACGGCCAATTCTCGGGGGGTTTGTGGCAGCCGATGCCGACTATATAGTACAGTGCTATAGTACAGTGCTATAGTACTAGTGCTCTGCGTGAGGCATTGCTGATCTTTGAATTACTCGTATTGGAAGATGAGTCTGGGAAAATGAGAAGCATAAGGGCGATATGAGACGGGGAAAATATTATCGAAGAAAGAAAGGGTAAATCCCGGTCACCTGGTCCGAAATCCCGGGGGGTAGGGCGGAATGACAAGGAACTCCGGAAAATTATTTGACGAGTCGGACGAACTGCAGTGGAGTGGGCTGCCGGCACCACCACCAAGGAAACCCACAGATTTATGTATCCAGCCTTCATCCGTATGACGGCAAGCAGGCTACGAGAGCAGGAGAAAAATCCAGAGAGATTCCTGGTTTGGCGCTCACAACAAGGTGCGGACAGACATGGAGAAACGTGGACATATCTTATCCCTGGAGGAGGCAAGCTTCTTCCCCCGTATTTCCCTCACTTTTTGGAAATTGCATTTTCCCAACGCCGCATTTTTGCACTTTACCCTTGTTTCAAGATTTAGCCAGGCTTGACAAGAAGATGGCTTCCGCTGATGATGCAATGGATGTAGAGCACCCCATCACCACCTAGCTTGCTGAACCCTGGTAAGGGCATCAGGAAAATACTGGAGGATGCAGACATCTGGTGTGCAGCTCAAGAACACGTTCATGGGCCAGCCTGCGGCTATTGGCCGTGTCAGGGCTGATGCTGCTGCGACTAAGATTGATACTTATGGCTGGGATAATTTCACTGGCCCAGAATTTACAGCGACGTCTGTGGTTTTAGAAATAACCAAGCAGCTCCGGGTTCTGTCGGCTATACCTAGCACAGAACCTAGATTAACCCTTGGTAGCGGGTATATTGTTATTACCTCTGCATACGTCTTGTCTGTTTTCTAAGAATTAGCGGTGAGGTGAGAAGGGAGGGTGGGAGCTTTGCCAAACCCACTAATTCTTAGAAAACAGACAAGACGTATGTAGAGAGGCAATAATAATATACCTGCTACCAAGGGTTGATCCTGCTACATTAGCCAAAAATAAAGGCAAGGCTAGGAGTATGTCCAAGCCTCGCTGGCTCCTATTACACAAGGTAGCCAAAGCAGCAGGCAAAATGAATGTGCCTATAAACCTTGAGAGGAAGAACAAAGGACCAAAGAACCAGATGATGGCTTATATGATGAAAAGAGTGCTTCTTACTACCGGGGTAGTTAAGTTACAACCCATTCTATCTTTGCCAATATGGCTTCCGGGTCTTCGCTGACGAAGCGGCATGGTTGGTAAAGCATCGAGGAAACGCCTATTGGATGTAGGGCTAGGGGTCAAGTGATAGGCGGTTGTATCATAGTTGGTCTGGGTCCCTGAGGGAAGGGCTAGTGGAGTGACGGCCCTGGGAGACCATAGAACACATGGGAAGGTCCTTCGGATTTATGCAAAGTTAGGGAAAGTTAAATTCTTCCAGATCGGAGATAAAAGTATGATATACCTTCTCTTATTTTCCTTCGGCGTCCCCTATAGGTAGTAGCGGCTCCACGCCGTTGCTTCCTTCTTCACCTGCCCATCCCGAGTGCTCGTGCAGTTCCCCACCCAATTCAAAAAATTCACCCCTCATCCTCTTCCCGCTTCTTCTTCTCCTTTTTCCTTCTAACCGCGCCCAACTCTCACCCCGCCACCTGATCAATAGCTCTGTCCACTAAGCCCCTACCCTCCTTCTCCTTCTCCGCCAACCGCCCTCCGCCAAAAGACCCACTCAGGATCCTCCATCTCCGGCCTCCTGACCCCAGGAACGCATACCCTTCGCACGGATTTGCAAGCCAGTAAAACCAAACGAACACTACCTTAAATTCAGCGCGCGAGTTCTGTGCCTCTACGTGCCCGCCAGGTGTTCAAAAGTTGCTCTTCGCTAATTCCTTGTTCAGCCCTCTCCTCGCGGAGGCAATTGGCACGAGCTATAATAGTGTAGAGGCGCTTCCGGAGGACCTCAAGTCTGGGGGGCGCTTTTCTTGGCTGTAGGAGAGGTGCGTACTTGGTCTATCGATGCTTCCCCGAAGCCAGGGCGAGGGAGCATTGTGGGATAGAGGGGAATAAAAAGAGATTGCCCCCCTGCAGTTCTAGAGACTACAGGATTGTATCATATTTGGAACTAGAGTGTTTCGGGTTTTACGCCTCTAGATGGGATACAAGATGGGTTTAAACTCACAGCAGATGACTACTCCAGCAGGTGTGGGTGCGCTGTTAAAGGGAAGCATGCCATCTTACCTGATGAGGGGCGCGAAGACCTGAGAGGGGTTGTGGGATTCTTTATGGAGATTCCCTTGCGAGGTTAGCTGAAGGTGGTGGGAGCGAGGGCGAGGGTGAGGATGAAGGTGGGAACCAGTATGGTTTCTGGAGGTTTCTGGGCATGAGGTGTGTTGTGCTGGGGTTTGTCCACTGGGCGGGGTGGCCGGTGCGCCGTATCCCCTGTAGTGTTGATAGTGCCGAATTTCCCTACATCACGCTAAAATACAAACTAAAAAACTAGCTTCCCAATTTTCTTAATAATATTATGTCAATGAAGTGATATCAAAAGCGCTTCAGGTCAAGTTATGATGCAGATCTTTTTCCATCAACAAGAGCACTAAACCTAATATGAGAGTAATGTTAGCCACGTGATAGCTTTACACCTACAGGAGGTTGAATCTACCAATCAAATTAATACGCTAATTTCATTAGTGCCTCTTTAGCACAATTTAGGGAAATTCGGCACAATCAACACTGCAGGGGATACTCGCCCATCTTTGCTATGAATACCTCCTTGAGTTGAATATTTGGTGAAATATCAGCTGGCAGAGGTATTCTTGGCAAAGACGAGTAGAATTTCAAGTTCAGAATAAGTACAATTGCAGGGTTTATAAATATAATGGCATAATAGCAGTGAGAAGTTTTCTGAGGTATCACTACGGCTCTATCAATACGATATGTGAACTCTGCTAGTGATACTTACTAGAGTGTAAGTTAGATACTTGCTAGGGGGTACAAAGATCCATAACAGTAGTGTTTCCACTGGCACAACTGCAATCATCCCTCTCTTTAGGTATGATACTAATCCACTACTAGTTTAGCTGCACCCTCCTTTAGTAGTTCTTCACCATCGCCCAGGCTTATCTCCCCTATGAGCTGATCAAGTATAAGTTCAAGGCTAAGCCTAGCCTGTAGTGGGCAATGCCTGACCCACCCCGGGGAAGCCCAACTAAGCCATCCTCCACCTGACCCAAACCTCAAACCCCAGATACCCCTTCCCATGAAATCAAAAAAGAAAAAAAAAGATGAGCATATGGGGAATCGAACCCGGGCCGATGACAACATAACCCCATACCCCTTCAAGTCGATCGGCCTGGCCGGATACGGAATTAGATGTTACTGGGAGCAAACCATTACACTATACACCCCTTATATCTACTCATCTTTGTTTCGATATATGAATTGCAGACAATTTCGTAACACTAACTGGGAGAGATGAGTGCTCTATCATAGCGGTCGGAAGTCCTAACATTATAAGGTATAACTATAACGATATTACTAGGATGTGAACTTTCCTAATAATACTTGCTAGAAGGGCAGAAATCTGTAATAGTACTGTTTGCACAGCTGCAGCCATCATGATCCCTCCACTTTAAGCCTCAATGTGCTAGCCACTAGCTTACCTATGCTCTCCTTCAGTGCTTCCTGCAGACTAGTATAAGTTGTATCATAAATATTGTCTGTTAGGAATCTTAACCTTTTAGTGGCCCATTTAGTAGCAGGCTGGTTTAATGCCTCTTCATGAGGTTTTTGGAAATTCACCAACCTTTGTTTAATGCTGATATATTTCACCTTAGCATTTCAGTTGACCAACTGGCAAAGGGAATAACCTGGGGGGAACCAGTATGTGTTGTAAGTGCATGGTAAATTAAAGGTAACTTCTTTCCTGAAGTGCTTATCCCCTGTTGTAGGGAGATTTCCCACCCATTGGAAGCCCAATTTCCCAGCTAATCCACCCAAGAGTGGGAGGAGGCTAGGGAACAGACAGGCTTGGAATTGGTACCTATGTCGTTACCTCCAAGATGGTGTGAAAGGAAGGCGATTGCTGGCACAGTTAGTCACTAACGCTGGCTAAGAAATAACTTCATCCCCTGCAGTGTTGATGGTGCCGAATTTACCTATATCACCCTAAAATGCAAACTAAAAAGCTAGCCCCCCCACTTTCCTTGATATGTCAATCGAGCGATATCAAAAGCATTTCAGGTCAAGTTATGATGCAGATCTTTTTCCATCAACAGGAGCACCAAACCTGATATGAGAGTAATGTTAGCCAGAGCTGTGAGGTAATGCACTGGTTGATATTTACTAGCCAACATCCAGAATCATGTGATAGCTTTACACCTAGATGAGGTTGAATCTACTAATCGAATTAATACGCTAATTTCACTAGTGCCTCTTTAGCAGGATGTAGGGAAATTCGGCACTACCAACACTGCAGGGGATAGGAACTACCTACTTCCGGAGATGAGGGGTATGCAGCCCTTCGAATGGGTTAACCGAGTCGAGATATGCAGGGCCCGACTAGACCCAAGCATAAAAGAAAAGAAGGAATAGTCAGGAAAAAATATACCCCTGCATTAATGTTACATTGTGATGGTACAGGATTGATGACAATGGATGGGGATGGATGTAGCGAGTGATCAGATGTGATGCACTAAAGAATCATGATCGCCTGACACCTACGGTTCAAAATTCGACCGGGAGGATTGCCAATAGTGAGTTGACTAGATTGCTCCTAGATCAAGAGTGATGCGAGGAAGATATCATCTTTTTGGCTCCTAAGAATACCCGCGCTCTATCCCCAGACCACCCCAGAAGAGATAACAGAGTAATAATCCAGGCTGAAAGTATTGGGTACCCTTTCTGTCGGCAATTTTCTAGCCCCTAGCTTGAACGAAATTTATATATTCATGGATTGAAATTTAAGCGTAACTAATGAAGGACAGAGATTGCGTGACTGGCTGAAGTGTGTTTTCAATGCTCGTTTCAGGTCCACTGTTGGAGCAATATCGCTCATTGTCGTCCTTCTCAGGGCCCCCCGTACTTCCAAGGTCCACCCAAGCTCAAAAATTATCCATATAGCCGAAGACCCAGGAGGGAGCTGGGTGTTCGCGGGATAGCTGGAGGACTAAATAGCACACTACCAGTATCTGAACACCCCATGGATTTTGTATCCTTGTGTCCTTGCATAAAAGAAAAAAAAGGATATGCACCTGGAGCAAGAGGAATAATAGCAGGTATGTAGAGTACTCGGAAAAAGAATTGTTCTCAAGATGAAGTTAGCTTATAATAGATGACTTGTCAAACTTTGAGAATGAGTGATAATCTAAGACAAAATTGCCACTGAGCCTACTTTTTCGCCCCGACTCTGACCAGCTTCCGCTTTCGCCTTTCTACTATGGTAATGTTAAATACAGTTTTAGTATTCTGCGTATCATACCCAGACAATTGTTTCCATGGGTAATAGCAAGAAGGACGCTCCGAAACACCGCCAAAATTCAGAAAACAAAAGTAGAAATATTAGGTGGGTTGATTAGGCAGTCCTGGTTTGGCCTATCCCGGCCTGACATAATTCATGGAAGCTCAAGCTCGAACCCAACCTAACGAAAACCCCGAGTTAACCTAACAAAAGCTAGACTATACCCATGGGAGGGTTGCAGCCATGGGCTTGGGGGAGATTGGAAAGGAGGTGGTAAGGGGCACCGGGAGGTGTGTCGGGCGCGAGAGAGATAGGGCTGAGAAGGGGAGGTGGGATGAGAGTCGGGGCAGAAGGGAGGTGACTTGATGGAGGAGGCTGATGAGGGATTGGAGTGATGGCGGTGAATCAGACGAACTAGTGGCGAAAGAAAAGAGGGGAAACCAGCACTCTCCAGATGACCTGTTCATGGTAGTTGGCGTGGGACCCAACTCGTCCCTCAATGGCTCCCGATACGAAAATCGACAAGAAGACAAGGCGCAACTGTCTGCTCTCCCCCGCTACTGGCTGATATAGAATGGTAGGGCAATAAGGCGACGAGCTTGGGGTCGTGTATTTAAGCTCGGCTTGGTCATTGGCTACGGCTTCACCCACAAAACATCCCACTCGCCCATAATCCCCTATTCCAGCTCTTCTAATCCTTGATTCCCAATATGGAAGTTTGTATCTTGCATGATCAAATAGCCCCGGGTTTCTGAGGTGCCCTGTTTACGGACCTGATATTCTGTGTTTTAGCTTTGTTCCTTGCAATTACTCCACCTGCAACAGTAATCGGCAGTCGAGGTCCTGCTGGAATCCTTGTTGGGCATTGTGGCCGTAACAAGACCATAACAGCGAGTACAGCCATCGCACCACACCCAGTAACAGAGGCGGACGACCTAAAATGAAAGGTGGATTATCGTGGGCTCAAGGTGGGCGATATCAATCGGGAAGGCGCGCGGGGCAATTGGGTAGCCCATGCGCCAATCTTTACTGGCGCTACGACAACGATGTGTAGTGGCTGTGGTGCTTGAGCCTTCCCACAGTTAGCCTCCTATGTTATGAATTGGGGGTGCTTGTATATTCAATATGTACCTCTATTCTTAACCGGGGGTCCTGCCAGGCAGGAGTTACAGCAGTGGCTAAATCAAGGCGGGAAACAACCCCGCTTTTATTACAAGAATCAGAATACAAAAAGACGCTTCGACAGGGTTGGGCTCATCGTCACTACCAAATCCTACGACAGTAGAACATGCCCATGGAAAGAAGCCTAGCTGGCAGAGCGGTAAACCAACCGCGGAAGAAAATATCCCTGAATGCGCAGTCCTACGACGCTCTCTTTTCCTTCGTACAAACAAACATAGATGCAAGCAACATCCTGCTTGTCTATTTATTAGTAATGGTCCTAGAATGTAGAATCCATTGGGTTAAGGCGCCCAGTGTCGTGACAAAACCCGCAGCACAGCCCGTAAAAGTCAAACCCAATCAGCTAGCAGTTATCAAATTGCACCCTCGAGCAAGCACCCGCCATTACAAGCAGTACAATCAAAATCTCTCCGAAACCCCACCCGCCTGCTCAACAGGCTCTATGCGATAGAACCCCACCCACCTCCCAAGTATCACGGAAAGTATCAGTCCTCCCTCTCAGCAACGAGGGTCTGGCGCCCTCTCCGAACCCTCTCCCCAAGATCCAAATCCCCAACTTTCCTATTAACCGCACTGAGGAACTCCCCCTTCCCACCAAGTTTCGAGCTCCGCATACGAGCATTCTCTTCAGCTTCGAGGTCGGCCTTCTCCGTGATTGCCAATTCTGCCAGACGTTTCGCCCTGTCAGCGTTCATTTGTGAGGCGTTGGCAACCATTTCCGCGATCGCGAGCCTCTGCGCGCGCAGGGCGCCGGGGTCGTCTGCTAGGGGCCGTGTCGGCTCTGGATCACGGTGGCAAGAGGGAGGAGACCTGCGGTCGGGGGGAAGATACGAAACACGGCGGTGAGGGGAAGAGGGGCGGCGGGGAGAATGACGACGAGGGGGGGGGCTTCGGGAGCGGGACAGAGAGCGGTCACCGGATAAGGATGTTCTGCGGCGCCGGTAGTGGTGCCTTCTGTCCCTGTCCCTGTCCCTATCCCTACGGCTGATCCTCTCACCGTCGTCGTCTCGTCGGCTTCTGTTTTCGTCGCGCCTATGTCTATCGCTGCCCCGTTTGTGTCTATCGTCACGACTTCTCCTCTCATCATCGCCCCGTCTGTGTCTATCGTCACGACTTCTCTTCTCATCGTCATGCTTGCTCCTATGCCTCCCATCACCCCTGTCTCTCTCCCTCTTCTTATCCTTATCCCCAGACCTCCCGCCAACAGCCTCCTTTAACTGTCTCCTCCTTGCAGGGTCCTTCATAAATGCCTCATACGCCGCCTGCTCCTGCCTCTTAATGGCCAACAATGGGTCTTCACGAACCTTGCTCGCAATATCTTTAACATTAGCTATGCCCGTCAACCCTGCCGCCACATCTGGACCCGCCGCCGGTCCAGCACCAACACCGACGCCAGCATCCTTCTTCAAGACATCCATATCTCCCCCTTTCAATAGTGAATCGATCCTGCGCTTCCCAAGCAAATATCCCTCCATCTCTTCGGTAGTCCTATCCATTCCCTGTGAAGGGCCAGAGTACAAAAAGTCCACCCGGTCAACAGCCTGTTTGCCACCAGCGGCGGCCTGTAACTGCCGGAGCTCCTGGAGCTGGCGTTCCTCCTCGCGTTCCTTGCGCCATTGGTCGATGCGCTTGCGCTCCTCTAGGGCCTTTTTCTCCTCCTGCCAAACGCGCTCTTGGTTCTTCAGGAGGTGGGGATGCCAGGATTTTTTGAGATTAAGATCCTGCGGGGGGTTAGCGTTTGCCTCGTCAGGGGGGGGGGAGCGCAAATAGTAGGGGAACTTACACCACCCATCTTGTCTGACTTTCACCTCTTAAATGCCGTAGGATATGAGGATGTCTTAATGTAGAGGCGTGAGAGCTCTGAGTTTAAAGGGTGTTATCGGTGCTTGCGTGCAAGTCTCAAGTGTTGAGGCTAGTGGCGTGGCTACTTGTGTTGGGGGAAACCGGTGGCGATAGGGTACTCGAGTACAAAGCCGGAGCCGCACGCCAAAACCTCACAGCCTACTCACACGAGTCTTTGCCAAGAGAGTGCCACCACCAAATATTCGGCTCACTGAGGCATCCTTAGCAAATACCCTAAGCGCAGCGAGTGCATTTTTTCTTCCACCAAGAAATATTATGATAGAACTGGAAACCAAAGCCCAGTGCAGACGCACGCGTACCGGTACTCAGGCTGCCAGTATTACAAATAACACCTGTTTATGCCAACCCTAGCCCGTTCATTTCCGGCGAGTGACATTGAGTGTATCGAGCCTTTGGAGCATGAAGGGGCAACATATGATAGAGTCGGCAAATATTGGAAAACCATGGAATTGCAATAGTTGAATCATAACTGACATAGTGCTAAGTTATCACTCATCTCTAACCTAACCATAGTATCATCGTATTCGTCCAGTAGCCGTACATTACAACCTGCATAACCCATCTATGCTCATCGAGCTATCTACACACCCATCCTCCAGTATACAGTATACAGTAAAAGCATTAATAAGTCTTCCCCACAAAAGATATATAGAGCGAAACCCAAAATTAAAACACCACCTGTGCCCCAACTCCACAAAGAAATAGTTCATCATGTCAGGTCATCCATCTATTGATTTCCTCCAAGGCAATTTCCAACCCTTCCATCCTCCAACCCTCCAGTAATATACCGGTATTCCAGCCACAACAAAGGCGACTACCACAAGTGTCTGCAGCGGGCTGCTAAACACCCCTCGGGATACCAGGAACAGGCTAACGCAACAGAAAATTATAGGAGTGGTTATCCAAGTCCTGTATGGCCTCTCAAGGCCCGGCTCCTTAACGCGCAGAACTATTAGGCCGAGAACAGTAAGGAAATAGAAAGTATATCCCGCTACTCCATAGAACGTGAGTAGTGTTCCAAATTCACCAACGGTAATGTAAAGTGTTGTGAGAAAGGAATTCAGCAGCATAGCATATATCGGAGTTTTGTTCCAGGAATGGACACTTGATTCACCATTGGGGGCACCGCGTCCAAAAATTGAAAGGATGCGTTCCAGGACCGATTTTTTATTAGTACCCGGAGGGCGTCGGCCAGGCTCGTTGCCCCCGCCACGGAACCCCAAAGTGCCGAAGATGGCGGGAAGGTAGCCTTCTTTACCCGCAACATAGACAAGGCGGCTGGAGGTAAAGGTGGTTGCATTGAGAGCACCAAAACAGGAAAGAGATACAGCCAGGGCAAAAACAACACCACCAGCTGTACCAAACACCTTGGTACCAAATGCCTATTCTTTGTTAATAGTACTCTACCAAGATCTGAAAGGGCCCACGCACCACAGCAACCGTATTGCTTTTCCCAATCACCTCCCCCGGAAGAACCAAATAGTATGCCACGTTCGCGAGGAGATATGACGTAATCACGACAGGCATAGCACTGTGGATCACTCGGGGGAGATCTCGCTGGGCATTCTTCATTTCCCCTACAACAAAGTTGACCTACCGCAATAATCAGCATGGGTGGGTGCAGGCAGTTTAGGTGTAAACAAACATTATCCCATCCATCAAAGGCCCACAGTCCAGCATACAAGGCGATTGCATACTCCCCCAACCCGCCAACCACCGACTCACTCTCCCGCCCCGACACACCCCCTTTTCTACTATTGAACCACCCTCTGTCCTTCCATTCAGTGCTAGCTCCCTTTCCATCTCCGTTCAACCCCGTTGCTGCAACGATGATACCGATGATCGTGATGGCCAATAGGCTTCCCACCTTCAGAAACAGCAGTGAATCAGATAATCGGGTGGTGAGTCTCGTCGAAAGTATATTCAGTGCGGTAACCAAGGACAAACACAAAAAGGCTGCCAGTTTGTTCGCCCATTCCGACGGGAGGACTGCATCAGCGTCTGCTGTAAATGACCCCGTGATAACCCTATTAATGTACTCTCCCGATATGATCGCGATGATAGCTGCACCCCCGGGCTTCAACACAATGACCGCCGCCCATGAATACAAAAATCCAATCAACTCTCCGAAACAATACCGCAGATACACACCGCTCCCACCATTCAAAGGGATAGCACCGCCCAACTCAGCATAGCTCGCAGCACCTGTCCACGCTAACAATCCAGCAACGGCCCAGACTATCAGACTCACTCCCGGAGAGGGTGTATGGTTGTTAACCTGGCTAGGTGAAGAGAATATCCCAGAGCCTATCTGGAGGCCAACTAGCAGCGATAATCCGTTGAGGTAGCTGAGAGTTTTTTGCTTCTCTAATGTGCCCACGGGATTTGAGCCAGGAGCGTTCGTCGCACCTAGTTGCTGATATCGGGTCTCCGTAGACGACGTCAAGGGGACTAAATGGGTGTTGAAGTCAAAAGCGGAGGACACGGAATAGGACCGGTAAGCACGCGGCCGACCAGGCTCAACATCCCCATCGTCAGAGGCAATAGACATTCGACGAGAGGACGAGATTCCAGAGCGGGAGGATGTTGAGGAACGCGGTGATGCAGAAGCAGACGATGAGACCAGCGAGTCAAGCTCAAGCGAATCCCGAGTCGGGGTCGGCTCATAACCTACGGGGGCCATTGCAGCAGGATCAAAGATGGATGGATAATAGGGTCGATAAGGAGAGTTGAGGGGCGACTGGCCCAGGGGGCGTGGTTTTGTAGGAAGATAGTAGATAACGAACCAGATTGCCTCCGTACCGCTGCATAAACCTGAGGATTGGTACGGTGGCAGAGAGGAGGTTGAAAGTTCGAAGGATGAGGGAAAAAAAAGGCGAGACGGCAGGGACCGTTGAGGGTTTGAAGTCGAGCGCGGCTCCCGGTCGAACACTATGCCGCTTAAGGACGTCGGGAAAGACTGGTGTGCATAACACAACACAGGACCTCCCGACCATCACTCGTTTCCTGGATTAGCCTTTTATCCCTGCTCCACAAACCTAATTGATACCGGTAGATCAGTTCTCTTTTCAAGAAAATTGCACTCCACCACACAAGCATTATCAAAGTCTAACAAGACTCCAGTGCATCAGATATTGTATCAGTATCTATACTTACCGCATTACTGTTGGAAGGGCTTCATGGCCGAGATAGTATGGTATCTGCACTGATAAGCGTGGGCAGCGGCTTAGCCTTCAAATATGAAGTGTCAAGAAATAAGCTTCTTTTTGAGTCCCACAATGTCATGATGCTAATTACACTGGGAGAGATTAGATAATATATACACATCCCCTAATGCTTTAACCCTTTGAATACTTCTACAGCTTCTGTTCCTTAGCTAATTGCTCCCATTCTGTCGCGTGCTCATAGCATCCCATTGCCAGGTACGGTGGGACGTCAATGACGCCCGATCGAACTCGGTAAAGCTACAAAAAGCAGCAAGGTTTCCGCTGCGTACTGTAATTTCTGGCTGTCATTGGTGCTCTGCAATACCCGGCAACACGATACTGCATCCCCCATAACTCCCCTGATTACGAAATACACAGCCACCGCTTTCCTTCATACTTTTCTCCACAGGAACACAATAACGCTCATATGATATGATACTCCACGCTGACAATATACCAGTGGTTTCTTGGTACATGCATAGCTGTTTGCAAGGGCAATACGGCAGATGTCTAAGAATCAAAGTTGCTATCATGATAAGCTCTAAATAGCCGGAGAGTGTGTTATCCTATCTTGCTCGAGCACGGTATATGGGTGGTACGGCACCACCTCCTTAAGCAATATATGGCATCACTTAGTCGTAGAATCTGGACCAACTGTCAGATCCTGGGAGAGCTGGTAGGAAATGCCGTTCCATGTTGCTGCTTGAGATGCCATTATCCTCCTATTTACCTAGTGACATAGGAGCTCCTTTAGGAGCTATATTGTAACCGCACCTAGATGGGCATAGCGATCGGAGGGGTGGAATTAAGAGTCACTTTCCCTAGCAATGGGAGGAGATCGCTCACAGGAGCGGCCGGATTTGCCGACGGCATGGTAGGGGGTTTACCAGGGAGGCCGAGGGCCTTATAAACCCCGGACACTGATCACTCGAATAGCTTTTTAGCAACTTCACGATCTGCAGCATTGTCGATCTGCCAGAATGCCCAACGCACTCATTGATCGGGCGAAGTTAGATACTGTACGATGCGGTGAGCCTCAATTATCCATGCCCAAAGGAGCCAGAGAAATCTGTTCAATGACACACGGAAGATGTTTGATCGTGGCATTCTGATTCCAGTGACTTGGGCACAGCTTCCTCAGTACCGCCCGGGCCGTCGGTCGGCCGACCGGTTGTTTCTCGTATTCGAAGGTTTAGTGCCGGGACTGCACTGTAGTAGCATAATGCCTATCTATAATCGCAAGTTCTAGGCTATAGAATTACGGAAGCTCTTGAAATCCACTATCAGATCGACGGCGAAAATCAGCCCTTCGGGCCACGATAGGTTTAGCTCGACAGGTTAACAGAACTGCGAATACCGGATAATAAGACCCAACATATGTAGTGGGCTGGTCTACCAGCGTGTGGTGAAGTGGCTATCCCGGAGCTTTTGTCTCTAAATATGGAGATTGCAGGGCTGGCGGGAGGGTATTTTTATGGTACTCAATGAAGCGGATTCTCATGGTGTAATTAACGCTATCATCTGAAGTTTGTTTCTATGTCAGAAAGTCAAAGAATAGAACACCGAGGTTAAGCAGAGTTGAGGGGAAGCGGTATACAGGTATGGTGGTTGTGCTCGTATCTGGAAGGAATTAAATGCCGTGGAGACTTGAAACATCGAACCGCGTGCTGAGATGCAAAGGTATTTCCGGCCCGGTAGCACAAATCCTCTCCCCGCGGTTAATAATACACTTTTTATCATACTGGCAAGCAACCCATGATACAAGTATCAGTCCTATCCAACTCTATGAACAGGAACAGCAAAAATCAGACAGCAAAAGGAACCCGAGAATAAAGTCCAGAAGGGGGCCAACACTATCAAACTGCTGGAGGTCGTGTACTAGGGTTATTATTACCTTTCATGATACTAATCATAACCTAAGACCGGGTAATATTGAACCAGAATTGGTCGTACCTCAATGAATATCTTAATAAGCAAGTGTATTTATCCAGTCTCTGCAGGTCAATAAAATCTAACATAATACTTAAATTATAGATTTACGGATGGGTCGAAGACAGTGACATAATAATATTATCAAAAAGGCTTAATAATACTGAAAATTAACTGTTGAAGGCCTTGGCGGGATGTAAAGCAAGACTACAATGCCTTAATTAGGAAGACATGTTACATCTGCACCTCGGTGCTCGGAGTTTGTCTTGGCTAAGGATCTAGAGGTACAGAACTAGCTATCCGAACTTGATGCCTCTCCTGGTTATGAAGCGTATGTCTTGGGAGCCTACGATTGCAGTAAGCGTCGGCATATTCCCTAAGGCTTCATGGACTAAACCTCTTAGTGCCACTCTAGAATCGCCACCAAGGATCGGAGCTTAACTGGATGGTGGGCCATCTACAGTACAGTATCAGATGCCAGGGCTCGGGTTGGGAAATTACCCCTGACAGTGCATATCAGAGGAAGCATCTGTAAGGTTTATTGTCCCATAAAGAAATCTACTAGTTAATAAATACAGCAGTGTCGATAGAACTTGTATGAGGAAGTGTCGTGCTCAGGTTGGCGAAATCGGCACCACTTTCCTCGCTATCTGGAGCTAACCTTAATAATAGGCGGATAGAAAGCCGAACTCAAAACTTGACTTGATACTGAAAAGGGAAGGTTCCAGGTTTATTGGAGGACCGTCCTGCATGGGTATCACCGTACCGGATTTGAAATGCAAGCCCTCGGGGATGTCGGGGCCTGGCGCTATTTGCTCTAAAATCTCTCAGCATGCGCGAAGGTGTCCGAGTACTGGTACTGGTGCATGTGTTCTATGATAGAAGCTCGAATAATTGGATCACGTGCTACTCGTTGGAGTTGCCTCCTTTCCTAAAGTTTGGTGCTTTTTTATTCTCCATGTCCACCAGAGGGGCTGAGCAGCCCTCTTTTTGCTGTGTTTTTCGCCCTTTCCCCAGAGTAGGGAATTTTCAACATCATCGCGTATGGTCCAATTGCCCAAGTCCCTACTCTACGCCACGAGTTCTCCCAGTGCATTCCTTGGTTGAGCAGCAGCTCAAGGCGGCCTAGTCCAATCGTGGTCAAAGAGGTGCAAATTTGGACAGCCCGATCTCTAATAAAGTACCAGTGCTGTGTTGCAGAATTTTATGTATATATATGATCCACGGACACTCTGCGGACAAGATTTTCAGAAATTACCCGCTCAGCTTACGTACTGTCCCATTTCGGACGCATGCTACTACAGTAGTGCTTAGCCTCGATTCTCTTGTTTGAGCGGTCCGCTAGTGTGCCTTCTGCACTCCACCGGTCGGAGTACCGTATCGTAATTCCAGATAAAGTGGGATATAATGGTCTACGGATAAAGCCCCCCTGATCGAGGATCTGGACCACAGGCGGCACAATTCCTGCTCGAGCAGCGGGCGTCTCAAGCCTTCCTTCCACTGTCTTCACGTACCGTATTAACTCGTATAATTCACTATCTCCGTCTGCAAGGCTATCTCCGTAATCAGAGACAAAAACCCTCAGGAAGGATCAGTGTTTTCCCCACACAGTCAAGCTTGAGTGTGCCGAGTGTGCTGGATCTCGCCAATTGGTATTCGCAATTCTGTTAACCTGTTAAACTAAACCTATAGTGGTCCGAGGTAGTGAGTGGCGGAGATAGCTTCGCATACGGAGATAGTGGATTACCGGTACGGTATACGAGTTAATACGGCATTACCCACGACGAAAGCAGCAAGGGTATTTGGTGGGAAACGGTCCAAGCAGGGGGGTATCAGGTAGGGTAACAAAAAAGATAACTGCCACCGATCCCTGTTCGTGATAGGCCGCCTTTCGTCGTGAGTATGGTCAAGAGTTGGGCTGCACAAGTATCATACCCTGCCCAGCCATCGCCATTCTTTATTTCTTCTCCTTTACACCCTCTCTCGTCCCAAGATTGGTTTCGTGTCGGGCGAGGCACGTTAAATTTAAGTAAGAGCCTAATACTGTGCAGGTGTTGTATTGTTGCTCAGACTTAGTTATGAAACCTTATGATGAATTCCCTGGGCGTCGAAAGAAGCTTTAGTGATGGGAGAAGGTGCCATTGATATGACACGACTTTTATTCTTCCTTGTCTCACACGTGTCAACAGTGTCCAAGACCAGGTACAAGTATCAAAAAGTTAGAGCATGCACTACCGTACTCACGCCGCCGGGTGTTAAGTAAATCACGTGATCTTCATCCAGGTTTGTCAACGATTTCCATGGGTAATTTGGTGTTTCTCTTTTTTCCCCCTTTGGCTCGGAAGGGCCTGGAGATAGGAGGAGGGTCAAGGCCTCCATTTTAACATTCTACTCACTTCCATTGTTGAGTAATTTGCGGAATTCAAGATCACGTGATTTACTTAGCTCTCGGTCGCATGAGCAGTGTAGGAAAGCATTATTACGAGAACGGCAAGAGATATATTCAGCTGGTTAACCTCAAATAACTGATCCATAACTTCTTGCCGCACCTTGTATCATATCGTGACTACGACTGCTATGCGAAACCGTTATCATATTGGTGCACCACAACCAGCTCAACAAGAGCCTGCAAAGAACCATTTTTGTCTGGTATGTGCCTCATCCAACAATTATCCTTGACTAAGGCAAGAGGAGATCGAGAACCTCTCACCGTCATGTTTCTCGGGTGTACTCGTACTTGGTACAGATGCTACTGAATTTTTAGTTATGCGCCGTGCTGTATAAACTCTGCATGGGGGTGAAATTAAATGTCCATAAGCTGCAACCAGGCACACCGGCAACAACATGCCTCACATGAATAGAAAAACTGCGGGATCTTATAATTTCATTCAGGTCTCCAACCCGAAGATCTATTTTTCTTTGTTTTTACAGCCTTTGGAGACATTGTTGCGGTGTCAGAGTTCGCTCTCATCTGTTGTTTACTGGCACCCAATCCCCCGCCCCCCCCCCCAAGCACTGGTGCGCAAACTAGGTTATGGTGCGACATGCTTCAGACTTTGGTGTGTTTTTTCGTTAATCAGCATTATCTTATCCCCGGTCCTTAGGTGTCGCGCTAACCCTTGTCTTCTTTGCAGGCTGCTAGTGCATGGTCTCCTTCCAACCGGAACATGATTCACCCGTCATCTTCAATCAACTCCAAAACCCCTAGTTGCGCCAACTCTTGAAACGCACTACAGTAGCTGTACAGCTCTCGTTATTCCTGGCCGGAACCCGAGGAAAAACTCTACCCTCGAGGGGAAAGCCTTATCTTGACCTTCTCGTTACCGCTAACGAACCGCTTCAGTTCCTATTATCGCAACCGTTTTCCAGTAATACCCTGCACCCAAGATCACTAAGGATGCTGTATGATTTTCTTGATCCGCGGCGGCCGGCGACGGGTCCCGACCCCTCGAGGGCCCAGCTACCACTGGACATCATGAGTACTATTATCTCATATGTGCGTGCCCTCGTTTGTCCTGGTATTGTGTCGCCAAGATCTAACCACTAGCCATCACGAGAAAAGGTTGAATCTGCATCGGATTTATCTCGTGTGTCGCGTGTATCTAGGATACTACACTTTCTCTCGGTCCCTCGCTTGTATAGAACTGTGGTCATCAGGGCGTTGCGAACAAGGACAGACAATGGGGATAAGGGGGGAGGAAGGAAACAAAGTATATCGGCATCAGCGCTAGGCGCGTTGATGAAGCCTGGAATTGCGTCCTGTGTTCAGACTCTGCGGATCGAAGGGGAAATACCGGGCGGTGACGAATGGTGGGCCAGTGGGATGTGGAGCGACATGGAAGTGGTTTGGGCTATGGCGCTAGCAGGAGTAATGGGAAATATGACAAGGCTGGAAAGGGTTGAGTGAGTTTAAAACACCAATTCTGAGGGTAAAGGGCTTGCTAATGTTGAATATCGGGCGTATTTAGATGGATCTCAGAGTCGTATCCTCATCCGGTTCTTTTTGGGGCGATAGCCAAACATTCAACAATTAAGTCGGTATATATAACTCACCCTCCGACAGAGCCTGCTTCATTGGGTGAGAAACCCCCTCTGCGGCCTCCACTGGAGATTATACCGGGATTCACCAACATCCGGTCTCTACATTTTACAAATATCCCCACGTCCTCGGCATCTATTGATGACTACACAAGGGCAATATTTTCGTCGCCGCGACTGGAGGCTCTCTACCTTGGATTTGCCTCTCGAACTTCGGTGGGCCTACGGCTGTTCTTTTTACATCAGAAAATCAGCCCAGCAGGTAGCATAGGGCCAAAGCTGAAATTAAAAGAGTTAGCGCTACGAAATATATCATTCGACTTTCCCGAAGGTGGAGTCGTTGATGATTGGCTAGACACGGAAGCGCTGGAAGTGTTAAGTCTGATTGACTGTAAGATCGTTGCAACCGGTTGCTGGCCCGGCCTTCTCGGGAATCACAACTCTTCACCCGCCGTAGTTAGTTCGCCAGTAAGTTCACGTAGCGCAGGAAGCCCCATGGGGAAATCAAGTCGTACCAGCACGCCGCGTACGTCCACACTATCAGCGCCGCCCCCGGAAAAGAAGCATAGATTGAAATTGCGCAGTCTGCGAATAAATTCTCAGGCAGAGCTTTGGGCAGGATTCTTGGGCTCCTACGAAGAGTTGGAGGAGTTATATATCCTAGACCCGCCGGAGGGGCAGGAGGAATTTGAGGCGACTGCTCCCGCCGGGGCGTTTATCGACGCATTGGTGACCAACCACAAGAGTATCAAACGATTGCGGTTGTGCAGTCAATGGATACTCCACAAAACCGAAGTGCAAAGACTCTTCCGCGCTTGCACACAGCTTCAAGAGCTCGGTCTATCATTCGAGCAAGCCCAATGGGTATATATCACTCGCCTTGCCCCTTCCTCTCCGTCTCCTTAATAAATGCTTGACCAATGAATCCATGCTAACCCATCAAAGCCCTTCATGGAAGTCCTAGTCCTCTTCCTCCCCAACATAAAAGTGATGCACCTCCTTGAAAGCCAATTCGGCGACAAGGCGGAAATGGAAGCAGAGCTTATTTCCAAGCGGGAAGCTATAGAGTCCTCCCTAGCTGTGCCGGGGTTGCTCGGCTTTGGCAAGTTTGGCTCCGGGCAAGTGTTTATACGTATGGATAAGACTTGCCCACGTGTTGACGGGAGGGAGATTAAGAATTGGCAGATGGTCGACTTCGAGGAGGTTAAGGATAGCGTCGGGATTTGGAGAGCCGAGAGGAGCATATAGGCGGATTTTTTTGGTGCCGCACGGCAATTTTTACTTTTATTTTTTATTGCGGGTGGTGGAAGGTTGTTCTTGTGTACTGTGGAGCGCGGCGAACTTGTGTTGGGTATCAGTGATTGAAATGTAAGACATATCGAATTCCAATGCTAAAGGTTTTCTTGTCTCGGCTTCGTGAAGTGAAGTTTACTCCAGATGGTACAACAGCAGAGCTTTTTGAACCAAACAAAGGAAGACAGATACATATAATGAATTTCCGGACACCCAGCCATCCGTGTCTATATCATTCTACCGGTCCGGCCCTATTCAAGTTCTCCCTATAACTAGACTCTGACAGTACCCCCACACTCCCACCCTAGCTTTCCAATCACTCCGTGCCACCGATAGTACCGACGACATAACTCATCCCTGCTAGCTTCCCATCGGCCTTTAGCTATCCATCCAATGCCTGCTGAACCCAAAAAAAAGCAAAACATTTAACTGAACCGGGTGGATCAATAAAATTTCGACACCCCCGGTGGGTAGAAAAGTACTGCCCGGGCTAGAAGCACAGCTTTTGATGACACCCAGGTTTACTTCATGCTATTATACTAACGTTATACCCTGGAGATTTGAGCAGGGAAACATATCTCGGTTTTGGAAAAAGTTTTTCCTTTTTTTCTTTTTTAATGGGGGATTTAGTGCATATCAGAGTAAATCCTGTTGCCGGGTGGTGCCGAGTAAATTGAATAGAGGGGCATGCTTGTTTCGGCTTCAACGCGCTGTTGAACGTAGAGTATACCAAATATCATAACTCCGAGGGCCCAGTAGCCCTGCGGGACGTCATAGGCAAGAGCATCAGCTCTATGGGAAAGGCCGCCTTCTAAGAGGGTTAGCACAAATCCTTGCAAACCACTACCAATCAGTATGATAGCCCCCCGGGATGGCGGGAAATGTTACCAGCAGCTCGCAAATTTTAATTTTTGCTGAGCTCTTTAATAAAGAGAGCAATTTTGTTAGGGGAGGCACCAAAAAGAGGAGTAGATTCACAGTGCTCCCTATAGTGCTTGATTTAGATTGGATCTCCCGTATCAAAACTTTAGACACTGATGAACCATTGAGTCTCTTAGCGTCACCCACAGTTCTCGGAAAACCAGGCACCAACCGTCCATCCACACCATAGAATAGTTTTAGGGTTGCTGTATCGCAATTGACACGCCTGTTCTTGCGTCGGGAGGACCTGTTCAGTCCCCTGGAACTGGTTGTATCATACTGTTAGTTGCTCCTGACGGAAAAAAAAAGGAGGAATACTTATGACACTCGGGGGAAATGTCATCCTGGGCCCCGTAGACCTCCTGGGGTTGAGTATCCTCTTCTTGTTTGAGGGGACGCGCCCTATCTTCGAAGAAATTCATTGGGTCTTCATGGATGTCCTGTCCTTGCGTATGATACCGAAACTTGTGCCGGTAGGCCATGCGCGCTAGTCGCTTCTCAGTTATTGCAACGATGGGGCCACCAGGGCCGAGGTCAGGGCTTTGCTCTGTTTTTTAACCTTTGCGTGCTTATAAAAATCGATGGGGGGTATAGGCTTTCTATTATACTATAATTTGATATCATATGATACTAACCTTTGTCTCAGTCCCCCTCTATCCCACAACCTGCTCTATTTTCCTCTTCTTCTCCCTGTGCTGGCATAATCCTGAATTTGGGAAAGGTAGTGATGGATCAAATGCACAATGTAACGCCTCTGCTCCAGCCAATGAAAGCACTCCCCGAACATGGGGCCCTCAGAAAGCCCTTCCGTGCTATGGTAGCTCGGGGCAATCATCATCGCAAAACTAGACACAAATACAAATCTGGGAAGGGTAAACTTTGGGTGCTCAGCGTGCACGAGGAGGTGTGGAAGTTGTGAGCCGAGTTGGATAGGGTGTCGACTATGGCCTTGCTAGTCCTGATATCTGGGCAGAAGGTAGGATGGGCTGTTGAGAGAGTTGGGCGGGTGGAGATGGAGATTTCCTATAGGATCCTTCGGCGGAGGCGGAGGAGAAGGCGATTTTCATAAATTGGGAGGGGGGGTTGTGGGGAGACTCGGGGTGAGAAGGGGAATGGAGTGACTGTGGGTAAAGGCTGCTACCCACCAGAGGAGTAGAAGGGAAATTATATATAGAGGCATACTTCCATCCTCAATCCCCAGAAGAACCCATAAACCTATAAAACCTGTTGTCGAAAATAGTGGACGCAGAGGTAATGATCGGCAATGGGGTTTTTACGCAGTTGGGTGTAACAGCTCAGGCGAAGGCACGGAGTTTGTATTAAGCGGTGAAGAAGTTCACCTTTGACTGTGTTGAGAGTTGGGAAAGGAATGGTATGAAGAAAGTTAAGAACAGGAAGCGAGAAATAACGTGAAGAAAAGGTGGGAAGGAGGGGAAGCAAGGATAACTTTTCATAGCTTGCGGGCACATCCTGCGCTGAGTGCTGCCATTTCTAACATCCAGCGTCATATTATATACGAGTGAGATTCCGTGAAGCTACCGCACCCGCCGAAAGCCACAGGAAGAGAGAGAACGGAGAATTTATCGCTCGGAGATATGCGAATTAATGATGGGGACGGTCTGTGTGGTACATACCGTACGGTAGTCAAAAGCAGTGGTTGCAACGCAGATGCCAGTTGTAACTAGCGGTATGTTCCAATCTTTAATTTGCGCCCAAATGCGAGTACAATTTCTGGCCAATAGCATGCTTTGTTTATTTCTTGGCCCGTTTGCACGAGCAAGCTTTCTTCCTCCCGCATCCGTTCTTGAATCTCCACAACAACCATGCTCATTAAACAGCTTTCGAGGGACGTAAACACTACAACGGCCGTTTCGTGTTGCGAATTATAGGAATGATGTTTACAGTACCCCAGAGGGTCGCGAGATTCTCGAGTTGCGAGAGTGGCGGCGCTCTCGGCCACTTGGCATGGATTTTCTCATGGTCAACCCTGCTTTTAAATGTTCTTTACCCTTCTTGTTTGCTCTTTGGATTGAAGTTTCTCTTTTGGGCTAAGCCTTGATTTAAGTGGAGGCGTGTACCCGTTTTTATGCTACGACTCTCGCAACTCGAGAATCTCGCGACCCTCTGGGATACTGTAGCCTCGGTAGTAGTGCAACAGTATGATAGAAGTGTCTTGGGGCCTAGGTGTCCGGGGAGTAAAGATCTAGGACAAAGGCTATTAAATTTTAATATGACAAGAAAAAGTAGTCCTTGTATTATATGGGTATGGAGCACACCCAACTTGTCCATTCTAAACGTCCCCAGACGACTTGGCGCGAAAATTCACATATTCAGGTGTAAGTTATGATGCGAGGTCCTTTTTGCGCCAAGACATCCGGATATTTTTGGAACAGTCAAGCATTGGTAGTGGCAATAGTATCATAACGAAACCACTCATCTGCTACGAGCTTTCTTAAAGTTATCATTAGTGCAGGTTACCGCAAGCAATTAGATTCCAGACTTAGCTTGTTGAGCCTCCTAATAAATAGTTGTTCCTGATGCACAGATAGGCCTACTAATTGAGATATGAGGGAGTCTCCTGCTTCGATGCAACTAACAACAATGTGAATTTCAATATAATATTATGTGGCATCCAGCACACAACCGAAATAGTAAGGACCTCGAATTACTCTGTCCTCTTGGCCTTCATTTTAATATTACCACGAACTGTTGAACTGGCACAGCCACAATCATGAGGGCAACGAGTACAGGGATGCATGCAATTTCGGAGGTATGATGAAGCACGCATGGGGTAGATGCGATGCACGAAAATAGAATCACAGCTTGGTGATTATCGAAACAATAGAAACCATAGAAGATGGAAACAAGTGTTTCTGCTTGCTTGATTCCTAACAGAAGAGGGGGGGGACTCATGGCTGTGTTGTACTGGGTTGTCGGTGGTGGGGTGGTGGTGTGGGGTGGGTTTGGGTTGGGGGAGTTTGACAATATGGTAGTATCATGCACTTTAATATTTCTAGTATCATTCCTATGATCTCGGGTCCACTATAGATCCTCGGTATTATACTGGGGGGTTTCGATTGAAACTTTGGAGGTGGTGATACCGGGTTCTGGTGCCGGCCAGTGTACCCGGACAAGTAGATTAATTCATGGCCACCACAGATACCCTTTCCGGCAGATCGAGAAACGCAAAGTATTATGGAATTTCTTCCCTTCTCCTTGGCAGTTGATAGGCTTTGTTGCAGTAGAGAGATGGACGGGAATGCTCACGGACCAAGACTGGCACCCGGGTGCAGAGCCTGGACATCTTGGAGCTAATTACGTGTATTTTTTGCGAGGCGGTGGTGGTCGTGCACTAAGGATAGATATGGCGTATCTGCTTGGATATGATCTATCGTGGCGAGATAACTTGTATCACAGATTGGCCCTGGTGACATAGCTTTGGTCGCCATGCTGCCGGTGGAATATCGTCGGGCCGGTTTCCCTGGGCCGGGGGTTCTTGTCGGTGAGGAGTGGTGTATGGCGTAGTGACAGGGCAAACCCGCCACACCTGTCAATATCCCTGGGTTAGGGTTTGGATATGGCGGAGCACTGGTAAGATATTCTGGTTCGGCTGTGTTCTGGGTCGCTACTATAGCAGCGGTACGAGTTTCGGCAGGAGGGTTGATGGAGTGTGGCTAGTACTGCTAGCAGTACTACCGGTATGACGGATTGTTTAAATCTTACTGGAATTCTCGGAGGACCTGCGATACATGTGGGGTTGGTTCTTGCCCCCCGGGAACTTGATGTCGGACGTAGGGTACCAGTGCTTCGGCGATTTGTGAGCCCGATGAAAGAGAAGGTTGGGTGGGGGGGGAGCCTGAATGGAGACAATATTATAGTGCAACATTGGAGGTCTTGACTCGGTTTGTTCTGACTGATTGTAGTGATGCAATTAAGCCATGCTCATTTGGTCCTCATAGCCGAAGCTTTGTCAACTTCCTTTTTCCACGGCTCATCCCACCCCCTGCAAGATGATCTACCGTAAAAACTCGTTAAATCCGGTATCTAAAATTGGACTGCGATGGCGCAAGAGCGGCTCGGGTGAAGATGCCAAGAGATCGAGTGACCGGCAGTGATGCCGAGATGAAAAACCCGCACAGACTATATCAAATGAAGCATGAGTCAGTTCACTCATGTTCGTCAAGTTCTCATACCCATAGTGCAAATTAGAAGGCTTCAACAATAGAGTTTAATGAGTATCTCGTATTTGCCTACTAGTAAATAGGGTTTGACGATGACTGTAGGTTTTAAAATTCTAGAATATAGAGTCATGGTGTTACGGGGTAGCTAACACGGTAGGATTCCGAGCTAACTAGGCCGAGGATATTCGCGACAACGGATTATAGGTCAGGAAGGCTCAATAAGAATTGTTTGATAAAATAATAGAAGAATATCGTAAT
>Ga0307513_10000274_pt1 | contig 74965 bp, 63 predicted proteins | sample 15_EM_MG_FD_202174 | JGI IMG/M metagenome (GOLD analysis project Ga0307513, IMG submission 202174) | Populus trichocarpa ectomycorrhiza microbial communities from riparian zone in the Pacific Northwest, United States - 15_EM | ecosystem: Host-associated > Plants > Roots > Unclassified | place...
CGGTCAGCAACTCAGGGGCATCAAACACCTCGTCGTCAATGCCGATGACATCGCGCCCCTTGGTTCGGATCTGCCTGCGCCGTAGCACTTCTCCCGACGCCGCCGGGGTGGCGCGGTAGAAGCCCTCAGCGGCCGGGGCGCGCCAGTCGACGAGCACGGCCTCATGCTGATCGTCGACGAGGCTCATCCGCCCGATGTAGAGACGATCACCGGCCCGCAGGTCGAGCCGGCCGAAACACAGCCCGTACTCCGCGGCCGAGAGCTGACTCAGGCGCCGACTGCTCTGCTGCTCGGCGGCATCCCGCTCGACCAGTGCCTGCATCGTGCCGCGACCGCCGCGCGAGTGCACTTCGCGCAATCGCTCACTGGTTTTACGCCACATGTCATCAAGATGACGGTAGAGCTTTGACACGTACTGTTGCTCGTGTAAAATCTGCTCTCGACGATAAGGGCCTTGAGCTTCGTTGCCCGGGACCTCGGATTCCGCAGCGAATTGCTCGCCCAATCGCTTTCCTCACACTGGTTTTCAGTCTGCCTGTGACCTCGCAAAGACGCCACGCTATCATGCCGCCGAAGCGGAAACTGGTACCGGGAAGCCCGGTTCGCGGCGTCGCCGAGCGAAACGGATGCTGGTCTGGTGCGAGATGCAGTTCGCACTACCAGCGGTCCATGGCCAAACTGAACGAGGCCAGGGATTCACCGGACACGCCCTAGAGTTCAGGGATGCGACTGACGGTGCTCGGCGGTTGCGGAGCCTGGCCGGAGGCGGGTCAGGCCTGCAGCGGATACCTGGTTGAGCACGCCGGATTTCGGCTGCTCGTCGACCCGGGCTATGCCACCCTGCCCCGGCTCCTGGAGCTGCTCCCTGCCGATCAGGTCGACGCGGTGTTCATCAGTCACGGGCACCCCGACCATTGCGCCGATCTGAACCCACTGCTGCGGGCCCGAGCGCTGCGGGACGACCCGCCGCTGCCGCTACCGGTGTACGCGCTGCCCGGGGCCCTGGACGCGGTGCTGGCGCTGGACCGGCCGGGCATGCTCGACGAGGCCTACGAACTGCGCGAGTTCACCGCGGGCGATCGGCTGGAGCTGGGCCCGTTCACCGCGCGGACCGTCCTGCTTCCGCACTGGGTGCCCAATGCGGGTGTCCGGCTGTCCGCAGGCGATCGTGTGCTCACCTACACCGGCGACAGCGGCCCGAGCTCGAACGTGGTCGAGCTGGCGAAGGACGCCGACCTGTTCCTGGCCGAAGCCACCTACCCGGACGAGACGCCACCCGATGCCCGGCTCTACCTGACGAGCGCCCGCGAGGCCGGCCGTCAGGCTGCGGAGGCCGGGGCGAAACACCTTTTGCTGACACACCTATGGCCGGGAACCGACCCGGAGGCAGCCCGGGGCGCGGCCGGTGCGGCGTTCCACCGCGACATCGACATCGCGGCGCCGGGTCTTCTCGTCGACGTCTGACCAGGCCGCAACCGGCTCACAGCTCGTCGGCACGTGAGCAGGCCGCGGCCGGATCGGAAGACCGGCGACCCAGAGCTAGGCCGCACCCCCCGTGGGCACGGCCTAACCACTGGTGAGGTTCAGCAGGCGGTCACGAGGGAGTCGTGACCGTCAGCCGGGCGGTCTCGGCCGAGGTACCGGCCGCGTTCACCGCCTGGACGGAGTAGATGTACGGCGTACGGGGGTTCAGCGGTCGGTCGGTGAACGTTGTGCTCGTCGTCGAGGCGATCTTGATCCCGGCCCGAAGCACGTTGTAGCTCGTTGCCCCCGAGACGGCCTGCCAGGTCAGCGTCACGCTGGTGGACGTGGCACCGGCGATGGCGAAGCCGCCGGGTACGGCGGGGGTGCCGGTGGGGGTGGTCGGCGTCGGTGTGGGGGTGGCCGTCGCGGTGGGCGTTGCCGTGGGAGTCGTGGTGGTGCCGGACTTGGTGTAGGCGGCAACGTAGTCCACGAGCATCGGAACGCCGGAGACAGTGGCCGCGTTGGGACCGCCACCGAAGGCTGCCGGGAATCCGCCGCCGATGGCGACAGTGAGGATGATGAAGAAGCCGTGTTGGGTGGCCGCGGCCCAGGTGCCGGCGTCGACCTGAGTCGCCAGCACGGTGTGATAGTTGTTGCCGTCGAGATAGAACCGCAGCCGCTCGGGGCTCACGCTGCGGTCGTATTCGACCGCGTACGTGTGGAAGGCACCGTTGCAGCCGGAACACGCGTGCTCGCCGCTGCCGATGCCGACGGTCTCGTTGCACGGACCGCCAGAACCGACCCCGCAGTGCAGGGCGGAGAAGACCGACGGTCGCCCGTTGATGTTCTCCATGATGTCCCACTCACCGATGCTCGGCCAGTTCGTCGCGCCGACCGGACGGGCCGCCGCACCGAGCATCCAGAACGCCGGCCAGTAGCCGGCCCCGTTCGCGGTGTTGACGTTGGGTTGCTGGATCGAGCCCTCGACCCGCAGGATGCCGCCCGCCGGTGCGGCCAGGTTGGTCCGCTGGGTCTCGATGCGACCCGAGGTCCAGTTGCCGGCCGCATCCCGGATCGGCTTGATCGCCAGGTGACCGGCGCCGTCCTGGTAGACGTTCGCGGTGCTGGAGGTCATCGTCTCGATCTCACCGGTGCCCCAGTTCGTGGCGCCACCGGGATAGCCGATTCCGGTGTCGTACAACCAGTTCGCGGTGTTAAGACCGGTGCCGGCGGCACCGCCGAAGTCCTCGCTGAACACTGTCGTCCAGCCGGACGGGGGAGGTGGCACGGCGGCGTTGGCGGCACCCCCGCCGCCGGCCAACAGCAGGGCAGGGGCGGCGAGCGCGACGGCCGCCACCACGGCGTACCACGGCGCGCGGCGGGTCAAGGGATGGGACATGGCGAACCTCCTTGTTCACATGCCAGCGATCTGGGTGTCAGGGCGGCGCCGCCGGATGGATCCAGGGCTGGTACCGCACCATTTCGCGAAAGCGCTTTCACGAGCGACTTGTATCTTGAACGAGACCGGACGTACTGTCAAGACCCGCACAACAGTGAACAATCCCGACAGAAACAAACCGAATGACGGCGCCCTACCCGGGGTGCTAAGTCAATCTGAACGCGCTTTCAAGGTTGGCCCAAGAACCCGGCCAGGCCGGCTCGGCCCGGTCCCGGACGCGGCAGGTCCGGCCCGGTGATTCCGTGGCATCATGTGGTGACGGGGGTCGGCGAAGCCGAAATCGAACGGGTCAGTGGGTCCTTGACGGGCAAAGACCAAGGGCCGAGCCGAAGGAGCGGGGCAACGGTGGCTTCCAGTTCTCGCGCCGCAGGGGGGCAGCCAACCTTGGCTACCGTGGCGGCCGTCGCCGGGGTCTCGGCCGCCACCGTCTCGCGCGTGATCAACGACTCCGCGCCGGTGACCGCGGAGATTCGTCAGGCCGTGGAAAATGCCATCCAGCGCCTGGGGTACGTCCCGAACCGCGCCGCCCGGAGTCTGGTCACTCAGCGCACCGACTCGATTGCCCTGGTGGTCCGCGAGCCGGTCGGATTCGGCATCGTCGATCCGTACCTGTCCAGCATGACGGTGGCTGCCAGCCAGTCCCTGGTCGGCACCGGGGTGCACCTGGTGGTGATGATGGCGCAGAACGGTGACGACCACGCCCAGCTCGCGCACTACGTCCGGGCCGGGCACGTGGACGGGGTCATGTTGCTGTCCGTGCATGACGACGACCCGTTGCCGCAGCAGCTGCTTCGCGCCCGGATCCCGATGGTTCTGGGTGGCCGGCCGATGACGGCACTGGAGGGGTGCAGCTACGTGGACGTCGACAATCACGGCGGGGCGCAGATCGTGGCGGGTCGGCTCGCCGAGGCCGGCCGCACCCGGCTCGGCACGATCGCCGGGCCGATGGACATGACCGCGGGCGTTGACCGGCTGGACGGATTCCGGGTGGCCCTGCGCGAGCTGGGCCAGGCGCCGCCGGTGGTCGCCTACGGATCCTTCACCCGGGCCTCCGGCGAAGCCGCCATGCGCACGCTGCTGACCCGCGAGCCCGACCTCGACGCCGTGTTTGCCGCCAGCGACATGATGGCGATCGGGGCGATGGCCGTGCTCAAGGAGGCCGGCCGCCGGATCCCGGACGATGTCGCGGTGATCGGATTCGACGACGTCGAACTGGGCCGACACACCGACCCGACGCTGACTACCATCCACCAGCCGATCGCCGAGCAGGCACGGCTCCTGGTGGACATGCTGGTGACCCAGATCAGGACCCGGGTGGCGGTGCCGATCCCCGCGGTTCTGCCGACCGTGCTGGTGGAACGCCAGTCCGGCTGATCCCGGCCCAGGCTTCTGAAAGCGCTTTCAGATAGACTCATCACGGGTCGTGGGGCTGGTCCTCGTCATCGATGTTGCCCCTGACATTGGGGCCATTTACCGCCGTTCTCGGTCTTGACAGTACGAGCACGTCTCGTTCAGGATGTTGCCGCGAGGCGTGTAAGCGCTTTCGAGCACGACGGTCGTGTCGTTTCGGTCCAGCCCAAGGAGAGGGAACCCATGAATACCTCCCCCTTCCCCACGGAAACCACCGATGGCGCATCGGTTGCGGCGGTGGACGGCAGGGCCGTGGAGGGGACGGGCGAAGCCGTCACCGCCGGGCCGACGTACTCCGCGGCCGGGCTTCCGTCCGGGCTGTCGATGGATGCCGAGGGAGTCATCTCCGGCACCGTGACGTCGCTCGGCACCCACACCGTCACGATCACCACCGCAACGTCCAGCGTCGTGCGCAGTGTGACCTTCGACTGGATCGTCATGTGACGGGAACGGCGGTCAACGCTGGGCTGCCGCGTCGAAGCGGGACTATCGGGACGGCGTGGGCGATTGCGGGAGATGCTGGGCTCGGGCCTGATCGATCACGTGCTGCCGGAAGGCCTCGGCGCTCGGCAGCAGCCGGCGTTCTGCCGACCAGGCCAGGCTGATCTCCCGGGTCGCCGGCGCGTCGGTGATCGGAAGTAGCCGGATCACCGCCTGGGCGACGTTCGCCGGCCCGTCCTGCGTGGCCGGGACCACCGCGACGCCAAGACCGGCAGCGACGAATCCGCGGACGGTGGGAAGATCCTCGGCCTCGAAGGCCACCTCGGGCTCGAACCCCACACCGTGGCACAACCGCTCAATCTGATCGCGCAGCCAGGACGGTCTGCGCAGCATGACAAAGCGCTCTGCCGTCAGCTGGCCGAGACCGACGTCCGAACGGTCGGCCAGGGCGTGCCCGCCGGGGACGGCCAGGTACAACCGCTCGGACATCAACCACTGCCAGCGCACCCCCGGGTCAGACGTGCGAACCGTGGTGATCCCGACGTCCACCTGGCCGGACTCGAGCATGTCGGGGACGAACTCGTCCCGCGCCTGGCCCAGCACGAACCGCACGTTCGGGTGATCGACCCGGAAGCCGCCGATCAGGCGCGGCACCAGCCACGAGCCGAGCGAGGCTTGAAAGGCGACGGCGACCACGCCGGTGGCCGGGTCGATCAGTTGCTGGACGGCGGCCAGTCCGTCGTCCAGATCGGTCAGCAACGCGTCCACATGCCGCTTGAACTCCGCGCCGGCCTGAGTCATCCGCAGGGCGCGACCACTGCGGCGCAGCAGCGGGACCCCGACCTCCGCCTCCAGCCGGGCCAGTCCGCGGGAGACGGCCGACTGGCTCACCCAGTACTGCGCGCCGACCTCGGTCACCGTGACTCCGTCGGCAACGTGCTGATACCAGCGCAGTACGTCCGTGTCCACAATCATGACCATAGCGCATGGTTTCCATGCCGAACTTTCATTGGACGCATGGATGCTGTGGCCTCAGACTGGAGTCATGTCTACGACCCAGGAATCCACCGGGCGGCGCCGCCTCCCGGCACTCATTGCTTCCGTTCGGGATGAGCTGGCCGCCCGCCGCGCTGCCCAGGCCGAGCGCGAGCGCCTGGCCGCCGAGCTGGCCGACTTCGCCAGCCCCGCCGACCGCAACGACCTGAACGCGCTGCTCGACACCTACCCCGATGAGGACGCCGCCGAGGTTCGTGCCCTGCTGAATCGGGGCATCGCCGCCTGACCAGCCCAAACCAGGCCCGCAGCGGGTGCGTAACCAGTGCTGCGGGCAGAGGTGCTCGGCGTCCTAGTGCGGCGTCAACCGGAACGCTCGGGCGCCGTTGACCCAGGCTCGATGAAGGTCGGCAGGGTTCGGGTTGCCGTCCGCGTCGAAGCCAATCTTGTTGAAATTCGCGAAGTTACGGTTGTCCCGGGACATGATGGCGAAGTTCTCAACGACGCCGGCCTCGTCCGTGATCGCCTCGACGTCGGCCCGGCGGCGCTTGCCCTTGAGGCGGACGTCCACCGGTTCGCCGGTGCGCAGGTTGCGCCCCCAACCGAACGGCGTACCGATCAGCAGGACTGTGTCGTGCCGGGTGTAGGCCACCGGAATGGTGTACCGCTTGCCGGATTTGCGGCCCACGACATACACGGTGATCAAGTACTTGCCGACCGCGCGGGACAGCAGCGGCGTCCGGAGCAGGCCACGGACCACCCGGTTCGCCAGCCCCTGCAAGGCCAGGGTCTGCGGCATGCCTGCGGACGCGGATTGCCCGTCCCCCGGCGAATTCGACGACTCAGACGTCATGCCCCGCAATATTACCTAGTGCTTGATCCGCGGTCAGCACCGATTTGGACCGTAATCCCGCGCCCGGAGCCTCCCAATAGCGTTCCAAACCGGTGCTAACCATCCCCACCCGATGGTGATCATGCACGGTTGCGCGGGTTGCCTGCAGCCGTCGGCGCTGACGCACCTCCCAGCATGATCACCAGTGGTTTGGCGGGGAGATGCTGTGGGCGTCGTGATCGGCGAATGCCTAGTGCTGCTGCGCCGACATCAGCCATTCGTTGATCAAGGCGCCCAGCCGAGTGCCGGGCCTGGGTCTGCTGCCAGATCAGCGGTCAGCACCAGTTCGGACCGCAATCCGGCGTCCGGAGCAGCAGTCAGGCTTCGGATTCGCGCTGCTTCTCGGTGCCGGTGTGGAAGAACCGGGTCAGGTACTCGTCGTCAGACAGGGTGCTGGTCCGGCCCAGCGAGAACACCTCGGCGCCGGACTCCAGCTCGTCGATCATGGCGTAGGCCTGCACGAACCCGTTGAACTCGATCTCGTTGACCGCCGCGTACGCCAGGGCCTCGCCCTCGGCGAGTTCGATGGCGGTATCCACGTCGGGCGCCAGCCACACCGTGATCCGCTCCTCGTAGACGTCAGGGTCAAGGTGGTGGAAAACGCACCGAGTGCCGAACCACGTTGCCTCAACCTCGTCGCTGCCATTCAGGTCGCTGCTACTCATGGGGCAATTCTGGCAGCACGGTCGGCCGGCCCGGGGTAACTACCGATCACCCATTGATCAGCTACCGATCAGCCGAGTTCGTCGACCGAGCCGCCCCGGATCGACAGATCGACCAGCTCGATCGTGTGCGCCGCCCGCAGATTGGCACCGCGCTTCTGCAGCGCATTCTGAATCTGCATGATGCATCCCGGGTTTCCGGCGATCAGCAGCTCGGCGCCGGTGGCCACGACCGCGTCGGCCTTGCGGTCGCCGAGTTCCCCGGCCGGCCCGGGGTTGACGATGTTGTAGATCCCGGCCGAACCGCAGCACAGGTCGCCCTCGGCGATCTCGCGGATGGTCAGGCCCGGGATCTGCCCGAGCACCGCGCGCGGCTGGCTGCGCACTTTCTGGGCATGAGCCAGGTGGCAGGCGTCGTGGTAGGCGACCTCCGCCGCGATCGGATGCCGTTCGGCGTGCGGGCCGATCTGCTCGAGCAGTTCGGTGACGTCCTGTACCCGGGCGGAGAACCGGGCGGCCGGATCGCGCCAGTCCGGGTCGTCGGCGAACAGCTTCCCGTACTCCTTCAGCGTCGAGCCGCAGCCGGCCGCGTTGGTGATGACAGGTCCGTCGCCGCCGAGGGCGTCGATCTGCCCGATCAGCCGACGCGCATATCCCAGTGCCTCCTGCTTGCGCCCGGCATGCAGGCTGAGCGCACCGCAACAGCCTTGCCCGGCCGGCACCGACACCCGGCAGCCATCCGCTGCCAGCACCCGCTCGGTTGCGGCGTTCACCTCCGGAAACATCACGCTCTGGACGCATCCGGTGAGCAGCGTGACCTCGAGGGCGTCCGGTGCGGTGACGGTCACCGGGGCGATCACCCGGCGCCGACGCAGCCGGGGGGCCAGGCGCAGCATCGCGGCGACGCTCGGCAGCCGGCGGGCGAGCAGCGCGCTGTTGCGCAGCGGTCGATCCAGGCGCAGCAGCTGAGCCAGCCGCAGGCCCCGGGCCGCCCAGCGCAGTCGGCGCGGATGCGGGAAGAGCGCGAACACGGTGCCACGCAGCAGTCGCTCGCTGCGGCTGTGCGGCGCCGAGACCTCGATCAATTCACGCGTGGCCTCGATCAGCGCGTCGTACTGCACCCCCGACGGGCACGAGGTCAGGCAGCCCATGCAGCCCAGGCAGGCGTCGAAATGGCCGACTGCCGCAGGGGTCAGCACGTCGCCCTCGTGCAGGCCGAGCATCAGATGGATGCGCCCGCGCGGGGAATCCATCTCCTCGCCCCAGAGCACGTAGGTCGGGCAGGACGGGAGGCAGAACCCGCAGTGCACGCAGTCGGCGAGCAGCCGCTCGTCCGGTCCCAAGGTCACGTCGCACCTCCGATGAGTCGCCCGGGGGCCAGCCGGCCCGCAGGGTCGAACCGATCCTTGACGCCGCGCATCAGGGCGGAACCGCGGATCGGCCCCCAGACCTCAACGACGGCCCGTGCCTCCGGTGAGGCATCGGTGACGACCACCGAGCCGTCCAGCTCCTGGACCGCCGTCCGCAACTGGGTCAGGGCTGCCGCGAGCTCCTCGACCTGCCCGCGCAGCCGGACCGTCCCCAGGCCGAGGCCGAGCTGCCAGGACTGCTCACCGGCCAACCCCGAACCGACCGGGCCTGCGAGCCGGGCGATCTGGTGGACGACGGCCGGCAGGCCGGAGGGTGCGCAGGAGATCCGCAGTACCAGCGCGGACCCGGATTCGGTGTCGGAGTCGGAGTCGGCCTCGGGATATCCGGCGAGCCCGGCGCGCACCCGCAGATCGTCCGCCACCGGCGGGCGGACCTTGGCCCCGGCCAGCTCCCCGAGCAGGCGTTCGATGGTGGCCGCCACCACCGCCTCCGAGCCCTCCACGACGGCTACCAACGACCCGCTGCCGGTCAGGTCGGCCCGGTACTGCAGTGCGGCCAGATCGTGCTGCGTGCGCAGCGCCCAGTGCGCGAGCTCGCCGACCGCGCCAAGACCTGCGTCCAGTTCGACGACCGCTCGGTGGCCCGGGCCCGGGTGCAAACGCAGGGTCAGCTCGGCCAGCACGGCGAGCGTCCCGAGCGACCCGGTCATCAGCTTGCCCAGGTCGTACCCGGCGACGTTCTTCACCACCCGACCACCGCTGTTCGCGATCCGGCCGTCCGCCAACACGAATCGGACGCCGATCAGCAGGTCACGGACCGCGCCGTAGCGGCGACGGCGCGGGCCGCCGAGGTTGGCCGCGACCACGCCGCCGAGGGTCTCGTCCGCACCGAAGTCGAGCGCCAGCTGCTGGCCGTGCTCCGCGACGACGTCCCGCAGCTCCCCCATCGACGTGCCGGCTCGGGCCCGGATGACCAGGTCGCCCGGGTTGTACTCGACCACGCCGCAGAGCCCACGGGTATCGATCGCCAGGTCCAGCGCCGTCGGCGGATTGCCCAGGTGCTGTTTGGTGCCCGAACCGATCACCGTCACCGCCGGGTGGCTGAGCGCGGTGGCGCGCAGGACGTCAACCAACTCCGGCACCGAGGTTGGCCGGGCGGTGGCGGCCGGCGTCAGGCCCGCGACCGATCGGAGCGAGGCGTCGAACGGGGGGACTCCGTCGGCTGTGCCCATCATTGGGCCATCAGAACACCATCAGAACATCTCGGCCAGGCCCTCGGCGACCAGCGGGTGGACGCCGCTGCGCGGACCCGGCTTCTCCCCGCACAAGCCCGGGGTGGGGTACAGCTTGCCGGGATTGCAGAGCCGGTCCACGTCAAAGACGTCGCGCAGCAACTGCATCACCTCGAGGTCGGTCTCGGAGAACATCTTCGGCATCGAGCAGACCTTGTCCAGGCCAACGCCGTGCTCGCCGGTGATCGAGCCACCCAGCGACACGCACAGCTCAACGATGTCCGAGGACAGCTCCGCGCCGCGCTCGGACTCCCCCGGCACCGACGCGTCGTAGAGCACCAGCGGGTGCAGGTTGCCGTCACCGGCATGGAAGACATTGGCGACCCGCAGACCGGCCGCCTGCGCCAGCTCACCGATCCGGCGCAGCACCTCCGGCAGCGCGGTCCGGGGCACGACGCCGTCCTGGACGTAGTAGTCCGGGCTGATCCGCCCGACCGCGGCGAACGCGGATTTGCGCCCCCGCCAGATCGCGGCCCGATCGACCGCGTCGTCGGCGTGCCGCAGCTCTACCGCCCCTTCGGCGTCAACGATCTCCTGAACCAGGGCCATGTCGTGGTCGACCGCGGTCGCCGACCCGTCCAGCTCCACGATCAGGACCGCGGCCGTTCGCGGATACCCGCAGGCCACGGCGCGTTCGGCGGCCTCGATCGCGAGCTCGTCCATCATCTCGATGGCCGCCGGGACGATGCCGCGAGCGATGATCGACGAGACCGCCGCCCCGGCCGCGTCGGTGCTGGGGAAGCCGGCCAGCAGGGTCCGGACCTTCTCCGGGGCGCGCAGCAGCCGCACGGTTGCCGAGGTGACCACGCCGAGCGTGCCCTCGCTGCCGACGAAGGCGCCGACCAGGTCGTAGCCCGGATACTCCAGGGCGTACCCGCCCAGCGAGACCTTCTCCCCCGAGGCGATCACCACGTCCAGGCCGGTGACGTGGTTGGAGGTGAAGCCGTACTTCAAGCAGTGCGCTCCGCCGGAGTTCTCCGCCACGTTGCCGCCGATGCTGCAGACTTGCTGGCTGGACGGATCCGGGGCGTAGTACAGGCCATGCGGGGACGCGGCCCGGGTGACGTCAAGATTAATCACGCCCGGATCCACCACCGCCCGGTGATCGTCGACGTCGATTCGTTGGATGCTGCGCAGCCGGGACAGCACGATCAGGACGCCGTCGGCGGAGGGTGTCGCCCCGCCGGACAGCCCGGTTCCCGACCCGCGACTGACAAACGGCACGCCATGCCGGCTGCAGGCCTCAACGGTGACCGCCACCTCGTGCTCGTCGCCGGCCAGTACCACCAGTGCGGGGGTGACCCGGTACGAGGTCAGGCCGTCGCAGTCGTAGGCGCGCAGCGCGGTCGGGTCGGTGAGCAAATGGCCAGGCGGAACCCGGGTGGCCAGGTCAGCAGCCAGCTCGGCGATGGTCCCGGCGCTGTGCCCGATTGCCTCACCGACATGCGAAGACATGATTTCTCCCGTTGGCTGGGGCCTGTCTCTACGCTGGAGTGACCAGATTCTCCCGTCAAGACGCCCGACCAAGATCATCACGTCCGGCCAAGGCCGGGCACCTTGACCGTCGCACTTTTGACAGAGGCAACCTTGACCGAGGCAACGGAGTCAGTATGAGCGACTACCCTCAAATGATCATCCCGGTCGACACCGTGCAACCGGCGCCGCGGCGGGTTCGCGGCATGCTCGGCGGTTCCGTTGTCTTCGACACCCTCCGGGCACAGTACGTGTGGGAATGGCCGAATTATCCGCAGTACTACGTGCCACTGGCAGACGTCGACCCCGCCCTGCTCATCGATGAGCACCACGAACAGCACCGGCATCGCGGCACCTCCCGGCGGCACGGCCTCAGGGTCGGTGAGATCAACCGACCCGCAGCCGCCTGGGTCTACGGCGACGACGCCCTCAAGGGCCTGGCGGACACCGTGCGCTTCGAATGGGACGCCCTGGACACCTGGTTCGAGGAGGACGAGCAGGTCTTCGTCCATCCCCGCAATCCGTACGCCCGGGTCGACGCGCTGCGCTCGCACCGCGCCGTCCGGGTTGAACTCGACTCGGTCGTGCTGGCCGAGTCGACGTCCACGGTGATGGTCTTCGAAACCGGGTTGCCGACCCGGTACTACTTCGACCGCACCGACGTGAAGTTCGAGCACCTGGTGCCGAGCGGAACCGTGACGTCCTGCCCGTACAAGGGCGATACCAGCGGCTACTGGTCCGTCCGGGTCGGCGCCGACGTGCACACGGATCTGGCCTGGGCCTACGACTTTCCGACCCGGCAACTGCTGCCCATCGCCGGAATGGTCGCGTTCTACAACGAGAAGGTCGACACCTTTGTTGACGGCGTCCTGCTCGAGCGGCCGGTCACCTTCTTCTCCAAGTAAGGGGGCTTAACCGGCTCAGATCCAGTAGGTGTCGTGGCGGAGCATGAATTCCGCCCGTTCCTCGGCGGTCATCGTGCGGCCGTGCGCCACCTCGACCAAGGTCTCGAAGTACTCCTCGCGCGGGGCACCGGGAGTGAACAGCAAGAGCATGGACGCCTCCTCGCCGGACTCGTTGCGGAACCCGTGAATACCGCCCTGCGGCACGTAGAGGAAGTCACCGGCGTTGCCGTCGATCCACGTCGTGCCGTTATAGAGCCGCACGGTTCCGGAGAGGATGTAGAACGATTCGCTGATCGACCTATGGAAATGCGGATCGGGGCCACTGCGTTTGGGGCCGAAATCCCAGCGGTACAAGCCGAACTGGCCGTCGGTGCTGGCCCCGGTGGCCAGATAGTGCGTCTGGTTGGACGGCAGGTTGCTCAGCTTCGGCCCGGTGGCCGCCGGCCGCACGGTGGCGCTGATCTCGCCGGTCTCGCCGTGATACCGCGCTGACGGGTAAGACATCCAGGCGATCCCTCTCGGTGGTCGGGTCCAGGTTGGTCAGGGTCCACGCGATCGGGGTCCACGCGATCGGGGTCAGAGAGTACGACGTGGGCGGGATGCGGCCGACCGCGGTGGGGCGGCGCGCAGCTGGTCGCGAACCCGGCCCAGCACCTTCGCCAGCACGGTCACCTCACGCTGGTTGACGTGATCGAGCAGGAGCTCCCGGGCGACCTGGACGTGACCGGGCAGCACCCGCTGCACCAGTGCCCGGCCGGCGTCGGTGACCGTGACCGTCGTACTGCGCTCGTCATCGGTCGAGCGGCTGCGGACCACCAGACCGGCGGCTTCCAGCTGGCCGGCCTGGTAGGTGAGCCCGCTGCGGCTGAACACGATGCCGTCCGCGAGGTCGGTCATCCGCCGCTGTCCAGCGGGTGCGTCATAGAGCAGGGCAAGGATTTGGAACTGGACGTAGCTCAGCCCACCGTCGCTGCGCAGTTGCTGCTCAACCGCGTGCCGGAGCAGGTCGCTGACCTCCATCAGGGCGAAGTAGGCCGCCAGCTGGTCGCCTTCGAGGGGTGCGGAGCTGGTCACCCTCGGCACTCTACCCAGCCGGGCTACTGCGAAGTCGCAGCATCACGGCTAGAAGAGCAGCCAGACGCCCAGGTAGTGCGCCACGAAGGCGGCGATGGTCATGGTGTGGAAGATCTCGTGGAAGCCGAACCAGGCCGGTGCCGGGTCAGGCCGCTTGAGCCCGTAGACGATCGCCCCCAGCGTGTAGAACACGCCACCGAGGATGACCAGGACCAGGACCGCAGGTTTGCCCGCGGCGGCGAAGTCACCGGCCCAGAAGACCGCGGCCCAGCCGAGCCCGATGTAGATCGGCACATACAGCCAGCGCGGGGCATGCACCCACAGCACCTGGAAGGCGGCCCCCAGCAGCGCGCCGGTCCACACCACCAGCAGCAGGACGCGGGCGGCGGAGCCGGGCAGCATCAGCACCGCGAACGGCGTGTACGAGCAGGCGATCAGAATGAAGATGTTCGCGTGGTCCCAGCGCTTCAGGCGCACGCGGGTGCGCTCGGGCCAGGTCTGAGTGTGGTAGGCCGCGCTGACCGAGAACAGCAACACCGAGCCGAAGCAGAACACCGCCGAGGTCAGCTTGGCCGCCGTCGAGGGTGCGAACGCCACCTGAACGGCCCCGGCCACCGCGGCGAGCGGCGCGACCAGGGCATGCAGCCGGCCCCGCAACCGTGGCTTGACCTCGTCGGCCAGGCGAGTCAATGCCGTCATGCTCTCCAGCATGGTTCCTCGCTAGGGGTAAAGTCCTGACCGCAGCAGGTGAACTGTGGACACAAAATTGTTCGGAGAGGACAAATGGATCGACCGACGTCCGATGCCGGTACTGCCGACCTCGACCTCGGGTCGGACATCGCCCGCGCCCTGCGAGACACCCTGCCGTCGGTTGCCGAGCACACCGTCGCCGCCGTGGTCGTCGAGGTGCCCGCGTATGCCGACGCCTTCAGCGGCGAGATGGGGATGAACATCTCCGGTGCCGTGGAGAAGGCCCTGCTCGGCTTCCTCAAGCTGGCGACCCGGCCCGGGCACTCCGATCCGGGTACCCCGCTGGGCCCGGCGCTGGACACCGCCTATGCGCTGGGCCGCGGCGAAGCCCGCAGCGGCCGCTCGGTCGACGCGCTGCTGGCCGCCTACCGGGTCGGCGCCCGGGTCGCCTGGCGCGAACTGTCCGCAACCGCAGCGACGGCCGGTATCCCGGTGACGACGATGGCAAGCTTCGCCGACCTGGTCTTCGCCTACATCGACGAACTGTCCGCGGCAAGCGTCGCCGGGCATACGGACGAGCTGGCGACGAGCGGGCGGGTCCGCGAGCGCTACCTGGAACGACTGGGGCAGCACCTGCTGGCCGGTGCCCCGGCCGACGTCCTGATGGCGAGCGCCGCGCGGGCCGACTGGCCGGCGCCCAGCACCCTGACCGCCATCCTGCTCCCGGTCGCTCACGATCGCGGGCTGACCGCTCTGCTCCCGGCCGGCACCCTGCGCCCACGCGAGGAGCTTCCCGGTGCGCCTGGCGGGCCGGTGTCGGGGCCGGTTTCCGGGTCGGTGGATTCGGCGGAGACGGTGCTGCTCCTGGTCCCCGACCTGGCCGAACCCGACCGTCGTCGACTGCTGGGAACGCTGGCCGGGCGACGTGCCGTGGTCGGCCCACCGCGGGCGTGGATGCAGGTGCGATCGTCGTACCTGCGCACGGTGCGGGCGCTGCAGGTGCTGCCGGCGAGCACGAACGACGCCAACGCGGTGGACACCGAGGAGCACCTGGTGGACCTGGTGCTGCGGGCCGACCCGGATGCGCTGGCCGACCTCCGCGCGCAGGCCCTCGCCCCGCTGGCCGGATTGCGCCCGGCGACGGCGGAGCGGCTGGCCGGGACGCTGCGCTCGTGGCTGTTGCATCAGGGACGGCGGGACGAGGTGGCGGCGGACCTCGTCGTGCACGCCCAGACCGTCCGTTACCGAATGGGGCAACTGCGCGAGCTCTACGGAGACCGACTGCAGGACCCCGCCACCGTCCTGGCCCTCACCATCGCCCTTGGCGCCGACCCATCGCCCTGAGCACCCCTGAGCACACCGGCACCCAGAACGCCCACCGCCGCACCCGCGTGGCGATTCCTGCCTGTCCGGCGAACGGTACCCGGCACAAAAGGCCGGTGGATATGGCTGTCTACTCGGGCCGACCACGACAGGGCTCGGCCGAAGTGCCCCACACGCGCGATGAAACCGCTGTGCCGCGAGTTCGGCCGAGTCATGTCGTGCAACCTCCGCAGCATCCCCTGCTTGAACCTCTGCGAAACCCAGTCTCGACGGCACTTGCTTCGAAGTCGAAGCATGCTATGGTCTTGGTGCTTCGAGTTCGCAGCATATTGAGAAGGGGTTCAGCCATGAAGGCAGTCCGTTTCCACCAGTACGGCGACCCGAGCGTCCTGCAGTACGAGGACGTCGACCGCCCCACACCGGCCGCCGGACAGGTGCTCGTCCAGGTCGCCGCAACGTCGTTCAACCTGGTCGACGACGCCATCCGGGCCGGGTACCTGCAGCAGGCGTTCCCGATCCGGCTCCCGTTTACGCCGGGGATCGATGTCGCCGGTACGGTTGCCGAAATCGGTTCTGGGGTCGATGGTTTGGCCATCGGCGATGCGGTTTTCGGCAGCCTGCCGATTACTGAACCGGGCGCCGCGGCCGAGCTCGTTCTGGCCCCGGCCGAGGTCCTGGCCGCGGCGCCGACCAGCATCCCGCTCACCGAGGCCGCTGCCGTCCCGATCGCCGCGCTGACCGCCTGGCAGGCCCTGTTCGAGCACGCCGACCTGCAGTCCGGGCAGCGGATTCTGGTCAACGGTGCCGGTGGCGGGGTCGGTGGCTTTGTCGTCCAGTTGGCCAAGCAGGCCGGCGCGTTCGTGATCGCCACCGCGAGCCCACGCAGCACGGCCGCGGTGCGGGCTCAGGGTGCGGACCAGATCATCGACTACACCACCGATCGAGTGACTGACGCGGTGACCGAGCCGGTCGACGTTGTCGTCAATCTGGTTCCGACCTCCGAGCCGGAGACAACCGCACTGATCGGTCTGGTCACCCCGGGCGGCATCGTGGTCACCACCGCCTCCGCCGCGCAGGACGACCCGGAAGGCAAGGTGCGAGCGCTCAGAATGTACGTCCGCAGCGACGCCGCCCAGCTCGCGGGCATCGCCGCCCGGATCGACGCCGGCGAACTGACGGTCGACGTGTCGCGGACCTACTCGCTGTCCGACCTCACCGAGGTGCACGAGCAGGGTGCAGCGGGAACGTTCCGCGGCAGGGTCGTCATCGTCCCGAACACCTGACCGAGGGCACTCCCCCGGCCCGACGAACCGCCGAAACCCCAGTCACCTGCGGCGGAGCACCAGCCGGGAGATCGGGCTGAACCAGAATCTCCCGGCCGCAGGCCTTTCCATCCGGGCGTCGGCGTCGAGATCACTGGCCATCTGCTCCGCGTGACGCAGGGCCGGCCGGAAATCGTAGATCCAGGCCTGGGCGCCGGGGCGGAGCACCCGCACGATGTCCCGCAGGCCGGCGGCCGGATCGTCCCAGTGGTGCTGACTGATCGAGGAGACCACCAGGTCAACGGAACCGTCCTCAAAGGGGAGGGCGGCGACGTCCGCGACCTGGAACGTGATCCGCTCAGCGCCGGACAGATTCGCCGCCTCCGCCGTGGCCCGTTTGATCATCTCAACGGACAGGTCGACGCCCTGCACCGTGACCTGCGGGCAGCCGGCGACGATCCGCCGCACCAGCCTGCCCGGCCCGGTACCGACATCGAGCACGAAGGCGCCGGCCGGCAGCCCGGCCGCCGCGACGTCCGCAGCGATTCCCCGATACAGCGGCGCGGCGAGCAGCCCGGCATGCCGGTCGTACGCCTGGGCGTGGCTGGCCAGGCCGAACATGTTGGCCCGATTGTGGGTGTGACCATGGAGCTGTGGCATGACATCTCCTAGAGTTGTACGACGCAACCTTCAGCTCCAGAGTAGGCGGCACAGTTGCACGACACAACCATCACGGGCAATTCATTCCCGGACGACGAACTCCGCCGGGCGATGCGCCGGCTCGTCCGGCTCAGTGGCCTGCTCGAGCCGCACGATCACGGCGGCCTGCGGGTCACGCTGTCCGAGGTGATGGCCCTCGGCGAACTCGCAGATGTTGAGGCGATGTCCCAGCAGGACCTCGCGGCGCTGCTCGGCCTGGAGAAGAGCACGGTGAGCCGGCTCGCGGCCGGACTCGAGGCCCGGGGGTGGCTGGCCCGCGAGCGCGATCCGGCCAACCGGCGGTACTACCGGCTACGGCTGACGGACGACGGTCGCGCTGCGGCCGATCGCGTGGGTAAGGATCTCCGCAGCCATCACGAAAAGCTGCTCAGCGAGCTGACTCCCAGCGAACTACAAGGGCTGACCATCGGTCTGGCCGGGCTGGCTCGCGCCCTGGATGCGCACCACCGCCACATGCACTCGCAGGCCTAGCGAGTGAGCCGGATGAGTCTCAACCGACCGGGCGACGACGCTCGACAACCCTGATCTTGAGGTGTTCGGCGAACGCCGGCGCGAGGTCGGTGAGCTGCTCGTCGCTGATCACGGCGCCCGCCAAGCTGCCGAGGCCCTCGATGAAGTGCAGCTGCGCCCGGCTGAGATCGACCTCATCGAGCCGGGCACCGGACAGCTCCAGCTGCTCGATCTGGCAGTCAACAAAGCTGACCCGGCTCAGTTCGGCCTCACCGAGATGCACCTCGCCCAATCGACAGCCCTCGAACTGGACGTCGGACAGCCGCGCCCCCCGCGCATTCAGGAAGTCGATCTTCGCCCCGGACACCCTCACCCGGTCCAGGGTGCCGCCGTGCACGCTGAGGGCACCGATTCTGCCGCCGGTGGCCACCACGCCGGACCAGGACGAGCCGGCCAGATCGATGGCGGTGGCGCGCAGGCCGTCCAGGATGCACTCGCTGAGCCGGGCGCCCCGCAGAATCGTGTCGTCGAGCAGGCAGTCGTACAGCCCGCATTCGATGAACCGCGAGCGCGGTGCCGACTGGCCACTCAGGTCCAGGTCGCGCAGTTCCAGCGCGTCATAGGTGTCCTCGGCCGCCAGCTCGAGGTCGGTGACAACAGTCAGCTCGGGGAGGCTCACCTCCAGCTCGGTCTGCCGTTTTGCCATCTCGCACCCTCTTTCGCCGATGGCGACCCTACCGCCGGCCGCCGTTCGGATTGATCGGTCCCCGGGCGCGCTCGGCACCGGATCCGTCAGTACGCTTGCAGAATGGGATTTCTCCGTCGGTCCGCCTCCGGTCGCAATGGCGCCTCGGAGATCGAGGCGATCAGCCGGTTCTGGGCCTGGTGGCAGACCCAGGGTGCGGAAGAGACCGCCTTGGCCATCGCCGATCGCGAACCCGAGCGGATGGTCTCCGCCCTGAGCAAGCAGGTCAAGGCCATCCATAGCGGTCTGGCCTGGGAACTCGCCCCTGGCACCGAGAACACCCACGTGCTGGTGGTGTCCGCCGAAGGTAACCCGGAACTGCGCGGTGTGGCCCGGCGCTGGCGACGCGCGGCCCCGGCCGCCGACGGCCTCTGGGAGTACTCCGATGCCCGACTTCCGTCCGCCGACCCGGCCGATGTGACCCTGAAGCTGGGCGAGACCCGCGTCGACGTCGCCTCCGCGACCGCCTGGGCCCGGGTCTCCGGTGCCGACCTCGACGTGGCCGTGTACCACCCGGCCTTCGCCGGGCTGGCGGAACAGGAGCGCCGGCTCGCCACCCTGCTGCTGCTCGACACCGTGCTGGGTGAGTCGGCGGTGGAGACCTGGGTGGGCAGCGTCGAGACCGCCACCGAGGAGCCGCTCGACCCGGTACCGCTGACCGGCCTGCGCGCCGTCGTCCGCGAACTGACCGAGCGCTTCACCGATGCCGCCGGTGATCCGGCCTGGGTGCTGATGGAGGGCAGCACCCAGGCCGGCGATCGGGTGCTGGCCGCCGCCCAGATCCCGCTCCGCTCCGCCACCGCGCCGCACTTGGACACCTATGTTGCGGTGCGCGTGCCGTACACCGATCGGACGCCGGAGGGGCTGCCGGACGACGACTCCTTGGTGCCGCTGCAGAACTTCACCGACCACCTGCGCGCCCGGCTCGGTGAGAGCGGGCGGCTCGTGGCGCACGAGACCCACGGCGGCGTCCGGATCCTGCACCTGTATGTCGATGGCAGCACGCCCGCCGTCGAGCAGCTTCGCCCGGCGATCGTCGGCTGGGAGCAGGGCGAGGTCACCCTGGCCGCCACCCTCGACCCCGGCTGGCAGCAGGTCCAGCACCTGCGCGGCTAGACCGCGCAGGGCCTCCGCCGCCGGCGGGCCCGGGATGGACCTGGGCGGGTGCGGCGGCGACGATGTGCTGATGGACGCATCACCGGCGCTGGACGCCGCAACCCTGCGCGAATTGCAGGCCCCGATCAAGCAGAGCTACCGCGACGACCCCGGCAAGGCGGCCACCCCGCTGCACGCCGAGGCCAGCTTCGCGGCGCCGGGCATCACCGCCACCGTGCAGACCTGGGCCGGCCCGGTGCGGGCCGGCCTGCATCCGGCGACCGGCGGTGACGGCAGCGACGCCTGCTCCGGAGACATGCTGCTGGAGGCCCTACTGGCCTGCGCCGGCGTGACCCTGCGCAGTGTCGCCACGGCGATGAGCATCACCATCCGCTCCGCCACCCTGCGGGCCGAAGGGCAGTTCGATGCCCGCGGAACGCTCGGGGTGTCTCGGGAGACGCCGGTCGGGTGCACCGACATCGGCATCACCGCCGAACTCGACACCGATGCCGACGACGCGACCCTGGCAAAGCTGGCCCAATTGACCGAGCGGTACTGCGTTGTTGCCCAAACCCTGCGCGTCCCGGTGGAAATCAGCGTTCACCGAACTCGCTGACCGCTCGGCCCTCGACCCGCTCCCAGCGAATTCTCAGCTCGGCCCAACGATCCTTCCAGGCTGATCGGGCAGCATTTGCCGACGGCCGACCGTGATCCGTGGTCGCCGTGGTGGGTTCCAGGAGGTGTCGCAGGGGTGCAGGTTCCGGAGGGACGACGTCCAGGAGGACCGTCGGTTCGCGCGCGACACCATCGGACCTACCGCGGCCGCCTGGTGGCCCAGTTGATGGCCCGGTTCGTGATCGCCTCGGTGATCCTGGGGGTGCTGGCCGGTGGTCTGGTCATCCCGGTCGCGGCCGCGGTCGGTGGCGGGGTGGACGCCGGGGCGGATCTGCTGACCGATCCTGGAGCCCTGGTCGACCCACAACTGCCGCAGACGTCCGTGCTGACCGCCGCGGACGGTTCCACGATCGCGTCCTTCTACACCGAGAACCGCACCGAGGTCCCGCTGGCCAAGATCTCGCCCGCGCTGCAGCGGGCGGTGGTGGCGGTGGAGGACGCCCGGTTCTACGAGCACGGTGCGGTCGACGCCCGCGGGGTGCTGCGAGCGCTGGTCAACAACCACACCGGGGGCCCAACCCAGGGCGCCTCGACGATCACCCAGCAGTACGTGAAGGTCGCCGCGCTGGAGCAGGCCATGGCCGCCGGGGACGAGGCGGCCGCCCGTGCAGCGGTGGCCGACACGGTGGAGCGGAAACTGCAGGACATCAAGCGGGCCGGGGCTCTGGAGCAGGCGCTGACCAAGCAGCAGATCCTGGAGCGCTACCTGAACATCGTGTACTTCGGCGACCAGACCTACGGAGCCGAGGCGGCCGCCAAACGCTACTTCGGCGTCCCCGCGTCAAAGCTCAGCATCGCCCAGGCGGCGACCTTGGCCGGCATGGTGCAGAACCCGACCATCATCAACCCGACGAATCACCCCAAGGTGGCACGGGCCCGCCGCGACGTCGTACTGGGCAAGATGCTCCAGCAGAAGATGATCACCCAGGCGCAGTACACCAAGGCCGTCGCGACCAAGCTCAAGGTCACCGGGACGGTACTGCCGAGCGGGTGCGCCAACGCCAAGTCCTCCAACGGCTACTTCTGTGAATACGTCGTCCAGTCGATCGTCAATGGGAAGTCGTACTCGGCTCTCGGCGCGACCCCGGACGCGCGGCTGAAGGCCATTCAGACCGGCGGGCTGCGGATCCGGACCAGCCTCGATCCCGTCACCCAGCGGGCAGCCGTCCAGGCGGTCGACAAGAGGGTGCCCCGGCGTGACTCCAGCGGACTAGGGGCCACCGCGGTCACCGTTGAACCGGCGACCGGCAAGGTGCTGGCGATGGCGCAGAACCGGACCTTCAGCGTGACCGCCGGAAAGGGCCGGACGTCGGTCAATTACGCGGTCGATCAGGACCTGGGTGGGGCCAGCGGATTCCAGACCGGGTCGTCGTTCAAGCCGTTCACCCTGGCCACCTGGCTGCAGGCCGGGCACAGTCTGCACGACACGGTGGACGCGACCAAGCGCGCCTTCCCCTTCCGCTCCTTCACCTCCTGCGGCAGCCCGCTGCGCGGTCCGGCGTACGCCCCGGGCAACTCCGAGGACACCGAGTCCGGGCCGATGTCGGTCGAGACCGCCACCGCCCGATCGTCCAACGTCGCCTACGTCGACATGGAGTCCCAGCTGGACCTGTGTGACATCGCCAGCACCGCCGGCGCCCTCGGCGTGCACCTGGCCGCACCCCGGCAGGAATGCAGCACCACCGCGCCGGCCAGTACCAAACTGGCCACCTGCCTGCCGTCCCTCACCCTCGGCGTCGAGCCGATCGCGCCGTTGACGATGGCCGCCGCCTACGCGAGCTTCGCCGCCGGTGGCACGTTCTGCACGCCGGTGCCGGTCGTCTCGCTGACCCGGCCTGCGAGTGACGGCGTCAGCCGAAGCACCGTGAGCGTGCCCGGTTCCACCTGCAGCACGGCGATCCCGCCGTCGGTCGCCAGTGACGTGAACACCGCCCTGAAGCAGGTCCTCACCCAGGGCACCGCCGCTGCGGTCGGGCCTTTGAACCCGTGGCCGTCGGCCGGCAAGACGGGCACCACAAACGGCCCGTACGACTCCTGGTTCGTCGGTTACACCGCGCAGCGCAGCACCGCGGTGTGGGTCGGCGACCCCGGCCGGACCGACGGCCGCTCGACCACCCGGCGTCGGCTCACGAACATCACCGTGGCCGGGCGCTACTACGGCACGGTCTTCGGCGCGAGCATCGCCGCCCCGATCTGGAAGGACCTGATGACCAGCTCGATGCAGGATCTGCCGGCCGAGCCGTTGCCATGATCGGCGTCAGCGGACGTGCTCCGGTCGCACTCCCTTGCCGATGAAGTAGGCCGGAAGTACTTGCAGCACAGGGAATTTATGGAGCATGCGAAGCACCCACGGCGCCCGCACCGACTGCTCCGGTTGGCCCGGCCGGCTGTCGGCCGCCAGCGCCGGAACCACCAGCCGGGATTGAGCGGCCCGCTGCGCCGCCTGGGTGACGACGGTCGGCAGCCGCCGGCGCCGGGCGACCCGAGCCAGGTCCGCGTCCGTCAGGGTACCGGCGCCCAGTTTCGGCCCGAGCAACCGGGCGGTGGCGACGGCGTCCTGCACGGCCAGGTTGATCCCGACCCCGCCGATCGGGGACATCGCGTGCGCCGCATCGCCGATCAACAGGACGCCGGGGGCGAACCAGCGCCGCAGCCGATCGATCCGGACGGTCAGCAATTTGACGTCGTCCCAGGATTCCAGGCTCCACACCGCATCGCTGAGCTGCGGTGCGAACCGCACGACCTGCCGTCGCAGCGACTCCAGCCCAAGCCCCTTCACGGCGGCGAATCCACCCTTGGGGACGACGTAGGCGCACTGCAGGTAGTCCCCGCGATCGATCTGGAACATCAGCCCACCGGCTCTGATCCGCAGGTCGAGCAGTTCGGGATGGCCGGGCGGCTTGGGCAGTCGGAACCAGAGGACGTCCATCGGGGCCGCGTATTCCACCGGTTGCAGCCCGAGCGCCTCCCGCACGGTGGAGCCGCGGCCGTCGCAGGCCACCGTCAATTGCGCCTCGATCTGCACCTCCTCACCCCTGGACACCGTTTGGACGCCGGTCACCCGGCCCGATCCGTCGCGGGTCACGCCGACCGCCTCGGTCGAGCGCAGCAGGGTGAAGGTCGGCAACTGCTCCGCGGTGTCGGCGAGCAGATCGAGCAGGTCCCACTGCGGCAGGAAGAGCAGGTACGGGTGCCGACCGCGCAACCGGTGGAAGTCCGCGACCTGGAACGAGCCGTCGTCGAACGTCGCCCGCAATCCGTCGGCCGCCCGTCCCGGTAGTTGCTCTATCGCCGCACCCAGACCGAGTTCATCCAGGACGTCCAAGGTGGAGGGATGCACGGTGTCACCGCGGAAGTCCCGGAGAAAGTCCGCGTGCTTCTCCAGCACCGTGACCCGGACGCCCTGACGGGCCAGCAGCAGACCGAGGACCAGACCGGCGGGGCCGCCGCCGACCACGCAGACCGTCGTCTCCATGACGTTCTCCCTGCCGGGGACTGGGGCCCCTGGGGTGAGGCGATCCTGCAGAGGTTGCTTCCTGCCTACCGCGATTCTGCGACGCGATCCGCAAAGTCGCATTTCTGTGCAAATCACAGCCCGATTCCATCGTCTTGACCGGTATAGAAAAGCGCGCTACTGTACCGGTCAAGACCTCGATGAAGCGAAGGAGATCCGATCATGGATATGTACTTGCTGGCCATGTCTCTCAGCCAGACCGCCACCAACCGCGAACTTCACAGCGCGCTGCCGAACGCCCCCGTGGTGCCCGACCGCGCACCTCGATCGCACCGGCTGCACGCACCGCATGCGATTCGGACCCGCGCGACGGTTGCTCACCTGCTGGAACGCACCGCCCGCTGGGTTGCCCCCAAACCGTCCTGCACACCACTGCACTGAGTGGCGACGAGCGGAGATACCGTCTTCACAAAGGACTCATCGGTGAAGACGGGAGCTGTGACCGTGGCACGGGTGACTCTGCGGACGATCGCAGACAAAGTGGGCGTGAGTCGGATGACGGTGTCCAACGCCTTCTCCCGGCCGGATCAGCTCTCCCCCGCCCTGCGCGACCGCATCCTCACCGCGGCCGAGGAACTCGGCTACGTCGGCCCGGATCCATCGGCCCGGGCGCTGGCCCGGGGCACCACCGGCGCGGTCGGGGTGCTGCTCACCGAGTCACTGCGACTGGCCTTCACCGACGAGGTGGCGACCGGCTTCCTCAGTGCCGTCGCCGACGCACTGGCCCCGACCGGCCTGGCACTGACCCTGCTCACCGGCTCCTCCGATCACGGCGCGGTGATCCCGGCCCGGGACGTCGCGATTGACGGAGCGCTGGTCTACTCCTGCGACGCGGACTCACCGGGCACCGCCTGGCTGATCCGACGCAACCTGCCCCTGGTGTTCGTCGACCAGGTTCCCGCCGCCGGCCGCTCGAGCGTGAACATCGACGACCGTGGCGGCGCCCGGGCAGCCGCGCAGCACCTCGTCGACCTCGGGCATCACCGGATCGCGATCATCACCTCGGACATCCACGGCCCGTACGGGCTGCTCGACGACCTGGGCCGCAGCGGGCGCGGGCGGGTTGCGAAGGAGCGGGTGCTGGGCTGGCTGGACGCGCTGGAATCGGCGGGCATTCGGCCGGTGGTGGTCCGCGAGCCCACCTACTCCCCTGAGGCCGACCGCGCCGCCGCCGCCCTGCTGCTGGACGCCGACCAGCCGCCGACCGCGATCCTCTGCCACTCCGATGCGATCGCGCAGAGCGTCGTGACCACCGCCCAGGACCGGGGCCTGCGGGTACCGGAAGACCTGTCCGTGGTGGGTTTTGACGACAGCCCGCTGGCCGCCCGGATGCGGCCGGCGCTCACCACGATCCGTCAGGACCTGCAGGACAAAGGCCGTGCGGCGATCGCCGCGCTGACCGCTCAGCTCGATCCTGCGCATGCAGACGACCCGCCGAGCGCCATCGTCCTGCCGACCCAGCTCATCGTCCGCGAAAGCACCGCCAAGCCCGCGTAGCCGGTCGTGCACTTCGAGAAAGCCGGTCGTGCACTTCGAGGAATGAGCCCGGGGACGGGTCGACGCTCGAGACGAAATTCTCTTGCCCAGGATGTATCAGGAGGGGCAGCAGCGCCTCCGACCGGGGAAAGAGAGCCTTTTCCGGAAGGACGGTACCCAGATGGTCCATCAAGCGTGCGGGCCCGGATGGGTCACCATCCGGCCGGTCTTCGACGAGCCGCGGGCCGACAACCCGCAAAACGTCGTCAGGGCAGCCGCGATTACGCCATGATTCCAGTCATGCGCGACGACCCGGTGGTGGTGGACCTCGTCGTGCGAGCGCGGCAGGGAGACAAGGCCGCGTGGGACACCATCGTCGAGCGGTATGCCCCACTGGTCTGGTCTGTGTGCCGTCGTCACCGGCTGACCGGGGTCGACGCTGAGGACGTGGGTGCGAGCGTCTGGCTGCGCCTGGTCGAGAGCCTCGACGGGCTGCGGGAACCGGCGGCGCTGCCCGGTTGGCTGGCAACCACCGCCCGGCGCGAATGCCTGCAGTTCCTGACCACGAAGAAACGGCAGGTCCCGGTCGAGGATCTCGATCTCGGCATCGACCCAGGACCGGAGTCCGACGATTGGCTGCTCGCCGAGGAACGCCGGGACGCGCTCCGGGAGGCGTTCGCCGGCCTGCAAGAGCGCTGCCGGCGCCTGTTGGCGATGCTGTTCGGCGAACCTCCGACGCCCTACGCGGAGATCAGTGCCACCCTGGAGATGGCGATCGGTGCCATCGGGCCCAACCGAAAACGGTGTCTGGACCGGCTCCGGCGAAGTCGTTCCCTGCTCGATCTGGGCGGCGAGCCACCGCCGATCACCGGGAGAGGGTGATCGCGAATGGACGGCTCCTGGCTAGGTGACGACGACCGACTGCTGGCCGAGCTGGGCGAGGCGATGCGGGCTGCGCAGGAGGTCCCGGATCGGTTCATCCAGGCCGGGAAGTCCGCGTTCGCCTGGCACGACATCGATTCCGAGCTGGCCCGCCTGGTCTCCGACACGGCTGGAGAAGCCGCACAGCACTCGGCGGCCGGGATGCGCTCCGAACGCGCGGTCCTGCGCTCGCTGACGTTTGCCACCGCCGAGCTCACGATCGACATCGACGTGCAGCCGGATGCCCTCCGCGGCCAGGTGGTGCCCTCGCGACCGGGCACGGTCCAGGTTCGTGGCGGTGGTGATGCCGTCCAGGATTATCCGATCGACGAACTCGGCTGGTTTGTCATCCGACCGGTCCCCACCGGGCCGTACCGCCTCTCGGTCCAACTGGACGGCGGCCCGAGCGCGCTGACCGACTGGATCTGAGGCCGACTGGATCTGAGCAGACCGGAGCTGAGGCTCGCTGCCGACGCGCCGTTCGCCGTTCGCTTTGCGTTGGCCCCGCGCTGGCCGAGCAGCCGGACACCGGTTCTGGCTTGACTTCGAGCGCGCTCTAACTCCTAGCGTCTAACTCCTAGCGGATTGGACTCACATGCCCGAACTCAGCCGACGCCGCCGACTCCTGGTGCTTGCCATCTGCTGCGCGAGCATTGTCATCGGCGTGATGGACATCTCGATCGTCAACGTCGCGTTGCCGGCGATTCGGCGGGACCTGAATGCCTCGGTGTCCGGCCTGCAATGGACGGTCGACGCGTACACACTCGTGCTGGCCAGCTTCCTGCTCCTGGCCGGGTCCACCGCCGACCGGGTCGGCCGTCGGCGGATCTTCCAGATCGGCCTGGCCGCCTTCGGAGTCGGCTCGCTGCTCTGCAGCCTGGCGCCCAGCATGAGTTGGCTGATCACGGCGCGTGCGCTGCAGGCCATTGGTGCAACGATGCTCAACCCCGTGGCGATGGCGATCATCGTCACCACGTTCACCGACCGAGCCGAGCGGGCCAGAGCCATCGGCGTGTTCGCCGCGATGTCCGGCCTGTCGCTGGGGCTGGGTCCGATCCTCGGCGGCGCCCTGGTCGACGGCTTCGGCTGGCGTTCCATCTTCTGGATCAATGTGCCGATCGTGGCCGCCGCGCTCGTCGGCACCGCGCTGTTCGTACCCGAGTCCCGCGCCGCGCGGGCACGCCGGTTCGACCCGGTGGGCCAGGTCCTGGTGATCCTCGTGCTGGGCAGCGTCGTCTTCGCGATCATCGAATCCGGCCGGTTGGGCTGGACCTCACCGGTCATCCTCGGCCTGCTCGCCGTCGCTGTGGTCGGCGTGCTCGGCATCCTCAGTTACGAACCGCGCCGCGTCGACCCACTGCTGGAGCTGCGCTTGTTCCGCAGCGTGCCGTTCAGCTCGGCGATCCTGATCGCGATCTTCGGCTTGTGCGGGTTCGGGGCGTTCCTGTTCGTGACCACCCTGTATCTGCAGGACGTGCGCGGCCTGTCGCCGCTGCGGGCCGGGCTGTGCCTGCTCCCGGTCGGAGTGCTGATCGTGATCCTCGCCCCGCTCACCGGCCGAATAGTCGGCACCCGCGGTCCGCGACTGCCGCTGGTTGCCTCCGGGGCCGCGCTGGCCCTCGGCGGCGGCGCCTCGCTCTGGCTCGAACCCACCACCCCGCTGCCGGCGGTGCTCGCCATCTATCTGCTGTTCGGCATCTCTCAGGGGACGATCAACCCGCCGATCACCAACACGGCGGTCTCCGGAATGCCGATCTCGATGGCCGGAGTTGCCGCCTCATTGGCCTCCGTCGGCCGGCAGACCGGCATCAGCCTGGGCGTCGCGATCTCCGGAACGATCGTGGGATCGTCCTTGGCCCGCGGCGGGACGGCGTTCACCACGGCGGAACGCGGCGTGTGGTGGCTGATCATCGGTCTCGGCGTCGGCGTTCTGGTCCTGGCGCTGCTCAGCACCGGCCGCTGGGCCCTGGATACCGCCGACCGGGCAGCGTCCTTGTTCGACGGCCCGCAGGCCGAGACCCGCCGGCCAACTTACGATTTGGGCGGGGACCTGACCCATTGAATGAGTCAAAAGTCCGTGCAGTTCAGGCTTTTCCTTGATCCAAGGTGGTCACGTCAGGGTGAGGCGGCCCTCTAGCTCAAGGTAGTCGCCGTACCGTCTGGCCGCCTGGTCGAGGGCCTCAACGTCGTGAGGTGTCAGGGCGCGGTAAGGGCGGAGCGCGAATTCCACGTGGTCCTTACCGACGGTACGCCGCATGGTGGCGACGATTTGGCCGTCCACCAGGGCCATCCCGGTCGCGCTCTCGCGGGTCCGAGGCACGTCGCCGGCGGTATCGAGCACCCAGCGGGAATCCTGGTAGCCGCGGTAAGTCTCGTCGAGAATCTGCAGCAGGTGGCCTGCGGGCTCGCCCGGTCCGGCGGGAGGATCGGCGGGGGCATGCCAAAAGGTGCGCCCGTCATGCTCGAACGAATCCAGCCGATCCCGCACCTGCTCCAGGCCTGCCCGCACGTCGGTGAGGGTCAGCGTCGCCCAATAGGCGAGGTCACGTTCGGTCGCCGGGCCGTGCCCGGTGAAATAGCGCAGGGCGAGCTCGGCCAGGGCCTGGTTCCGGTCGAGCCGGCGTGGTGCCGGCACCCGCTCGGCGAACGGCGCATAGGTGTGCTCGCCGCCGGCAGTCCGTCCGCTGCAGATCAGCCCGTCCAGCTCGGCGTGGGCCAGCAGGAGCATCAACATCTGCCCGCTGTTCTGCACGCCGCGCTCGCGCAGCTCATCAGCCATCTGAGTGCGGGTCAGGTGTCCCCGCCCGGCCAGCGCTTGCATGACGACGCCGACCGCGTGCTCAATCGCGGGTTCGTCGAGGCCGTGCGCGGTCCGCAAGCCCTGGCCGATGAGCCGCTGCACCCGGGGACGGGTCAGCTCGAGCAGCCAACCGATGTCGTCGGCCAGCGCGAAATGCCATGTTGTCCGCAGCACGTGAGTGCGCACCACAGCGCCGTCATCGAGCAGGGCCGCCAGGTCCGCCGGGGCCGGGTTCTCGGTTCGTGAAGCCACCGCCCACGCCGCCTGGCTCGGGTTCTCCGCCTGCACCGCCAGCAATGAGCCAACAACGGCGGCCGCCGACGCAACGTGCGGCGTCACGAGATGCTGGCTGCGCAACCGCCACCGGGCGATGTCGAGGTCGCGGATCATGGCGCCCACCCTGCCGCACCCCGATCGTAAAGACCAGTCAGGCGTTTCAGCTCTCAGCCGGACATGACCTGCCGTCAAACCCGGTGCTCCTTCGGGATCACCCCGGATGGACGAAAACGGGCGGCCGGCGCGACCTCAAGATCCCATGAGAGCGGCTGTGGAGACGGGATGGAGAGGGCGCTCAACGGTGAGCGGCTGCGCTCAACGACCGGAACGACGGATCAATGGCCGCCCAGTGCCTGAGGAAGCGCTTCTCTGCGGCATTGTTCCGTTGCTCCGGTCGTTGCTGATCCACCCGTCCGCGGGTGGGCTCAGTCGATGCGCTGGCAGACGTCGTCCTGAGTGCCGTGCACCGTGGTGAGCGTCTTGTGCCCGTCCGGGGCGAACACCAGCCGGTACACGCCGTCCAGGACGTAGAACCCGCGCGGAAGGTTGCCGGCCCCTTCCCGGAAGCCGACCAGGGTCGGGCCGACGGCGTACCAGGTCACGGTGCCATCCGGGGCGTAGACGAAGACCGCGTCACCGCTCGCATCGGCGTCGTAATACGCACCCGACTCGACGTTGGTCACCCGGATGACCAGCCGTCCGACGTACAGCTCACTGCGCGGGCTGCCGTCCGGGTTGGTGCTCAGGGTCTTCTTCATCACCTCGTCCACGATCGGGTCGGTGTGGATGGCGAAATCGCACAGCACGCCGGCCGCCCGGTCGGAGGGTTCCGAGGGGGCGGGGACCCATCCCGAACCGCCGGTCACCGGCCGGGAGTGCGTCACCGGGGCGGCCTGGGCGGCGGCGGTTCCGGTAGTGAAGAGAAGCGTGAGGGCGACAACTGCGATGCGCGCTCGGAAACCGATCATGGCCCCTCCGTCAATCGATGGTCTGAGGTCGTCCAGCCTGACGGGCACCCCTGACCATGTTCTGACCATCGGTGTTCTGACCATCGGTCAGAGCTGGTGCGGGGCCCGGGGAGCGGGTTTACGCTGCGGAGGCGATGGATTTCGGACTGCTCGGAGATTTCCAGGCGAGCCACGACGGTCAGCCCGTCCGGGTGGGTCGCCGGCACGAACGTCTCACTCTCGGCTTGCTGTTGCTGTCCGCCGGGGAGGTGGTGGCGACCCACCGGCTACTGGAAGCGATCTGGCCCGACCCGCCGGCGAACGCTCGTGGCACTCTGCACACCTATATCGGGCGGCTGCGGCGCACGCTGGCGCCGTTCGGAGTGCAGATCCTGCGCACCGGCGACGGGTATCTGGTCCAGCCGGCCGGGCACACCACGGATGTCAGCCGGTTCCGCGAGCTTTCGGCGGCCGCGGCGGCCGCCACCGACCCGGTCGAGCGGGTGCGCGGGTACGAGGCGGCGCTGCGACTCTGGCGGGGACCGGTGCTCGGCGACCTCGGCGACGGCGAACTGATGGAACGCTTCGCCGGCTCGCTCACCCAGCTGCGGCTGGCTGACGCCGAGATCGGGGCGCGACTCCGGCTGGAGATGGGCGAGCCCGAGCGCGTGGTCGCCGACCTGCTGACCCTGGCCGAGGCCGACCCCACCCGCGAGCGCCTGGTCGCCCTGGTGATGACCGCGCTCTACCGATGCGACCGGCAGGCGGAGGCGCTGAAATTGTTCGGCCGCACCACGGTGACCCTGCGCGACCTGGGCGTTGAGCCCGGGGAACCGTTGCTGGCCCTGCGCGAGCAGATTCGGCGCGCCGACCCACGGCTGATCCGCCCGCCCGCACCGGTGTACGCGGTCCAAGATCGCGGCGAGTGGCTGCCCTGGAACACCAGTGGCCACCCGGCGCTGGAGTTCTGCAACACCTACGCGGGCTGGGGCGGTGAGCAACGGCCCGGCTCGGACTGGTTGCGCAGTTACTCGACGCTCGCCGTCTGGGCGGGCCACCTGGGTCTGATCGATGACTGGAACGTCACCCGGTTGCTTCGCGATGCCCGGCGCGATCCGGTGGCCGCGTCCGACGTGCTGGCCGAGGCCCGGGAGCTGCGCGGGCAGCTCTACGCCTGCCTCACCGAGGGCCAGCAGAGCGGTTTCAAAGCGGTTGCCGCCGTGGCCGAACAGGCCGCGAAGGTGTCCAGCTTCGAACTGGGCGAGGACGGGCTCGGGCGCTGGCAGGTGTCACCGTCCGCCGGCCTGAGGTCGCCGCTGTATGCGGTGGCTCAGAGCGCGGTGCAGTTGCTCGCCGATGCGCGGCGGTTCACCGTCCAGGCCTGCCCGGGCAAGGAGTGCGGATGGCTGTTCCTGGACGGAGCGGCCCGGCGCCGCTGGTGCAGCCTGGGTACCTGTGGAGCCGGGGTCGAGACCAACCGTGAGGCCGCGGAGGCAGGTTCGAGATCTGGTCCCTGTCGTTGACGGTCCTCGCCGGCCTTGGTGCCGCGGCTAGCGGTATACGGGCGCCGGGGTGGGTGCAGCGAGTCGCTGGCTCAGTCGCTGGCTCAGGAGGGCGGCGAGGCCCGCGCCGGCCGCGTTCAGCAGGACGTCGTCGACGGACGTGACGCGGCCCAGCGCCAGCGTGTACTGCAGCAGCTCCACGACCGTCGAGGCGCCTGCCGCCAGCAGCGTCACGGTGCCCGCGCCGATCCGCCAGCGCATCGGGGCGAAGAAGCCGAACGCCGCGAAGACCAGGAGGTTGCCCCCCACCTGGAAGAACGCGGTCAGCCCGGCCCCGGCGAGGACCTGGGCCAGGTCGATCACCGGGACCAGGCGCAGTTCACGGGCACCCGATGACGGCGTGAGGATCATCCACAGCCAGGGCACCGTGCCGACGACCATCCCGACCTCGGCCAGCGAATACCGGCGCGCCAGCGACACAGCCACGCCCCGCCGGATGGCCTGGTGCACCCGGATCCGGTAAATCGGGTAGGCCAGCGGCAGCGTCGCCACGGATACCGCGACGACCGGTAGCCAGGGCCCGATCCCGCCCGGCACCGTCATGGGCCAAAGCGTAGCGGCCGCTGCCCGTGCCCGCGGCCTCCGTCGAGAGCGTGGCCGCGGCCGCGCTCTCGGCTAGAGATTGCCGGCCCGAAGCACCAGGCCCAGCCGCTCCCGCCGGCGCAACGACGACTCCACCAGGACCACAACGACCACCGCCGCCATCAGCACCACCACCGGGACGACGCTCATCCAGGGCACCACCAGGGCAGGGTCCGTGGTCTGCCCGGTGAGCAGCCGCAGGGCGAGCAGGCCCAGCGATGCGTGCGCCAGTAACACCCCGATCGCCACCCCACCGACCGCACCGACGATGACCGGGGGCAGCAACTCGCCCGCCGCCACCCGTCGCGATTCCCGCGGCCGCAGGCCCAATGTGCGCAGTCTGGCGAGCATTTCGCCACGCGCGGGGGCACTTGCCGCCGCACCGAGGACAACACTGAGCAGCCCCCACAAGAGCAGGACGACGATCGAGGCCTCCGCCAGGTGCAGCAGACCGGCAGCCAGTGGGGCGGACCTGCGCGCGGCCAGCACATCCTCACGCAGGGTGACAACGTCGCTCGACCGGGCGGCGGCTTTGACGGCCTCCGCTGCCCGGGGTCCGCTGACCCAGACGGTGTTCGGCGCCGCCTCGGCACCCGCCGCCGCGAACGCCGTTGCGTCCACGATGAGGACGTCGCCCAAGCCGTCGCCGACCGTGGGCGCCGTACCTACCGCAGTAAGGTCGATCTCCGCGTCGTTCCACCGCACCGACAGGCTTTTCGCCCGGCCGAGCGCGCTGTCGGCGGATCGCAACAGCGCCGGGACCCGGCCGCCCGCACCGGCCGCCTCGAGTCGGTCGAGCTGTGGGGCGTCCGGCAACGGCGTGTCGGCCAGCAGCCGTCTGAAGGCTGCCGCGTCCACCACCACGAGGCGCACATTGCTGACGATGGTGTCGGACAGCAGGTTCACGTGGTCGGCGACGCGTGCCACCACGACCTCGCGCACCCCGTTGGAGGCCGACACCCGCTGCGCGAGCGCCCCTACCGACGCATCGGGGGTCACGTCCATCCGCGCATCGGCATTCACCGTCCGCCAGGCTCCCACGGCCTGGCCGTCGTTCTCGGTGCTGGAAACCGCGAGCGCGAAGGTCAACAGGGCACTCGACATGATGAGGATGACCAGCGGCAGCGGACGCGCAGCCGTCACGGCGGCGCGGGCGGCAGCGAACAGCGGCAGGCTGCCCCGCGACCGGCTGGCCCGGGTCAGCGCGAGCTGAACGACCAGAGGTAACAGCCGCAGCAGGATGAGCGCACCGGTGGCAGCGCCGAGGGTGGGAGCGACGGCGGGCAGGATGTTTCCGTCCTCGTCCGGCCCGGCCGGCACGACGCCACGCTGGCGGAGCGCGGCGAACGCGGCAGCGGCGGCCAGGGCGACCGTGATCTCCAGCGCCGCCCGGCGCAGCTGCTCGGTGCGCAGGGCCAACCGCCGGGCCGAGCGGTTCGCCGGCGCCTGCCTGCCTCGGGTGGCGCGAGCGGCCGCTCTGGTCCCGAGCACCGGGCCGCCCAGGATCGCCACCAGCACGACGGGCGCCAGCCAGGCCCACGAGTAGCCACCGGCCAGGGCGCGCGCGAGCAGCAGGCCAACCGCCGCACCGGCCAGCGTCACGGTGATCGACTCGATCAGCAGTTCGGCACCGATACCGGCCAGGGAGGCGCCGCGCATGCGAGTCCCGGCGAGCACCCGCTCTCGCCGCCGCACCAGCAGGTCCGCGGCCAGCAGCAGCACCAGAACCGCCGTCGCGACCAGGCCCACGAGGAGCACGGAAGCCTGCGCCGAGGCCGCGGCCACCTGGGCACGTACGGCCTGCAGCACCGCGTCGAGGCCGCTCTCCCATTTGAATGACCCGCCCGTCGCGCTCGCACCGCCCGACCCGCCTTCGAGGGCCACGACCGTCGCGGCGAGCGTTTCCGCGTTGCGCCACCCCAGCTTGAGCGGCTCCGGGATGAACGTGATAGTGCATTTCATGTCGTTCTCGTCGAGGGCAAGCCTGCCGTCGGGCAGGGAGTCCTTCGACATCAGCCCGGCCATCTCGATCCGGGTGCCCGTCCCGTCGGCTGACACCAGTGGCTGCAGCAGCTCCGGTGCCCCCTGCCAGGCCGGATCGGCTGGCTGGAGCGGGCGAAAGATGCCGCTGACGCGGACGTCGATCGCCTTGTGCCCGGAATCCTCCACCTGGATCCGGTCGCCGGCCGCCGCCCCGAGCTCCTTGGCGGTCTGCTCCGACAGCCCGATCTGCACCGGCCACGGCTCGATGCCCGTCCGCACAGCCGTGGCGGCTTCCGCCTCCGGCACACTGGCTTTCGGCGGTCCGCCTGCGGTCCAGTCCACCCGTCCGCCATTGCCGCCGTCGACGTACGCGAGCTGCATCACCCGCCCCGGGCCATGGTCGGAGACCTGGAGGGTGGCGCTTGTGACGGCGATCAGGGGCGGACGCAGCGCCGCTGCCAGGTCGGGGCCGAGCCTGGATCGCGCACGTTCGGCGTAATCACCGACGATCTCCACCGTGCGGGCCGGCCGCGTCCGCGCCCCGCTCATGTCCAACTCCCAGTCGAACGGGGCGGTGACGGTGATGGCCGCGTTCGCACCGGCCCGCGCGACGGCCTCGTTGACCGCCTCGTCCGCGGTACTGCGCATCGCCTGCGGCAGGGCCGACGCCAGAAGCGTGGCAAGGGCGACAACAAGCCCTGCGAGCAGCAGCGGTACCCGATCCGCCCAGGCCCGACCCAGAATGCTCGGCAGGTGCAGCCCCGGAAGCCGGGGCAGCCCAGCCACTCTGGGCAGTCGAGGCGGCCGCCCGCGCTCGCCCGGCCGCTCGGGCGAGCGGCTCACGAGCCCACCCGCAAGTGCGCGGTGTTAGCACGCCGCAATTGGACGACGACCACGAGCACGATCACAGCCATACCGCCGAGCAGAAGCACGGCGAGCAGCGCAGCTTCGGCCGGCCAGGGCCAAAGCGCCACCGCGGTCGGCACGGGCGCCGCGCCGAGATCGGAGCGGATGAGCAAGGGTCCGAGCGCCCACGACGACACTGCGCCGAGCAGCGCACCCGCGCCGAGCAGCAGCGCCAGCACCCCGCCATGCTGGGCCAACAGGCCGCCGAGGACGCTGCGGCGCCCCACCCCCAGGCCGCGCAGTCGGGCCATCTCGAGCGCACGTGCCTCGACGTCCGAGGTGACATGCATGACCGTGCCGGCGAGAACGAGCAGTACCGCGGCCGGGACGAGCACGATCAGGGCGGCCGGCAGGCCCACCCGCAGCGGGCCCCTGCTGAGCTGCTCGAGCACCTGCGTCCGGGTCTCGACCCGGCCCAGGCCCAGGGCGGCGACATTGGCGGCGGCACCGCCCGCAACGCCCGGCTCGGTCGACGTGGTCGGCTTGCCCACCCACCAGGCGTCAACCGCGGGCTCCAGGTCACCGGCGGTGATGAGAGCCCTCGACAGGACGTCGACGTCGGCGAGCATCGCGATTTCCCCCGGCGCCGACGGGACCGCCGGCACGAGTCGGACCACCACAGCTGGGACGGCCGTGCCCCCGACGGCGACCGTGAGCCGGTCACCGACCGAAGCCCCGAGCTCGTCGCTCAACCGGCGGGACGCCGCGACCGGCACCGCTTTGGGAGGCTGGAAGGCGGTGGTCACGACCTCCGCCGAGTCACCGAACAACAGCCTGGTCACGTCGACGGTGGCGGTCGTCTGCAGCACCGTCGCGGCCGGGGTGGCGCTCACCCGGGTCATCGGCTTGAAGAGCCGCCCGGGGTCCGGGCCCACCGAGGCCGCTGCCCAGGCCGCCGGATTCGAGCCTTGCGCGCCGGGCAGGTTCAGCGCCACCGTCACCTTGCTCGTCCCCACGACCGAGGTTGTGCCCTGCGAAAAGGCCTCCTCGGCAGCGGCTTCCTGCGCCGCTGGGGTGAGGTTGACCCGCAGGGCCATCGCGACGATGTGCACGCCGTCGGTCACCGGGCCGCACAGTCGCAGCGGGTGCGGACGTCCGTCCAATGCCACCGCCGCCACCTCGCAGCGAGTGCGGAGTCCGTCCCGGTCCTGCAGCACCAGTCGAGGTACCACCTGCAGTGGCGATCCGGGCGTCGAGGTCCCGGTGAGCGTGAGCCCCGGCTCGCTGCCGGCCGGCAGTGCCAGACCGGTGACGGCGGTGCCTGGCGCGAGCTCGGCACCCACCTGCGACCAGGTCGTTTCGTCCGGCAGCCGACCGTGCAGCAGCGTTCCCGCTCGGGTGCTGTCGACGGCAACGATCCGAGGCCCGTCGTTGGCGTGCCCGACCCACCGGCCGACGACGATGCCGCGATCCGTGACCGGCGAGACCGTTCCGCCGGTCGCCGCGGCGATCGACGCCCCCTGCCCGGTCACGGCCGGGGAGGTAAGAGCCAGCGCGAGATCTGTGCCGACCCGCGTGTCCGCCTGATCCTGCTGCGACCGCTCCCAGGTCGCGCCGAACGCCAGCCCGAAGGTGCCGGCCGCGGCGGCCAGCGCGAGCAGCAGGCCGGCCGCCACCGCGCGTGGCCGGCGGGCCGCCTCGAACGCCGCCAGCGCCAGCACAAGCCCCTGGGACCGCTGGGCCAGCCGCTCGGCGGCCCGAAGCGGTAGCGACACCAGCCGGGGCGCGAGCGCCGCCCCGGCGAGCAGGCAAACCACGGGTGCCAAGACGCGCACCGCATCCGTCCCGACCTCTGTTGTCGGCTGAGCCTGCAGCTGCCACCAGCCGACCGCAGCCACGCCGAGCAGCAGGAGATCCGCTCCCGAGCGGGCCAGCAGGCCCAGCCGCCCTCTCGCGGCAACGACCAACTCCGGGTTGGGGCGTAGCACCGGGACGACCAGCACCCCGGCCAGCAGCACCGCGCCCACCACGATCGCCAGCACCTGATCGCCGGTCACCTCTGGTCGCGCAGCCAGCCCGGCATCGGCCAGCGCCGGCAGGTGGGTGAGGGCCGCGTGCCCCAGGCCCGACAACGGCACAGCGAGCGCGGCGGCCAGCGCCGCGAGCAGGACCGCCTCCACCGCTGCGACGACGGCGAGCTGGCCGCGGCTGGCTCCGAGCACCGAGAGCAGAGCGGTTTCACTGGCCCTCAGCGCGGCGATCAGCCGACCGGCCAGCCCGAGTGCGGCCGCGGTGAGCGCGATCCCCAGCAGCACCACAACCAGGACCGTGGATCGGGTGACGGCTTGCTGTGCATACGCCAAGCCCAACGTGTAGGGCAGATCCGAGGCGACCCGCTCCAGCTTCACCCGGTCCCCCAGCAGCCTCCTCAGGCGGGCATCCGCGCCGGTCAGAGAGGCCGCAACGGTGTTGAGGGTTGCGCTGGTCGGTGCGGAGAGATCCGGTTGGGCGCTCACCTGCAGGCGGTCGATCGTCGATCCGCTCGCGAAGAGGTCGGCCATGTCAACGACGAACGGGCCGTACGCCCGGTCCGGCGTCGGACCCCCGCTCAGGAAGGCCGGGTCATAGCCGGCAGCGTCCAGCGGGTCACGGTCCCACCCGGCGTCCGGCAGCGGGCGGAAGATGCCCACGATCGCCACCGTCAGGGCGGTGGACGCATCGCTGTTCCCGATCTCGGGCTTCATCCGGACGTGGCTACCGAGAGCCAGGTTGAGCAGTTGGGCCGTGGGCTCGAGGACAACGGCCTCCAGCGAGCGGGCCCGACCGGACGAGTCCTGGCCGGAGGACTGCGGTTGCGGCCAGCGCCCGGCCGTCAGCCGAGCGCGACTCGCCAAACCGTCAACACCGGAGAGATAGCCCAACTGCTTGGGTGCCACGGCGTCCCCGGCGAGCGGGCGCATCATCGAGGAGGCTCGGCCGGCAGTCGGGGCCGCGAGCGGAGCCAGGGTCCGGGTCACCAACGCGCGGGTGTCGTCGGCGACCGAGCGGGCGTCCTTGCCCTTGACGTCGGTGACGTACGCCGTGACCTCCACATCATCCGGCGCCGCCCGGGCCATCCCGGACTCCAGGGCCCGCTCCTGCGAGGTGGTCAGCAGCAGGGCGCACACCCCGAGCAGGGTCGCCCCGATGGTCACCACGGCCACGACCGCCGCCAGCAGCGGGAGCTGGGCGGTTGCCCGGTGGGCGAGCAATCTCAGCACAGCCGGACCATCAGACCGTGACCTGGCCGTCGGAGATCCGGACAACGCGGTCGGCGAGCGCCATCATGACGGGGTCATGCGTCGACACCAGAGCGGTGACACCTTCGGACTCGACCACGCCACGAAGCAGCGCCATTACCGACAGGCCGGTCTCGGCGTCGAGCTGACCGGTCGGCTCGTCGGCGACCAGTAACCGCGGAGACCCGGCCAGCGCCCGCGCGATGGCCACCCGTTGCTGCTGCCCTCCGGAGAGTTCGCCGGGGCGCTGCTCGGCATGGTCGGCGAGGCCGACGAGCTCGAGCAGGAGCGCGACCCGGCTCTCCCGTTCGGCTATCGGTGTCCGGCTCATTCTCAGTGGTACGCCGACGTTTTCGGCCGCGGAGAGCACCGGGATGAGACCGAAGGTCTGGAAGATGTAGGCAACGGTGTCGCGCCGCAGCCGACTCAACCCGTCCTCGTCCAGGGCCGTGACGTCCGTACCGTCGATGTCAACCGTGCCGAGATCCGGGCGGTCGAGCCCACCGACCACGTTGAGCAGCGTCGTCTTGCCCGAGCCCGAGCGGCCGACCAGGGCGACCATCGTCCCCTTGGCGACGTCGAACGAGACGTCGCGCAGCGCCTGAACGGCGGTGGCACCGGAGCCGAAACTGCGGGAAACCCCGCGCACGGCAAGCATTGGCCGCTTCTCGCTGATAAGCCCGTCGGTTCGCTCGGGCACGGCACTCATGTTTCCTCGGTCAGGTCGGGGCGCAGGGTGACGTGATCGGACTCGAGGGCCAGCCGGACCCGGCGGGTCAGCGCGAGCGCCTCCCGGTAGTCCTTCGGCACCTGGACCCGACCCGCGCGGTCCATCACGGCGTACTCCTCGGCGATGATCTCGTGGTCGCCGTTCGCCGCCGTGCTGGAGCGGCGCAGCACCTCGCTGCTGGTGCGGCCATCGCGGATCGCCACTGTGCGCTCGACCTGGCCGCTCACGTCCGGGTCGTGAGTGACGACCACGACGGTGACGCCCATCTCCTGGTTGACCGTGCGCAGCGCACCGAAGACGGTACGCCCGGTCTCGGTGTCGAGCTCGCCGGTGGGTTCGTCAGCCAGCAGCACGTGCGGCCGATTGGCAAGGGCGACGCAGATGGCAACCCGCATCTGCTCGCCGCCGGACATCTGCGCCGGTCGGCGTCCGGCGCAATGCCCGACGCCGAGGGCCTCCAGCAGGTCATTGGTGCGGGTCCGGCGCTCCCGCCGATTCACCCGGGCGATGGTCATCGGCAGGTCAACGACCTGCCGAGCGGTGAGGTAGGGCACCAGGTTGCCCGCCGCCTGCTGCCGCACGAAGCCCACCGTGTGCCGTCGATACCGGACCCGGTCCGCTCGCGACATGGACAACAGGTCCCAGCCGGCGACCCTCGCCCGACCGGCCGTGGGCGCATCGATGCCGGCGAGCAGCGACAGCAACGTCGACTTGCCCGAGCCGGACGCGCCGACGACCGCAACCATCTCGCCCTTGCCGACCAGCAGGTCCAGGCCCTGCAGGGCCTGCACCTCGATCGACCCCGTCTGGTAAATGCGGACGAGGTTGTCACAGACGATCAGAGCGTCGTGCCCGAACTCGGCAGCGCGCTCAGGAGCACGCGGTAGCGACAGGCTGGCATTGGACACGGCGGCACCCTATTGGATCGGTCGCTCACAACCACTCAGTACTCGTGCCATGGCCGTCGTTCCAGGCGACGGGTTGTCCGTCTCGGGTCAGCAGCAGTCGCCCCCTCGGCCATGGCTCGCGCGGTTCGGGCTTGTGCTCGAAGAGGCCAGAGTCCTCGTTGGCGATCCATACCGCATCGAGGCCCATCACCGTGTCGGCGAAGGCGGTCCGGTCGCGGTGGTCGGGAACGTAGGCGAGCACGGCGCTGTGGAACACGACCAGCGTTGCGTCACGCGGCGCCTGGGCTGCCAGCGCCGGCACGTCGTAACGCAGGTCGCCTGGGGTCACCGGAGGCGGATCGGCGCGAGCGACCTGGACCGCGGCGCGCAGTTGAGCCAGTCGTTCGCCCTCATCGGGCCAGACCAGTGCTTCCAGCCAGTCGACCTGATCCTGGTCGTGGACGTCGACGGGCGCGAGATCCAGGCCGGCTCGCCAGGCGATGTCGACCCCGCGCTCGGGAAGCGGGGTGGACGAGTTCGCCCGACAGGAGAAGGTGGGCGTCAGGGCGTCAACGAACTGCGTTGCCTCGACCCGGTATCCGTCATAGTCGTAGGCGTAACGGTCTGGCAGCAGACACAATCCGGCCGAGGCACCGACCTCGATCAGAGCCAGTGGCTGGGGCAGCGTCGCCAGCAGAGGCAGCAACGTCGCGCAACGGGCCGGTTCATTGGTCTGGGTCCGTCGAGTGAGGACCAGCTCGATCAGCTCGTCCTGCCGATCCATCAGCCACGTTCGGAACTGCGGCCACCCGTCCGGGGTGCCGCACAGGTAGCGGACTCCGGCCAGGATGAGGTTGGGCTGCTGCTTGGTCTCCGGCAGCTCGGTGAGCACGCGGAGCAGGTCGCGGTCTCCGGCCACACCTCGGGCCAGCTCCTCGTACAGCGGTGAGCGACCGCGAGCTTCGTACTCGGCGAAACGGGAATACGAGCCGGCGAGTTCCTGAAGCTCATCGACGCCCACCTCGACATTGTCCCCGATGCTCCCACGCCTGCCAGGGCACTGGTTTCTGGATCGGATGGGCCATTCTCGATTCGTCCGCCCTGCACTGCATCAGGCCGTCCTCCCGCCAATCCGAACAACGTGAGCCGCTCCGCAACCAGCAAGCGGCAGACGAGTGGGAGGGACGAACATGGCACACAGCGAGAACGGCTTCACCGTGGTGGAGAACGACAGCCCTCGACTGGTGACGGTGAAGGTGGGCATGTCCACCTTCCGGATCAAGCGCTTCAGCGCAAAGGCGTTCGGCTGGCTGCTGGCCGAGCTGAACAAGATCGAGAGCGTGGACGAGAAAGGCTGGGACGGCGGGTTCGCGCACCGCCCGATCGCCGGCTCCAAACTGTGGAGCAATCACGCCTCGGGAACCGCCATCGACTGGAACGCGTCGCAGCACCCCAGGGGCGGCACCCAGTACCAGGGCTGGCGGACCGACCAGGTCAAGGCCATCCGGCAACTGCTGGCCACCCCGCAGGGCAAGTGCTTCAAATGGGGTGCGGACTTCCAGCACACCAAGGACAGCATGCACTTCGAGCTCGTCGACAAGGCCGATTACCACCGCCTGGCTGAGAAGGCCGGCTTCGAGTGACGTCGGCAGTCGACACGTCCCGGAACGGAACCATCACCCGGTCGGCGGTGTAGACACTGAGGACGAGGAAAGGGCGGCCAAGGACGACGGGAGGGAGGGCCGGATCAGCGCCGATCGGCAGGATGTGGACGCCCTGGCCCGGGTACGCGCGGGAGACCGCGACGCGTATGCGGAGCTGGTTCGTCGTCATGCCCCGATGGCGGTGCGAACCGCGGCCATGCTCGGCGCCGGAGGGGACGCCGAGGATGTCGTCCAGGAGTCCTTTGTGAAGGCATATGCCGGACTCAACCGGTTCCGGGAAGGATCGTCGTTCCGGCCGTGGCTGTTGCAGATCGTCGCCAATGAGACCCGCAACCTGCACCGATCGGCCGGCCGGCGCACCGCCCGGGAACGCTCGGCCTGGGCCCGGACCGAGCCACTGCTGGCCACCGCCGAGCTCGACGACCCGGTGTTCGCCGCGATCTCGGTGGAACGCCGGGCCGAATTGCTCGGTGGGCTGGCCCAGCTGTCGCCGGCCCACCGACAGGTCGTGACCTGCCGGTATCTGCTCGACCTGGACGAGGCCGAGACGGCCGTGGTGCTCGGCTGGCCGCGCGGCACGGTGAAGTCCCGGCTGCACCGGGCGCTGCGCCGGTTGTCCGACGTCCTCGGTGGTGCGACCGACGGTGGTGCGACCGACCAAGGCGATCCGGCGGGGCCGGGCCGCCCGGCGGATGCCGCTGAGGGGAAGGAGGTGGAGCGTGGAGCCTGACTCGAGATACGACGTCCTGATTGCCGACCTGCGCACGCTCGGCCGGTCTGCCCCGACGTTGGACCGCGACCCAGCGAGGCCAGACCCGGCGACAACGGAACTGACCACCGCGGTGATGGCCCGGCTGGCAGACGCTCCCCCGCCGCGACCGGCAGGCCGGTGGCAGCGCCTTGGGCAACAGGCGATCGCGAGCGCCCGGCGCCGGCGTCGTCAGCTGATGATCGCGACCGCGGTCGTCCTGCTCGGGTGTCTCGGCGTCCCCGGAGTCCGGGCGGCGGTGATCGACTGGTTCACGTTCGACGGCGTCAACGTCCGGATCCAGCCGACCCCGAGCCCGTCCGTGACGCAGGCCCCGCCCCCGCCGACCGTGCACGGCACGGTCTCGATGGAGCGCGCCCGGACGCTGGTCGAGTTTCAGCCCGTCATGCTGACCGCGCTCGGACCTGCGCAGGGTATTGAGGTCTCCGCGGACCGTCGGCTGCTCTCGCTGACCTGGAACGGGCAGAACGGCGCAACCACCCGACTGGATCAGTTCGACGGCAAGCTGGACTACGTGTTCTTCAAGACCGCCCCGGACGTCGAGTGGACGTCGGTGGGCGGGACCTCGGCCATGTGGTTCGACAAGCCGCACGAGGTGGTGATCCTGGATGCCGCAGGCAATCGCCGTACCGAAACCGCCCGGCTGGCCGGGCACACGCTGATCTGGGAGTACGCCGGGACGGTACTGCGGCTGGAGGGCGACTTCAGCCTCGAACGTGCGGTCGAGATCGCCGGGTCGGCGCAACCTCTGCCCTGAGCTGTGATCCAGGGTCAGCACTGGTTCGGACCGTAAACCGGCGCCCAAAGCCCCTGAATAGCGATCCAAACCGGTGCTGACCATCACAACAACCGGGCGCAGAACGGGAACGGGACGTCGACTGGCGGTGTAACAGGCACAGCAGATCGCCACATCACTCACCGGAGGTGCGCCGTGCGTCGACGCCGTGGAGCGCTCGCCGTTCTTTCCACCCTATTTCTGTCCGTGCTGGCGGCCGGTTTCGCCGGGTCCGCGGCCGCCGGCGGGCCAACCAGCGTCATGCTGGTGGTGCCCGGTGAAGGCCGGACCGCGGCGCTCTACACCGGCAGCGCCGACTACGAGCAGCTCGCGACCCTGGTGGGCGCTTTCGGCACGCCGACCGGATCCACCACGCCGCCGAAAACCGCGAACGACGAGGGCGCATCCGGGACCAATGACGCCTCCGGTCCGGGCGTGACCCTGACCTGGCTGATGCACGACGTCACCGTCTGGCGAGTGGACCGGGTATTCCTCAAGGCCGAGGGCGGACCGTTGATCTCCACCCAGAGCACCCTGAACGGCGGGGACCTGTGGTCGAACCCTCCGACCTGGCACCAGGCCGGCACCGACGCCAAGGCGCTGATCGCATTGCTCGACCGGTTGGGGGTCGGCAATGCGGGCGCCGGTACCGATGTCACCAATGGCGCTGTGAGCGGCGGCAATGTGCTGCCGAGTACCGCAGCAGCGGCGCCGATATCGGCACCTGTGGCCGCCGACTCAACGGAATCCGGCGGACTGCCAGGACCGGACGGCTGGATCTGGGGGTCGGCCGGCCTCGTGCTCGGTCTCGCCCTTGCCCTCGGTGTTCCGGCCGTCCGGAAGCGGATGACCACCGACGGCCCCGATGACGAGCGAGCCGACGAAACCGATGACGCTGACGCGGCTGCCGAGCTCGACCCCGTCAAGACCGTGGGCACGGTCAATGCGACCGCGGGCACGGTCAATGCGATGGACGCCCTGCACAACGAGTTCGGGCCGCCGAGGACCGAGACGCTGTCCTCGCATCCCCTCGGGCGCTGAACCATCCGGCGTAGGTGACCTATCCGGCGTACGCAAGCTTCCCGGCGTACGCAAGCTTCCCGGCGTATGCAAGCTTCCCGGCGTACGCAGGTTTCCCGGCGTACTGACCTACCCGGCGTACGCGGCCAGGGACCGGGCGGCACCGGCGACATAGTCGGTGATCCGCCCGGCGGCCGCGCCCTCGTCCAATTCCGGGTTGTAGATCGTCACGCTGAGCCCGCCGCAGCCACCGAGGCTCAGCAGCCGCTCGGTCAGCGTCTCTAGCTGCTCCCAGGACAGGCCGCCCGGCTGCGGGTAGTCCACGGCGGAAAGCGCTGCACTGCTGAGGACATCGAGATCGACGTGCAGCCACCAGTGCGGGTGCCGGGAGAGCAGGGTTGCCGCCATCCAACGGCCGACCTCCAGCCCATCGGGCGCCGTGAGCTGGTCAGCCGTGAGCAGGTCCACCCGGTCGGCGATGCTCGGCTGGCCGGCCTCGGCCAGCTCCTCCGCATCCCTCGGACCCAGCTGCAGCAAGCCGGTCGGGCTCAGGCAGGGCAGCATCGGCGCCAGCCCCGCCGGTGCCTGCGCCCAGCCCAGGGCCAGCGCGATCTCGCAGTCGGCGGCCTCGCCGGTGGTGGAACGATGCGGATCCCAGGCATCCTCGTGCCCGTCCACGAAGACCAACCCGGCGTCATAGTTCCGGCGGCCGGCAGCAACCAGCCCACCGAGCAACACCGGGCAGTCACCGCCGAGCAGCACCGGCATCCGGTCCGCTGACCAGGCATCGAGTACCCGCTCGGCGACCGAAACCACCATTGCGGCAAGGGCATCCTCGGCGGCCAGGCCACTCGGACCGCGCCGCGGATCACCCACCGGAACATCGGCCTGGACCACCCGGGCACCGGGCAGCGCCGTGGCCAGACCCGCGTCGAGCAGGGCGGCGGGCATCCGGGCCACGCCGTCGGAGAACCCCGAGGAATTGAACGGGACGGTGATGAGATCCATTCGTCCATCCTGGTGGTCGCGTCGTCGGCTGAAACCGCACCCCTCAGAATGGTACTTTTCGCCCGAGGGGGAGGTTGTTGTGCCGATACTCCGGCTGTCGTTGCCCTGGCTGCACCGCTCGTCCGGCCCCGGCCGGTACTCGGACGACGTCGTCAGCGGGTACCGCCTGCTCGAGGAGGTCGGGGTGGGCGGGTTCAGCACCGTGCACGTCGCGGAAGATCTCGGGGCCGGCCGCCGGGTCGCCGTCAAACTGGCCCGCACCCGCGATCGGGCCACCCAGGAACGATTCGCCACCGAGGCCGCGATCGGGCAACGACTGGCCTCCGCCCGGGGCATCGTCGGCACCCTGCAGCACACCCGGGCCAAGGACGGCCGGCCGGTCCTGGTGATGCCCTTCTACGACCTGGGCAACGCCGCGGCCCTGCTCCAGGACGGGCACCGACTCTCGCAGCCGGCGGTGGTGGACCTCGTCCAGGCGGTCGCCCAGGGGCTGGACGCGATGCACCGACAGCACTACGTGCACCGCGACATCTCCCCGCGCAACGTCCTGCGATCCACCGAACTGGGTTCCGCACTGGGCGATCTCGGCTGCGCCCGGCCGTTCAACTCCACGCTGCAGGCGCCCTGGACCGAGGCGCTGACCCCGGGATATGCGGCGCCGGAAGCGCTCACCCCGGACGGCGTCCAGACCATCGCCTCGGACGTGTACGGGCTCGCGGCAACCGCCTGGGCGCTGTTCACCGGGCTGCCGCCGTACGGCCGCCCGCCGGATGGCTCGGCGCTGGAACTGGTGGCCCGGTACGAGTTGCGGCGCACCAGCCAGCCTCCGCCGATCGAGCCGCTGCTGTTCGCGGGGGTGCCGGAGGCCGCGGCGCAGGTCCTGGCCCGGGCGCTGGATCCGGATCCGGCCCGCCGCCCCGGCCGGGTGCTGGATCTCAGCGACGCCCTCAACACCGCCATCGCCCCCGCCGCACCGACGCCGACCCTGCAGGCCCGGGCCGGGATGCCAGGGCCGATCCGGCCCTCCCATCCCCGGCCGCCGAACGCCGGGGATCCGACCGAACGGGCGGACGCGGAACCAGCGGCCGACCCACCCAAGCCACCGGGTAAGCGGCGACGCCCGCTACTCGTCGCGGTAGCCGTGCTGGCGTGTTTCATCCTCGGCTTCACCCTGGTCCGGGCGCTATCGGGGCCGACCGGGAAACCGACCGCCAAGCCCTCCAGTAGTCCGACCACGAGTTCAACCGCTGAGCCGACCGGATCGGCCGCAGCGCCTGCGCCCGGCGACTACGGCAACGTCGCTCCTCGGGATCTGCGGATCGGCCGACAGACCGAGAACGGCGTGCTCCTGCGCTGGACGCCGCCGACCGATCCGGACGCGCTGGTGGTGCTCTACCGATCCGTGGCCGCCAAGACCTGGCGGCCGGTGGACCTCGACCTGCAGGACGCCAACGGCCAGGTCCAGGTCCCGCTGACCGGGACCACCGGGTCCAGTGGACGGTACTGCTTCATGTTGGTCGTGGTGGTCCGGGCCTCCCGCGGGTTCACCAGCAACGCGGCCTGCCTGCGTTCCTCAACCGGCGCTTGACCGACGGTGCCGTTCCCCACGCAGCGGCGCCGGTCCGATCCACCATCGCCAGCGCCGACCGCGCGGCGCGCTGCGGCGCAGGTCGGCGGCGGCCCGGTTGCTGATCGACCAGGCGCGGTCGGCCTCCTCGGGGCCGATCGTGCCCACCGGGGCGAAGGCGGCGGCGTTGGCGATCCGGGCCAGTTCGGTCAGCGGTTGCAGGTCTGTGCCGGCCTGCTGCCGGACCTGAGCGACCACAGCCGACGCCGAGCCGGTGACCGAGCCGGCACCCGACCCGGTAGCCGAGCCGGTGGACGGGCCGGCTCGCGCACCCGCGAGGGCGACGGCGTCCTCGAGTTCTCGCCAGGCTCCGATCGCCCGGCTCTCCGGGCCCGGCCCACGCCGGCGCAGCGCACGCAACCGCAGCCGCATCACGACCACAACGATCAGGACGGGCAGAGCCAGCAGCACCAGACCGGCGAGCAGCGTACCCACCACAACCGGTCCCGACGTGCCGTTCTCCGCCGGACCCGGATCGCCGTCCTCGGAGCCGGAGTCGGGCTTGGACCCAGCGTCGGCCGGGGCGGCCGAGGCCGGCTGCGGCGTCGGCGGGATCAGGTCTTTCAGCTTCGGCGGGTTCCGCGGCGAGGCGCTGCCCCGGTCCTGCGGGGTCGGCGCGAACCTGACCCAGCCCTGCCCGGCGAAGTAGACCTCGGGCCAGGCGAGCATGTCCGATCCGGTGACCGTGACGTCGGCCTGCGCGCCGGTGGGCACCTCGAATCCGACAACGATCCTGGTGGGCAGCCCGACGGTCCGGGCGAGGACGGCGAACGCGGTGGCGAACTGCTCGGACGTGCCTCGCAGGTACGCCCTCCGGTCCGCGTCGTTGAAGAACTGCATCAGCCGCACATACAGGTGGCCCGGCGGGGCGTCCGAGACGAAGTCTCCCTGACGCAGCAGATCCTGCAGCCCGAGGGCGCGTTCGCCGTCCGTCCGACCGGAATCGGGACCGAACCCGCGGGTGATGTCGCGCAGCACGTCCGGCAGCCCGGGTGCCGACACGTAGCTCTGACCGATCCCGGGGCCGCCGGCCCGCAACGTCGCGATCTCGGTCCGGTCCACCGAGTCGACCGGATCGAGCGGCTGGAGGTCCGCCACCAGTCCGTAGCCGGTCTTCTCCTCGGACGGCGTGACCTGCACGATCGACTCGTGGTCCGCGCCGACCGCGACACCCACCCCGGTCACCCGGCGCACCGCTCCCGGGGTGGGCAACCAGGGCGTCAGGGTGGGATCAACCTCAACGGCGGCGCTGAGCGTGCCCCCGGTGGCCGGGGCGGCCCCCGGTACCGGGCGCAACCGCTCCCCCGTCGGTCGATAGCGCGCCGAAGACGTCCACCGGGCACCATCGAAGTCGTCGAGGATCGCCCACCGCCAGGCCGTCCTGCCCGACCGGCTGCCGTCCACCGGCGCCGTGGCCTCCGGGGCCGAGAACGAGGCCCGCACCCGGGCCAGCACCTGCGGGTCACCCTTCGCCCAGCCGGCCAGCCGGGTCAGCGGATCCACCGGTTGCGGTCGTTCCTCCGGCGGCTGGTAGCGGGCCGCCGCGTCCACTCGATCGGCGTCGGACAACGCCCAGGAACCCACCACCCCAACGGCAATCACCAGGACGGCCACCATCGAACCCACGAGAACCGTGAGCAGACCACGCCCGGCCCGCGCGGGACCGCTGGCCGCTGCCGCACTCCCGGCCATTCCCGCGGCCGGGGCTCTCGAGGCGCGCCTGACGGCACGCCGGCCGCTGTTCTCGCCGAGCGTCAGCAGGGTCGCGCCGAGGGCGACCGCCGGGGCGACCCAGCCGGGTGCCGGTGCCGAGCGCCCGACCAGTAGCAATCCGGCGATCAGCACGAGCACCGCCGGGACGGCAGCGAGCAACCGTCGACCCCGGGCGGCCAGCGAGGCGGCGGCGAAGGCCGCGGCCCAGACCACGATCACCGGCGGGGTGAGGGTGTCGACCCGGGTCGGGATCGGCGGTGCGAAGGAGAGCAGCCGGGCCAGCGCCCCGGTGAGCTCCCGGGCCGCAGCCGCCGGCGCGGTCCCGCCGCCGTCCGTCACCAGGAGCACGACCAGCAGCACCAGCAAGGTGAGCAGCGCCCCCGGACCGGCCAGGCCGGGCCGGGATCGGGACAGCGCGACCGGGGTGGCACCGGCAACAGCCGCGGCAAGCAGCACCCCGAGCATCAGCAACGGCGAGTCGTAAAGCACCGCAGCGGCCGCCCCGGCCACCGCCGGCAGCGCCCCGGCCAGGGGTAACGTCCAGCGCGGGTAGTCCCTCACCGGAGCATTCCCTCCCAGCGGTCGGGCAGCAGGTCGGCCCGGGGCAGCACGATGCCGGTGATCCCGTCCGGCAGCACCGCCTGATCGTCGGGTGCCACCGCGCAGATGGTCAGCCGCGCCACTGCCGAGCGCAGGCCGAGCAATGCGTCGCCGTCGGTGCCGGTCAGCGCGCCGGTGACGAGCAGGACCGTGGCCGCGGCCTCGTGCAGGGTCGGGTCGAAGGCGGGTGCGGCCGCATCGTCGGCGTGGTCCGCGCGCAGCTGCACGGCGGCCAGGAAATCGAGCACGTCCTCGCGGTCGACCCGCTCCCCCGCCCGGCCACAGCGGGCTCCGCCGGTGGTGACGACGACCAGCGCCAGATCGGCCCGGTCGACCAGATCGAGCACCGAGGCGGCCACCTCGACGGCGTCCTCGAACCGGTCATCGGTGTACCGGGAGGCCCGGTTGTCCAGCAGCAGGCTCAGGGTGGGCACGCTGCTGTCCCGGTAGACCCGCACCTGCGGGGTGCCGGTCCGGGCCGTGCTCAGCCAGTGGATCTTGCGATGGTCGTCGCCCACCACATATTCGCGCAGGCCATGAAACACGCTGCTGCCGAACGGGATCTGCTGCACCGCGCCGTCCAGGCTGGCGCGAACGCCGCCGGGCGGCTCCTCGATCAGGTGATGGCGGGGGCGGACGCAGAAGGTCATTCGGCCGCCGAGGTCGACGATCGTCCGGGCCAGGCCGAAGACGTCGCCGCGGCGGGCGGTCAGCGGGCCGAGCGGAAACACCCCGCGCCGGTCGGTCGGCACGTGGTAGGTGGTCGGGTAGGTGGCCTGCGGCGCGAGCCGGGGTACCTGGACCACGATTTCGTCACCGGCCCGCCGGTCGAGGACCTCCAGGGTCGGGCTGCGCCGGGCTCGCTGGTTGATCACCGCCAGCGCCCCGATGCAGGGTTCGCCGCGGACCACGGTCGACGGCTCCACCCAGCGCTGGACGCCGACCCGGAACCGCACCCGGCTCCAGGCCCACGCCAGCAGCGGCAGGACCAGCGCCGGCACGGTCAGCACCAAAAGCTCGGTGGCTCGGGTCAGCCAGCTGATCAGGGCGAGCAGTACCCCGGCCAGCAGCAGGCCGCGACCTCGGGAGGTGAGCACCGGTCCGGACCGCTCAGCGACCCGGGACGCCGACCGAGCCGGGCCCCGGAACCGGGACCCGGGCCAGCACCTCGCGCAGCACCGTGACCGCGGACCGGCCCTGCCGCACCGCCTCCGGCTTCGCGATCAGCCGGTGCCCGAGCACCGGCTCCGCCAGCGAGGTCAGGTCCTCCGGAATCAGGTAACCGCGGCCCTCCAGGACGGCGAGCGCCCGAGCGGCGGCCAGCAGTGCGATCCCGCCGCGCGGGCTGGCTCCCAGCCGCAGGTCCGGCACTTCCCGAGTGGCGGCGCAGAGGTCGGCGATGTAGCCGTAGAGCGGCTCGGCGACCTGGATCCGCTCCGCGATCGCGATCGCATGCACCACGTCCTGCGGCCGGGTCACCGGCTCCAGGTTGTCCGGCGACCGGGTGCTGGACCCGCGCAGGATGTCCACCTCGGCCAGCCGTGACGGGTAGCCGATCGACATCCGGATCATGAACCGGTCGAGCTGCGCCTCCGGAAGCCGGTAGGTGCCGTCCATCTCGATCGGGTTCTGGGTGGCCAGCACGGTGAACGGGCGCGGCGTCGGATGGCTGGTGCCATCAACCGTGACCTGCCGCTCGGCCATCACCTCCAGCAACGCGGACTGGGTCTTCGGCGAGGCCCGGTTGATCTCGTCCGCGATCACCACGTGCCCGAAGATCGGGCCCGGCCGGAACTCGAAAGTCCCTTCCTGCTGGTAGTAGACGAGGCCACCGGTGACATCGGCGGGCAGCAGGTCCGGGGTGAACTGGATCCGGCCCGGGATACCGCCGATCGCCGCGGCCAGCGCCCGGGCCAGTGAGGTCTTGCCGAGCCCCGGCGCGTCGTCGACCAGCACATGACCCTCGGCCAGCAGCGCGACGACGGCCAGCCGGATCGCCTCCGGCTTGCCCCGGACCACTTCGCCGACCCCGGATTCGAGCAGCTCCCCGAGCCGGGACACCCAGGCCACCTCGTCGGCGCTCGGCGCGGTGGTGATGGCGGCGCTCATCTGTCTCCCCTCGCGGGCAGGTCCCCCACCCGAAACCCGAACGACTGTCACTTTGGGAACTGATGTGACCTCGGAAGAGTATTGGCTAGACATCACCGATACATAACGGGATGACACGCAAAGACATGATCTGTGCGCTATCCGTACGATGTCTGCTCGTGGCGTTCCTGCGGTGCACCGTCGTCGACGCCGATACCGGCGCCGAACACGACGTGGAGATCACCTTCGATCCGGCGACAACGGTCGCGTCCCTGCTGGCTGCCGTTCCGGTGGACGTCGCCGGGCGGCCGGTTTTCGCCGGCCCGGTCCGGCTGGATCCGGACGGCACGATCGGCGACTCGGCCCTGATCGTCGGCGGCGTGCTGTCGATCGGCACGCCCGCCCCCGACCTGCGTCAGGTCCCACGGGACGTCGCCGGGGCACTGCGGGTGGTGGCCGGCCCGGACGTCGGTAGCTGGGCCTGGGTGCCGGCCGGTTCCGGGGCCCTGGTCGGCCGCGGCGACCGGGTCGACCTGGTGCTCACCGATCCGCAGGCCTCCCGCCCGCACGCCGAGGTCGCCCCCGGCGAGCCGGGCGAGCAGGACGCCACCGTTCGCGACCTCGACTCCGCGAACGGGACGACGGTGGGCGGCGTCCCCGCGGTCGGTCCGACGCCGGTACCGGCCAACGGTTGCTTCGAGATCGGTGGCTCGCAGATCCAGTGGATCCCGCTGGACCGGGTGGACCACCGGTGGCGGCGGGCAGCCGACGGCCGGCTCGAGTTCACCCGCCGGTTCCACAGCGCCCCGGTGCCACCGCCGGCCGCGGTCGCCCTGCCGGCCACCCCGACGGAGTCCGGCCGGGGCGCGATGATGCTGATCACCAGCACCGGCGCACCGCTCGTCCTGGGGGTGGCGATGTACGCCGCGACCGGGTCGGCGCTGTTCCTGCTGACCTCGCTGTTGATGCCGTTCACCGGTGGCCTGCAGCACTTCCTGGAACGCCGCCGGCGCAACACCGAGAAGGAGAAGTTCGCCACCGAGCAGGCCCGGGTCGGCACCGAGATCGCCGCCGCCGTCACCGCTCAGGAGCAGGTCCGGCGGCTGAACGACCCGGACGAACTGTCGCTCACCCTGTCCGCACTCGGGGCGCTGCCCCGGCTGTGGACCAAGCGACTGGACGGGCCGGACGCGCTCACCGTCCGGGTCGGCACCCGGGACGAGCCCGCGGCCATTCAGTTGCAGGGCGAACGCTGGGACGGGCTGGACCGGCCGCAGTTGCGGGCGGTGCCGGTCACCGTGGACCTGCGCGCCACCGGGGTGCTCGGGGTGGTCGGGGACCGCCCGATGGTCGAGGGATTGGCCCACTGGCTGCTGGTGCAACTGGCCACCCGGCGGTCCCCGGAGGACCTCGGATTGGTGGTGCTGAGCAGTACCGGCGGTGACCACCTGCGCTGGACCCGATGGTTGCCGCACCTGGACACCGGCGAGGACGGCGACAGCCCGGTCCGGCTGGCGATCACCCCACGGTCCCGGGCGGCCCGGGTGAGCGAGCTGACCGCGCTGGTCCGGGCCCGGTTGGCGGCCGCCGAGGAGCAGCACGGCGACGTCCGGTTCGGCAGCGATCTGGTGGTGCTCCTGGACGGAGCACACGAACTGCGCAAGCTCAGCGGTATGCGGACCGTCCTGACCCGTGGCCCGGAGGTCGGCGTCTACGCGATCTGCCTGGACAGCACCGACATCAACGAGTGCCGGGGCCGGGTGACGGTGGACGCCGACGGCCGACTGGACGTCGTCCGCAGTCTGACCGCCGACACCCAGCGGGCCGATGCCGAGACCACCACCGAACACGACGCCGAACGCATCTCCCGGCTGCTGGCTCCGCTGCGCGACCAGGCGCACGCCTCGGCCAGTGAAGGCGCGATCCCTTACCCGGTGCGCTATCTGGACCTGGTCGGGATCGACGACCCGACCCCGGACGACGTCCTGCGGATCTGGGACGAGCACCCCGGCCCCGCCACCCGGGTGCCGCTCGGCGCCGATGCGCAGGGCATCGTGCAGGTGGATCTGGCCGAGCAGGGCCCGCACACGATGCTCGGCGGGGCCACCGGCGCCGGCAAGAGCATCCTGCTGCAGACCCTCGTCGTCTCGTTGCTGCTGCACAACCGGCCGGACGAACTGAACCTGGTGCTGGTCGACTTCAAGGGCGGCGCCGCGTTCCTGCCGTTCGAGAAGTGCCCACAGGTGGTCGGCCTGATCCGGTCGACCGGGGCGACCCCGGCGGACACCTTTGACGACGCCGCCGCCGACCGGGTGCTGGCCTCGATCCGGGCCGAGGTGGAGCGCCGGGAGCGGCTGTTGGCCGGGTACGGCGGCGAGATCGGTGACTACCTGAAGAACCGGCCCGCCGGGCAGCCGCCGCTGCCCCGGCTGTTGATGATCTTTGACGAGTTCGCCCGGGTGCTCGACTCCTCCCCCGGCTTCGTCCAGGAACTGGTGAAGGTCTCCGGCAAGGGCCGCTCGCTCGGCATGCACCTGCTGCTCGCCACCCAGTCCCTGACCGGCAAGCTCACGGCCGAGATGAAGAACAACATCGAGCTGCGAATCTCGTTGCGGCAGAACCAGGCCGAGGAGAGCACCGAGGTGCTCGACGTGCCGGACGCGGTGAACATCCCGGGCCGACTGAAGGGCCGCGGGCTGATCCTCTGCACCAAGGAGAAGCCGCCGCTGCCCCGGCCGTTCCAGGCCGGATACCTCGGCGCGCCGCCACCGACCGGGCAGGCACCGCAGGCCCGGGTCCGGATCGTCGACTGGCCGGGTGTTGGTGAGCCCCGGCCGAAGGACGAGGCCGTCGAGACCGACCGGGCTACCGACCAGGACCTGCTGATCGGGGCGATCGAGCGGGCCGCCGCCCGGATCGCGCTGCCCCGCCCGTTCCGGCCGCTGCTGCCGCCACTGCCGGGGGCGCTCTCGCTGGCCGAGCTGGACGCCGCCGCGACCGTGCCCTGTCCGCCGGACGCCATTCCGTTCGGGCTGGTGGACATCCCGTCCCGGCAGGCTCAGCCGACTGCGTCGCTGTCGCTCAGCGGCGACGACCGGCTGATGATCGCCGGCGGTCCGCAGTCCGGGCGCAGCACCGCCGTCCGCGCCCTGATCCACTCCGCGGCGACCCGGTTCGCCCCCGACCACCTGCACCTGTACATCGTTGAGCGCGAGCCCGCCGGACTGGCCGGATATCAGGAACTACCGCACTGCGGTGGGGTTTTCGGCCCGGCCGAGCCGGATCGGCTGCGCCGCTTCGTGACCTGGCTGGGCGCCGAGACCGAACGCCGGCTGGGCGCCCAGTTCTCCGGCGGGCCGGTGCCGCCGACCCTGCTGGTGCTGATCGACGGCTGGGAGCTCTTCCACGACCCGAGCGACAGCAGCTCGAGCGAGACGTCGCTGGTCCGGATCCTCCGCCAGGTGATCAAGAGTGGCACCAAGGTCGGCGTGCGGATCGTCGTCGCCTGCGACCGCGGGCCGTTCACCTCGAAGCCGGGCGACCTCTTCAACGACCGGCTGGTACTGATGTTTCCGCAGGCCGACCTGGTCCGCAGCGCGCTGCCGACCGGCAGCCGGGTGCCGACCCAGATCCCCGGCCGGGCCGGAGACGCCGCCACCGGGCTGCACATTCAGATCGCCCAGCCGGCCGAGTCGGCCGCCGAGCTGGTGGCCCGGCTGACCGGGGTGCTGCCCGCCACCGAGCGTGCGCCACGCCGGTTCCCGTCCCTGCCCGCTCGGCTGACCCTGGCCGACGTGGACCGGCGCAGAGCCCCGGAGGACGCCGGTCCACTGTGGATCCGGCTCGGCGTCGGCGGCCCGGACCTGACCCCGGTCGGCGTGGACCTGTTCACCGGCCCGCAGTCGGTGCTGATCTCCGGGCCGGCCGGCTCCGGCCGCTCGACTGCGGCGGCCGGGATGGTCCGGCAACTCAGCGCGCTCGGCGTCGGCTGCGTGGTGCTGTGCACGCCGCGCTCGCCGCTGGTCACGCTGCTGGCCGGGCGGACCGGGGTGGCCGTCCTGGTCGGCCCGACGCTGACCGACGACGTGGTCCGGCAGGCAGCCACGGCGCTCGGCACCGAGCGGGTCGCGGTGATCGCGGACGACTGCGAGCAGCTGACCATCGTGCCCAGCACGGCGAATTTCGACGACGTGCCCACCCTGCTGGCCGAGGCCGCGACACCGGACCGGCTGGGCCGGATGGCGGTGGTGCTGTGCGGCAACGGGATGGCCCTGCTGGACGGGCCGCGGCGCTCGCTCACGACCGTGACCAGGCAGGTTCTGGAGGAAGGCACGCGGGTGCTGCTGGTTCCCTCGGCACCGGCAACGGCTCGCGAGCACCGGATCGTGCTGGAATCCGACCAGTACGTCTTCGGCCCACCGGGGCGCGGATATCTCGCCCGCGGCCGCGAACAGCACCTCGTCCAGCTGGCCGGACTCGGAAGGTAACCGAACTGTCCCCGGCCGCGTGTACTCTCGTGCGTGCATTGATCCGGTATGGGGGCGTTTTACGTGAGCCTGTGGACAAGGCGGTACGGCGGCGGGGCGGACCCGGACAGTGATCCGGCGACCGACCCGCTGACCGACCCCGCAGCCACCCAGGTGGTGAACGGTGCCCGCACGCCTCGGCCCGGGTCGGCCGGGTTCCTCAGCCTCGGCACCGTGCTCATCGTGGTCGGCGCGCTCAGCGCCACCCTGCTCGGCGGTGGCCTGGCCACCCGACACAGCAACATTTTGGACGGCAACACCTGGATCGTCGCTGCCTCCCGGGACGGCATCGAGCGGCTGCTGCGGGTGAACCCCGGATCCGGCGAGGTCGACCTGGAAACACCGTCGCCGTTGCCGAAAGGCCAGGTCGCGCAGCTGCAGCAGTCCAACGTCACGACCGCCGTGGTAGACGCGACCACCGGTGACACCTTCGCCTGGGATCCGGTGCACGGCCGCTGGCAGAAGTCCACCACCCGGGTGTCCGGTGCCACCGCTCTGCACCTGACCAGCTCGGCCGCGTTCTCGGTGGACAAGCAGGCCGGAACCGTCCGGCAGCTCGACCCCGCGCTGCTGTCCACCCCGATCGGCGCGCCGATCTCGCTCAGCGCCGAGGTGAGCGATTCGGTGGTGGACGGCAGCGGCAAGCTCTGGCTGGCGATGCCGCAACCGCGACGGGTGGTGTCGGTGCAGGCCGGCGATCAGGGGCCGACGATCGTCCGGCAGTTCACCGTGCCGTCGTCCGGCTCGGCCCTGACCCTGACCGCACTGCGGTCCGGCGTGCTGGCCGGAGACGCCGTCGGCCACACCACCTATCGGCTGTTCCCCGAGCGCAGCGCCGCGGAACGGATCGCCGGGGTACCGCCGAGTGCGTCCGCGGTGAGCGCGGCGAGCAGCGACGACGACACCGGCGCGGTCCTCGACCAGCAGGCCGGCACGCTGATCCGGGTCACCGCGGCCGGCGACGACCGGGCCCAGTCGCTGGCGCTCGGCTCCCGGCTCAGCGGCCATCGGTTGGGCCGGCCGGTGGTCTTCGGCAACAAGGTCTATTTGCCGGACTACACCGCCGGGATCGTGCTGCGCAGCACCTCCGGCGGCACGTTTGAGGCCTTCCCACCGCAACGGATGTCCGAGGGCAGCGACTTCGACCTGTTTGTGGACGACGACCGGCTGTGGGTCAACTCCCGAGGCGGAGCCCGGGCCTTCTCGGTCGACCGGGCCGGGCACTGGACGCCGATCACGAAGTTCGACAAGAAGCGGATCCGCCCACCGAAGGCCGAGCCCACCCGGGACAAGCCGACCCGAACCAAGGCCCCGAGCGAGCCCGAGAACACCGGCCGTCCGGACCCGTCCCCGACCGGGCGTCCCGATCCGACCAGGGACCGCCCGACCAGCACGCCGACGATCACCGAGCCGCCCACGCCCACCGCGAGCCCGACGCCAACCGTGTCACCGACACCGGCGGCGCCGCCCGGTTCCCCCGGCAACCTGACCGCAACGGCCAGCGACGGTTCCATCACGGTCACCTGGGCTCCCCCGGCGGACGGCGCGGACGCCGTCACCGGTTACCGGGTGGAATGGACCGGTCCGGACGGCACCAAGGGCATCAACCGCGGTGCCACCGCCCGCAAGTACGTCATTCCCGACCTGACAAACGGCGTCGAGTACCAGGTGAGCGTCGTCGCGATCACGAAGGACACGCAGAGCGAGCCGACCGAGGCCACCGCCACCCCGGTCACCACCGCCGCCGTCACGCTTGACGGTGCCCAGGCCAGCGGTATCCAGCGGATCACCGTCAACTACACCGTGGACACCCGTAACAGCGGCGGGGTCAACTGCAAGGTCCTGGTGAACGGTGCCTCCGCCTGGGAGGGCGGCTGCGCCGGGGCCGGCTCACAGACCATCACCGGCCTGGCGTTCAGTACCGGGTACACGGTCTCGGTCACGGCAACCAACAGCCAGGGCACCGCGACCTCCGCCGACCGGTCCGTCACCACCTGGGCCGAGCCGACGGTGGCGATCTCCAAGGGTGACCCGACCGGCAACCTGCCGTCCTGCACCGACCCGTCTTGTGCTTACATCCGGGTGCAGATCGCAAACTTCACGCCCGGCGAGGCGTATGAGATGAAGGGCACCGACACGCACGACCCGACGCCCTTCCCGACGAAGTCGATCACCGCCGGGGCGGACGGGACGCAGAACATCATGGGACGGAACGTCACGTACTTCTACGGCTTCCAGAACGAGTCCGTCACGATTCAGGTCGACAAGTATTTCTCCGCACCGCTCAGGTGGTAGCCGGCGGGCGTGATCACCAGTCGAACGGGGTGATCGAGGCCACGAGGGAGGCGAGATCGGCGTCCGGGGCCGCCGGGACGGCGGCCACCGCGCAGCTTCGGGCGACGATGTCGAGGACGTGGTGATTTCCGTCGGGGACGACGAAATGGTAATGCCCCTGCAGGGATTCGGGCGCCCGTTGGACGTCCTCACGGCGAGCCCGGGCCAGAAACTCGGTGCCGTCGAGTTGGATCGTCCAACCGTCCTCGATGACGTCGCGCACCCAGAAGTCGAACGGGGTGTCGCCGTTGCGCAGCACGACTCCCCGGACGTCGGTGAACAGCAGCGCCCCCAGCTGGCCTTGCGCCTGCGGGTCGTGCAACGCTCCGAGCCGCAGAACGCAGGCCTGATCGTCCAGGTGGATCAGCAGGACGCGGACGTTCGGATCGAGCAGGAACGGTCCGTCAACGACCCGGACGACGCTACCGTGGGGTGGGCATTCCTCTGGTTCCACAGCCGGGAAGCCTATTCCTTCGCAGCCGGTTACGCAGGTCCTGCTGAGCCGTGGGGTCGTCCTCGAAGATCACCTTGATCTTCTTGGCCCCGGTCATCTCGGCGATGTACAGCCGGGAATTGCCGTCCCGGGCAACGATGATGCCGTTCACCCGTTGCACCCGGATCGGCGGGAACTTGCCGACCTGGGACCGGCCGAGCGAGACCGCCTTGGAGATCGAGATCTTTCCGTCCGGGGTGTCGAAGCTCTTGTTGATCGTCCGCTGGGCGTAATTAATGAACTCGGGCGTGATGCGGAAGACCTTCTCGCCGTTCAAGCCCTGCGGGTCGATCCAGGTGAGCGGATCGATGACGTAGGCGTAGAGGGCGTTTCCACCGGCAAGCCCGGTCGGATCCTGACTGAGGTACTGCCCGGCCTCCGGGTCGTAGTAGCGGAAACGGTTGTAGTACAAGCCGGTTTCCGCGTCCTCGTACTGACCCGGCCAGCGGAACGGGCAGGCCGACGCGTCCGCCGACGCTCCCCAGATCGTCAGCCCGCCGCGCCAGGTGAGCACCCCGGCAGCGTCGAACATCGCGATCGGCGTGCCCAGGTGATCGGTGACGATGCTGTCCGCCCGGCCCTCGCTGAGCTTGGCCAGCGGCGCGAAGCTTTCCGGTTCGAACAGCCAGGTGATGAGGCTGGGTGCGGGCCCGGCCTCCTGCACCCATTCGTGCAGCGGGACGTCCCCGTCCCAGACCCAGCGCGTGGTGCGCCCCTGGTGGCGCTTCGACACCCGCCGCCCGAGCGCGTCGTACTCGAAACTCACGACCGCGCCGTCCGGCCGGGAGACCTCGATCAGGCTGCCGTCGGCTCCCCACCGGTAGCCCCAGTTCTCGCCGTCGGCAAACCGCTTCGCCGCCAGATTGCCGTCCGGGTCGTGCTCGTAGCGGACCGTCCGACCGTCGCCGGCGGTCGCCTGGAGCAGCCGCCCGCCCGGGCCGTAGACCCGGTCGTCCCGCTCGGCCCGGCGGAACAGGTTGCCCAGCGCGTCCGGCATCCGTAACTGGACTCGGCCGTCCGCCGCCGTGGCCGACACCAGCTGACCGAAACCGTCGTGCTGGTAGCGAATCGGCCCGGACGCCGCGTCGGTGACGGCCCGCAGGCGTTCGTCGACATCCCATTCGTGAGCGCGGTCGCGAACCGTCCCGACGGCGCCCCGGACGTGGTGCCGGACCGGGCGCCCGAGGTGGTCACGGTCCCAGCGACCGCGTACCCCGCCGGGTAGCTCGCGCGCCAGTTCGCGGCCGAGCACGTCCCGCTCGAACCGGGCCTCGAAATCGCCCGCGGTCACGGTGGCGACGTCGCCGACGGCGTCCCGGCCGATCACCTGGTCGGTGCCGAAGGAGCTGCGGATCCGGGTCCTGGCCCCGCGCTCGTCGTACTCACCGGCGACCCAGTGCTCACCCTGGATCTCCCGGGTCACCCGGCCGAGCGGGTCGCGCTCGAATCGCACGCTCGAGGCCCCGCGCTCGGCCACGGCCAGCCGGCCGTCCAGCCGGTAGGCGAACCGCTCGGCGATCCCGTCGGAATGCTCGATGGCGATCACCCGGTCACCGGCGTCGTAGTGGTACTGGCTGATCCGGCCGGACGCCCGACGCACCGACGTGACGCGGCCGAGCGGATCGCGCTGGTAGAGCCGCAGCACCTGGTCGAACCCGCGTTCGCTGAACACTCGCCCGGCCGGGTCGTGATCGAACCGGTAGACTTCGCCCTGCTCGTTGACCAGCGCGACGAACTGCTCCTCGGTGTCGTATTCGAACCGGACGGTGGTGCCGGCCTGGGTGCGGGATGCCGGCCGGCCCAGCCCCTGGTAGCTGAACTGGACCTCGACCTGCCCGTCGGCGGCGGTGATCAGGTCGCCCTCACCGTTGTAGCTCAGTCGGCGGACGTTGCCGTCCGGCTCCGCGACCAGGGTCACCCGACCGGCCAGATCGAACTCGAAGCGCCGTTCGTTGCCCAGCGGATCGATCTCGGCCACCGGTCGGCTCAGCCGGTCGTTGCGCCAACGGCCAACAGTCCCGGCCGGATTGGTGACCGCAGCCAGCGCCCCGAACTCGTCGTACTCCAGGACCGTCCGACCACCGGCAGGATCGGCGACCGAGGCCAGCAGTCCCGAGTGGTAGCCGAAGACCCACCGGCGATCGAGTGGATCCTGTTTCGCCACCAGCAGCCCGGTGGCGTCGTAGGACCAGCTCCAGCGCCCGCCGAGTTCGTCGAGGGCCGCGACCGGTAGATCCCGCTCGTCGAACTCGGTCGCCACCGTGGCCCCGTCCGGGTTCGTGGTCAGCGTCGGGTTCCCGCGATAGTCGTACTTGTACTCCGTCACCTGGCCCAGGGCGTCGATCTCCTGCACCGGCTGCTGGTATTCGTACTCGGCCCGGCTCTGCGCCCCCAGCGGGTCCACCGTCCGGACCACCAGGCCGTTCTCGTATTCGTATCGAGTGACGTGCCCGAGAGAGTCGGTCACCGTGGTCAGCGCGGGCTCGTACCGCAGCTGCCGGTCGTAGATCCCTCCGTCGCCCCAGGTGCGCACGCAACGGGCCCGCTCGGTGCTGCCGTCGTACTCGAAATGGAAGGAGAGTCCGGTGCGATCGGTCTCGCGGACGAGGAGGTGACCGTCGTACTCGTACCGCAGTTCATGGTCGAGAGGGTCGATGGCCGAGATCAGGTTGCCCAGGTCGTCGTACCCGAACCGGGCGACGGCGAACCAGTCACCGGCGACCTGCGGGTGCGGAGCGTTGAGCGCCACGATCCGGCCCTGCTCGTCGTGCTCGAACCGCAGTTCTCGGCCGCCGCTGTCGACCACCTCGGTGAGCCGGCCGCCCTCGTCGTACCCGAGGGAGATCCGATGCCCGGCCCGGCTCAGCACATCCCGCAGCACGTGCACGACCACGGGGTCGGAGGCCAACTCGGCGGCGTCGAGGGTCGGCGGCGGGGACGCGTCGGACAGCGGTGCAAAGCACCGGGTGACCCCGTCGGCGTCGCGCAGCCGGTAGCCGGACTCGTCCCGGGCCACGGTCAGCCGCTCCGGCCGGTCGTAGTACTCGGTGCCGGGGTACAGCGGCATCAGGTCGACGACCCGCCCGTCCGGGGTCCGGTACAGCAGGGCGTCGCCGGTGGCGTACAAGGCCACGTCCAGACCGTGGTGCCAGCCGTGCCCGAGCGGGCCCGAGTAGGTGCTGGTGCTGAACCAGACTCGCTCGAACGTCAGGGGCAGCGGTGCGGCCAGGTCCAGATCCGTGGCGCTGGTGAAGACCTTGCCGGTGGCGACGTCGACCGGGTGGCCGGTGACGGTGCAACGGGCCCGGTCGGCGACGTTGCGGGCCCGATCACCGAGGTTGAGCCGGTTCGCCAGTCGATCGGCGCCCTTGCTGGCCTGGGCGGTCAGCCCCTTGACCGCCTTGCTGTTGGCCAGCCGCCGGAACGCCGGGCCCAAGGCCCGGCCGCCGAACCGGGCCAGCACGACCATCCCCAGCTCGAATGCCAGGTCTTTCCAACCGATCTCGCCGTCGGCAAACTTCTTCATCTTGTCCGCGATCGCCACCACCGCCACGACCAGCAGAATGGCCCCCACGATCAACGCCAGTGGGCCGGTCAGGAACAGCGCCACCACGCCAAGCACCAGGGCGACGTTCTCGCAGAGCTTGACGAAGCCGTCCCAGGTGGTGAAGGACTCCTTGAGGAAGTCCCCGACCTTCTGGTACCACTTCCGGTTCTGCAGACCGCTGTCGGCCAGGGCGCTCTTGATCTCCCGCACACATTGCCGCTCGGCGTCCCCGCGCAGGGCCGCCGCCTGCCGCGACAGCGTGGTCGCGAGATCGACGTCCCGCTCGGCATTTTCCCGGCGGGTGACCGCCGTCATCACCGGCTCCGGCTGACCGGCCAGGTGTGTGCGCAGGCCGGCCGGGCTCTGCGCGTAGACGTCCCAGCCCGGCGCCAGCTGGTCGAGGTCGTACTCGGCATTGCGCTTGCTCTGCGCAGCGACGTCCCAGTCATCCCGGGCCCGCCGCGATTTCTGTTGCGCCTCCGTCAGTTTCGTGGCGAAGGTGTCCAGCGCCCGACCACACCCGGCGTACCCGCGGGCCAGCTTCTGCAACTCGCCGGGCAGGTCACCGATGGCGTCGCGGATCTTCGGGGCGAAATCCCCCTTCAGACCGAGCGCGCCGCCCTCGATGTCCGCCTTCGCCGAACCGAGCGTGGACGACGCCGTATCGGCCGCCCGGCCCTGCTCGGCCCAATGCCGAGCCAGCTCACGGATACCAGCCGGATTACCCGGGGCGACGTCGTCCACGTTCGACCTGCTTCCCTCTGCTCTCTCCTCGGCTCGCAGCTACCGCCCGGCCGGGCGCACCACCGTGCACTCGAGCTTGATCACAGACCCGACGAGAGGTTCGTGTCCAGGTCCTGATGGCCCTGCACGGCCTTGTTCAGGAAGGCACTCATGCCCTCGAGGCCGGCGATGGCCTGCTTCGCACCGCTGTTCCACTGCTGGTACGACTGCTGGAACTTCGGCGACGCATTCTGGGTGCGGAACGACGTCTGTACCAACTGATCGATCATCTTCCGCAACGATTCGAGCTGTTCCTCGATGCTCGTCCGGCCCTGATCGAGCTTCCGGGCGCCGGCCCGCATCTCTTCATATGAGACGGAGATATCGGCCATGGTGTCCTCCTGAGTTGCTGGGCGGGTGCCTGTTCGATGCCGGGTCAGCCCGGCGCCGGTCCTGGTTCCCAGGACAAGGTCGCGCTGATGGCATCAAACAGGTCGAGCAGCCCCTCGGCCATCGAGACCAAGGGGCTGGTGAGGACGACGTCCAGGACGTCGTCGCTCCCGGGGATCGGGATCAGGGTCTGCATCGAGACGATCGGCAGCCTCTGGGTTCCGTCCGGTGATTCGAGGGACGACACGCCGCGCACCCGGACCGCACGGCCGGCGTCGAGTTCGATCACTCGCACCTCACGCCACGGCGCGGACTCGTCGGGAACGTCGGATCCGGTGCCATTGGATCCCGTCCCGCTGGATCCCGTCCCGCTGGATCCCGTCCCGCTGGATCCCGTCCCGCTGGATCCCGTCCCGCTGGATCCCGTCCCGCTGGATCCCGTCCCGCTGGATCCAGCCGAGCTCGGGCCGGCCGCGATCAGCTGGGCGGCGATCGCTTCAACGCTGTTGAGCGCCGGTTCGAGCATGCCGACGGTGCTGAAGACCATCAGCGAGGCCAGCATCATGCCGTCGTCGTCGACCCGGTCGGCGGCAGCGGCGCAGTACACCGCGCCACGGCGTTCGGCGTCCTCGGCCAATTGCCGAAGCCCGCGCAGGATGAGCGAGCGGTGCGGGCGCAGTTCGGGCAGCTCCTCCAGCCGGGCGTCGACCATCCGGGCCAGGTCGCCGGTGCGGGTCGCGCGCCAGACGTCGAACTCGAACCAGGTTTCCGGGATCCGCAGGGAGAAACCGGCACCCGCCTGAACAGCCATCACGTGACTCCAGCCGGATTGGTGGAGGCGGCCGGGTCGGCGCTGCCGTCCGGGAGCGAGTCCGTCAGCGCCTGGTCGACGTCCCGCACGCCCTGGGCCAGCCCCTGCAACATGTCCCTGAGCCCCTTGACCGATTCGGTGACCTTTTCGCGCTGATCCGACGAGTCGTCGTAGAAGTCCTGCAGCGCGTTACGGATCGGGGACGATGACAGGTCGGCTGCGTGCGCGTCGTCCCGGCGATCGAAGTTCGACAGCTCGTCGAACACCCGGCCCAGCTGCTTGGCTGTGGCCTCGACCGCCTCAACATTGCAGGCGAACACGCCGGACTTCGGCGGTCCGTTCTCCCCCACTGCCGTGACCTCCCCGATTCGCCGCGAATCGTCCCTTTTCGGCGAGCCCGGCCCACTGTAGCCAGCTCCCCGGACGATTCGCTACCCCCACCCCGGACGTTCGGATGACCGGCTCACCACGGGCCGGCGCCGAAACCGGTTGCTCGCATGCGAGGCGTCTGATCAGCTTCTCGGATGGATCCCCAGGCCGTACTCGCCGCCTTCGACCAGCAGCTCCGCCGCCATCCCGAGGGCCCCGACGGCTCGGCCGCTGCAGACGGATCGATCGAGCGGGACGGCAACGTGGTCCGGAGCGTGCCCTCCGGCGATGGCTGGACTGGGGTGACCTGGAGCGACCTGAACCCGGACGGCACCGACGCGGACGCGGTGATCGCCGCCCAAATTCGCCGATTCAGCCGGCTCGGCCGATTCGGCCAATTCAGCCGATCCGAGCAGCTCGGCCGATCCGGGCAGTCGTCGCGGCCCTGGGAATGGAAGCTCTACTCATACGACCAGCCTCCGGACCTGGCCGACCGATTGCGGGCGGCCGGTTTCACCGCCGAGCCCGCCGAGGGCCTGCTGGTCGCCGAGATCGCCGAGCTCACCCTCGACGTGCCACCGCCGGCGGGCGTCACCCTGCACGAGATCGTCGACGAACCGGGCGTTGCGGCGATGGTGTCGGTACACAACGCGGTGTTCGGTGGCGACCACGCCGCGGTGGGCCGGAGCATGCTGGCCGCCCTCGCCCAGCGTCCGGTCAGCACCGTGGCGGTCCTCGCCCGGGCCGGGCAGGAACCGATCTCGTCCGGACGGCTGGAACTTCACCTGGGCACCGAGTTCGCCAGCCTGTGGGGCGGCGGCACGCTGCCGGCCTGGCGCGGGCGCGGCGTGTTCCGCGCCCTCGTCGCGCACCGGGCCGCGCTGGCGGCCTCCCGAGGCTTCCGGTATCTCCAGGTCGACGCCAGCGCGGACAGCCGACCGATCCTGCGCCGCCTGGGCTTCGTTGAGCTCGCCACCACGACGCCGTTCACGCACCCGGGCTGAGGCAGGTCGGCCGTCGCAATTTGAGACGCCGGTGCCGGGGGTACCCGACCTACGTTGGCAGTGATCATTCACGACCAACGGAGGTTGCGATGAAGGCACTCGTCTACCACGGCCCGGGAGCAAAGACGTGGGAGGAGGTTGCCGACGCCACGATTCAGGATCCGACGGATGTTGTCGTCGCGGTGGATACCACCACGATCTGCGGTACCGACCTGCACATCCTGCAGGGTGATGTGGCCGCGGTGACGGACGGCCGGATCCTCGGTCATGAAGCCGTCGGCACGATCACCGAGATCGGCGAGGCGGTCAAGGGATTCGCGGTCGGCGACCGGGTTCTGGTGCCGGCCATCACGCAGTGCGGGCGATGCGAGTACTGCCGCAGCGGCATGCCGTCGCACTGCCAGACGGTCGGCGGGATCGGCTGGATCTTCGGCCACCTGATCAACGGCACCCAGGCCGAGTTCGTCCGGGTGCCGTTAGCGGACACCTCGCTGTATCGGGTGCCGGAGAACGTCACCAACGAGCAGGCGATCTTCCTGGCCGACTCGCTGCCCACCGGATACGAGGTGGGCGTGCTCGCCGGAGGAGTGCGCCCCGGAAACACGGTCGCCGTCGTCGGCGCGGGCGCGGTGGGATTGGCCGCCGTGCTGACCACCGGCCTGTGGGGTGCCTCCAAGGTGATCGCGATCGACACGAACAAGTTCCGGCTGGAGAAGGCCCGCGAATTCGGTGCCACCGACACCGTCGAGGCCGGCCCGGACACGGTGTCGGACGTCCGTGCGCTCACCGACGGGCTCGGGGTGGATGTCGCGATCGAGGCGGTCGGCTATCCGGAGACCCTGCGCACCACCGCCGCATTGGTTCGGCCCGGCGGGACGGTCGCGAACATCGGCGTGCACGGCTCGCCGGTCGAGCTACCGATGCAGGAACTCTGGATCCAGAACATCACCCTGACCATGGGCCTGGTCGACACCGTGTCGATCCCGACCCTGCTCACCATGGTCGCCAGCGGACGGATCCCGGCCGAGAAGATGGGCACCCACACCTTCGGCTTCGAACAGATCGACGAGGCCTATGAGGTGTTCGCCAACGCCGCCGAGAACCAGGCCCTGAAGGTGATCATCCAGGGGTAGTCGTCATTTGCCATCCTCGAACGCCCGGGATCTGGTTTTCTGGCTTCCAGGATCTGACTCGTTGGTCCTAACACTTTCCGGAGGGACCAATGACAGAGCTGTTCTTCATCGTCTGCGTGATCCTCGGAGCGGTCGGCGGCTCGCAGGTCGGCTGGTGGGCCATCGACCGTCTGCTCACCCGGTTCGACGTCGAGCCGCGCGAGTGGTGGGACCGTCGGCGCAAGGCCTTGGCCGACGAGCAGTAGCCCGCAGAAAACCGCAGAAGAACTGGCCCCTTCCCTTTTTGCACTCAGTGTCGTTACCGTCTGAAGTAGCACCGAGCAACGACGCCGACGACGCCGTTTGAGCAAAGGGGAAGTGCTGCCAGATGGGAAAACTCGAGGGTAAGGTCGCCTTCATCACGGGTGCCGCACGCGGGCAGGGGCGCAGTCACGCGATCCGCCTCGCCCAAGAAGGCGCCGACATCATTGCCGTGGACCTCTGTGCCCAGATCTCCTCCGTCTCGTACCCGATGGCGACCCCGGAAGACCTGGCTCAGACCGTCAAAGAGGTCGAGGCCCTGGACCGCCGGATCTTCGCCCGGCAGGGCGATGTCCGGGATCGCGCCGCGCTGCAATCGGTCTTCGACGCCGGGGTCGCGGAACTCGGCCCGGCCGACATCGTGCTGGCCAACGCCGGCATCGCCCCCTTCGCGACGGAGGACATCGGGGATCCGTGGGGGGACGTGATCGCGGTGAACCTCACCGGGGTCTACAACACCGTTGAGGTCGCGATCCCGTCGATCATCGAACGTGGTCAGGGTGGCGCGATCGTCCTGACCAGCTCGACTGCGGGCAACAACGGGATCGGCGGGCCGAGCGCGGGCGGCCTCGGGTACACGGCGGCCAAGCACGGCGTCGTCGGCCTGATGCGCTCGTACGCGAACATCCTTGCACCGCATTCGATCCGGGTGAACACGGTGCACCCAACCGGGGTCAACACCCCGATGATCGTGAACGACGTCATGCAGGAGTTCCTGTCCCAGGACCCGAGCCTGAGTCAGGCGATGGCGAATGCCCTGCCGGTCGACATGATCGAGGCGGTGGATATCTCCAACGCGATTGCCTGGCTGGTCTCGGACGACGCCCGTTACGTCACCGGGATCATGGTCCCGGTGGACGCAGGTTTCTCCAACAAGAAATAAGAGCCCCAGCTCGACCCCTCCCGGGCTGGCAGGTCAGCGTGATCGATCGGGTGGCGCTACACCACTCGATCGATCACGTTGATCCACGTTGCCGACAGCGATCATTCTGTCCTTCGGTTACCCGGGTGCGCCGCCAGCACGGGGGCCGGCTCATTGACCTCCAGCCAGAACGTCCCGAGACATTTCACCGCATGCAGAAAGTCGTCGAACGACACGGGTTTCCGGACGAAGCTGTTCGCCCCGAATTCGTAGCTGGCCAGCACGTCGCGTTCGTCATTCGACGTCGTCAGCATGATGATCGGCAGCAGCCGGGTTGAGGCCTCCGAACGCAGCCGGCGCAGGACTTCGAGCCCGTTCATCCGGGGCAGGTTGATGTCGAGCAGCACGATGGTCGGCCGCAGCGGCTCGGCCCCCGCTTCCGGCAGCAGCAGCTCCACCGCAGCCACGCCGTCGGTGGCGACGATGATGGTGTTGCCGAAATTGTTCTTTCGGAACGCGCGCCTGGTGAACGTCACATCGTCGGGGTTGTCCTCAACGAGGAGAATGTGATCAGTCTGCATCTTTGCCTCTGGTTTCGGGGGGAGAGACCGTCGTGGTAAAGGTGAAGAAGAAGGTCGCGCCCTCGCCGGGTGCCGACTCGGCCCAGATCATCCCGCCGTGCCGGAGAACCACGCGCTGAACGATCGCCAGACCGATGCCGCTGCCCTCGAAGTCGGCGGCGGAATGCAGGCGCTGGAAGGGCTCGAACAGTTTGCTCTTGAAGCGAGGATCGAATCCGGCACCGTTGTCCCGGACGAAGAACGCCTGCTGTGAACCGTGAAGCAGCGATCCCACCGTGATCTCAGCCACCGAGCGCGCGGCGGTGAACTTCCAGGCATTGGCGATCAGATTCTGCAGGGCGAGTCTGACCAGATGCAGATCCCCTGCAGTTCGCAGCCCCGGCTCCACCGCAACATGCACCGAACGATCGGGGTCGTCGGCCACCATGTCCCGAACGATGGCGTGCGCCATCGAGCTCAGATCGATGCTCTGGCGGCGCAACTCGACTCGGGTCGTCTTCGAGAGCCGGAGCAGATCGTCCAGGAGCTGAGCCATCAACGTGGCGTTGACCTGCAACCTGCGCAGATGGGCCACTCCGGTTTCGTCAAGCTTGTCCGAATAGTCCTCCAGCAGCACCTGACTGAATCCATGCAGGGACCGGAGCGGGGCGCGCAGATCGTGGGACACGGAATAGGCAAACGCATCGAGTTCTTTTGTCGATGCCTCCAGTTCCGCCGTCCGTTCCGTCACCCTCCGCTCCAGCTCGACATTGAACATCTGGATTTCCCGCTCGGCCCGCTTCCGGTCGGTGATATCCGTGGAGATACCGCACACCGCGTACGGTTGGCCGCTGACGTCAAGGAGCGGAAACTTCACCGTGAGGTAGGTGTGCGGCCCATCCTCCGCGGGCGCGATCTCCTCGAACTGGACCGGGCCACCACTGCCGGCGGCGAGCAGATCGTTCGCCCGAAAATCGTCGGCCACCTCGGCCGGGAAGATGTCGTGATCGGTCAGGCCGATGATGTCTTCCCGGCGGACGTTGAAGAGCCGCTCGTACTCTTCATTGATCAACATGTATCGGCCGTCGAGATCACGCATGTAAATGACCGCGGAGGTGTTGTCGATCAGTGCGAGCAGCTGGTCGGGGCCGACCCGCACGTCCCGACGACGCTCGGTCAGCGGATCGTCGTCGGGGCCGGGAGCGTTCGCACCCGGCTTCGCCAGCCCGATCAGCGGGTCCGATCCGTTCCGCGGGTCGGATCCGTTGCGATGATCCGGCGCCAGGTGTTCCGAGGTCGGCGGGTCCGCCGGCGGCCGGATCATGCGGCGTCTCGCGGTCCGGGCAGTCGCACGCCCGGAGACGCCGGGAGACCCAGCTGAACGGCGGACAAGGCCGAATCGGTGAACTGGACTACGACCTCGTGCTGCCGCGGCATTTCGAGGTGGATCCGGTCCGGGCGGCCGACCGCCTCGAGGACGCGGATCGGGACGAGTCGCAGCGGGCTGAGGACATGGTCATGGCGAGCCCTGGTCAGCAGCTCCAGCCGGGACTCGTCCATTCCCGTCGTCCCGGACCGGTTCGAGACCACCCCCGGATCGCCCAGTCCCTCGCGGTCGCGAATGCGCTGGGGGCCGAAGAGAAACCGTTTGCTCAGCATCAGATGAACCCCCGCGACTCGAGCATGGGCATTGAGCAGAAGATAGAGCGCGGCCAGAATCGGGTGTCGACCGATGATTTCCCGCAATTCCGGCTCCGAGCACTGGCCGAGCCTCTCGGGCTCGACGCCGGCTCGGCGCAAGGCTGCGGCCGGCACCGAGTCTCGGCTGAAAAGCGTTTCCAGCATCGCCCGTTCGTCGTCGAGTAAGGCCGGAAATAACCGCCGCAAGTGCTCCGGATAGGACGGCATCGCGATCCCGACGATCAGATCCCGGAACAACGCCTCGGCATCCTGGGCGCCACTGGGCGGAATGTCCTCGTGCTGCCAGTGCACGGCGTACTGACGGAATACGTCCATGAAGTAGCTCACGCCCAACCCTTGGTCCGGGGGCAGCACGGCGAAGTGATGGTTGAGTTCGCGCAGCGCGTCCAGGAGCAGAACGGCACGCGCAATGCGACGGAGTGCCTCTTCGTCACCCAGGTCGAGCGAGCCGTCGGAAAGCGGGAGCAACTGCTGATTGACGGCCTTTTCCAGCACTTCCGAGGCTTTGAGCAGACCGAAGAACCGGGTTTCGTCCGGCACTCCGGTATAGGAACGGACGAGCCCATCGTCGAAGACACTCGGCAGGACGGCCAGCTGTTCCCCGGCCCAGCGCACCTCGGCCGGGGGCAGGTTCCACCGGACCAGCGAGGCATAGCTGTCTCGGTTGCCGTGCCCGGTTCCGGTCTGGCCCGCGAGCCTGGTGAAATAGCCCAGAAATGGTTCATTTCCGGTCCCGACGGCGAGCCCGGCGAAGGCCAGCTCCGGCGTCCCTCGGTTGATCTCGGCCGCTTCCTGGTGATGCCGGCCAACAGACGCCCCGGCCAGACCAAGAATCACCATCAGTCGCTGCGCCTGCACCGATGTCAGCATTTCGGGAGCAGGCAGGTGTTCCAGGACGTTCCGAGCGAAGTCGAGCCGAAAAGCGGCTCCCGACGTGCGGCCTTCGAGAACCTCTTGGTTCAGCTCGGTCATCCGGCGCAAGGACCAGTCGTTGACCAGATCCAAGAGAGCACCGAGCGGCGCCCTCCCCGTTGTCCGGTCAGATACATACGCCACGTAACGAGGCTATCACTCTGGGTGAAATACCGACGTGGTTGTCGTCCTCACCCGACCGGTGGATCGCAGCATTCAGCGCTCGGACGCAGACCACCCCAGGGCGCCCCGGTCCCGTCGGGCCGCCCTGGGGTGAATCCGCTCGATCCCGCCGTCCTCACGATCGGCAGGAGATCTTTCAGCAGGTCAGCCCCTGCGCCACTTCTGGTTGGCGCCTCCGGTGCATTCCCACTGGACCAATTTGGCGCCATTGCTGGTATTCCAGCCACCGACGTCGACACACTTGTTCGACTGCGGGTTCACCAGGTCACCAGCGCCGCTCAGGACGAACTGCTGCGCGGGGTTTCCGCTGCAGCCGACGATCTGGATGATCGCGCCGTTGTCCCGCGAGCCCCAGGCGACATCCATGCACTTGCCGAAGGCCCGGACCGTGCCGTCAGCGGCGAAGGTCCAGCTCTGTGCGGCGGTGCCGTTGCAGTCGTACATCTGCAACTGCGTTCCGTCGGCCGGGTTGCTGTTCGGGACGTCGATGCACTTGCCGCCGTACCCGATGATCGGGGTGGCGGCACCGCCGCCGCCGGTGGTCACCAGGCCGAGACCGTAGGTCGAGAGGATCTCGTTGACCGGCTGGAAGAACATCGTGCCGCCGGTGCTGCAGTTGCCGGACCCGCCCGAGGTCACGCCCTGCGCCTGGTTGCCGGCCATCCACGAACCGCCGGAGTCACCGCCCTCCGCGCAGGCATTGCTCTGGGTCAGCCCGTACACCGGACCGTTCGAGTAGTTCACTGTGACGTTCTTGGCCTGAATGACCCCGCAACGCCAGCCGGTGGTCCGCCCGGAACGGCAGACCGACGCGCCGATTCCGGCCTCTTGCGAACCGGCCACCGTGACGTTGCCGCCGCTGTAGTTGTTCACCCAGGGCTGCGGCGTCCATCCGCTGTTGACCGCGACCCAGGCATAGTCGTTGCCGGGGAACGACGACGCCTGGAAGGTGCCCTGCGCCGCGCCGTTGAAGCCGTTGGTGGGATTACCGGCGGCTCCGCAGTGCCCGGCGGTGACAAAGCCGCCGTTCACCGAGAAGCCGATCGAGCAGAGCACCGCGCCGCCGGTGACCGGCCGGGAGTACTGGTCACCGCCGCGCACGTCGGCGAGCGGGCGCGGCGCCCGGGTTGAGGTCAGGGTCCGGAGAACAGCCCCGCTGACTCCGGCGGCGGTCCCGAACTGCTTTGCCTTCGCCACCGAGTCGGCCTGTACCACAACGGTATTGGTCGCCGGATCGACGTACCAGGAATGCACGCCGGCGACCGCGGTACCAGCCTTGCGGTCGAGCTTGCGACGAACCGCGGTCAACTCGGCCTCGCTGCGGGTGACCAGGTCGGCCTTGGCTCCCATCGACCGGATCAGGGCGGTCTTGGTAGTGCTGGTAGTGCCGACGACGAGCGCGCCGGCGCTGTCCAACCAGGCTCCGCCGTAGCTGGCGCCGAGCCGGGCCCGCAGGGCCACCTCGGTCGCCCGGGCTGCACGATCTGTTCTCAGCCGGGCCGTCGCCTGGGTGGCACTGAGGTGCAGATCGCGCTGCATCGCCGTGATCAATGCCTGGTCAGCGGTTCCACCGACGGTGGCTAGCCCACCCGGTTGCACGGCTCCAGACGTGGACGCGGACGCCACATTCGGCGCGGCTACCAGGACACCGGCAAGCAGGGCAACGCCACCGAAGGCAGCCATGAAAGGTTTCATATGAACCGGGTCTCCGTCTGGTCAGGGGCGGATGGGAACGTTAGGGAGAGCGTGTTCCAAACATATGTTAAGAGTCAATACAAACTCGCCCACGAAATCCGTGACGGGCGATAGTTGCCGCCCCGCGCCCCATTTCGGTTTCGCGCCAGGGCAGGCGGCAGCCAGCCGCCGACCTCCGGGGTCGTTCTCAACCGGCCCCTCGATGAGTCGCCACCGGTGCCCGGCAGCCCGTCCCGTCCACAATCTCGGCCGCGGCGACTTCGGCCGAAAACTTTAACCAAGCCTTGTATTGACCTAATTAGTAAGGAGTCCACATTATTGTGACATTACGCCCCCAACGAAGGGAACGTTTGATGTCAACTCCGGAGAGCCGGGCTTCAGACCCGGTGGCTCGTCCTCGGCAACGGCGCCGGACCCGACTGGCGGCCGGAGCCTCGGCACTGGTGGCAACGGTGATGGCGGGCACGGGAATCGCCCTGGTGGTGCCTTCCAGCGCCGATGCCGCCGTGCTGCCGAACAACTTCAAGAGCGTCGGCTACATGCCGTCCTGGTCGGGCAACGTCAACGCCATCCAGTACGGCAAGCTCACGCACATCAACTACGCGTTCGTCCTGCCGAATGCGAACGGCACCCTGCAGGCCGTGCCGGACCCGACCAAGCTCCGCTCGTTGGTATCGCTGGGCCACGCCAACAACACCAAGGTGTCGATTGCGATCGGCGGCTGGAATGACGGTAACGACTCGGCCTTCGAGTCGATGGCGGCGTCGGCCGGCACCCGCACCACCTTCGTGAACAGCCTGGTGAGCCTCGTCGACAGCTATGCGCTCGACGGGGTCGACATCGACTGGGAGTACCCGGACCCGGGGACGTCGGGCAACAACTACGCCGCGATGATGCAGCAGTTGAGCTCCACGCTGCACGGCCGGGGCAAGCTGCTGACCGCCGCCGTCGTCTCCGAGGGCGGCACCGGAAACGGCGTCCAGAACGCGGTCTTCGGCTACGTCGACTGGCTGAACATCATGGCCTACGACGGCGGCAGCCCGCACGCCAACTACGACTGGTCGATCGGCAGCCTGAACTACTGGAAGGGCCGTGGCCTGCCGGCCGCCAAAGCCGTTCTGGGAGTGCCGTTCTACAGCCGCCCGACGTACTACACGTACGCCGACCTGGTCTCCCGTGACCCGGCGAACGCCAACCGGGACTGCACCACCATCAACGGCAGCCAGGAGTGCTACAACGGCCTGCCGACCATCCGGCGCAAGACCCAGTACGCGCTCGCCAATGCCGGCGGAATGATGAACTGGGAGCTCTCGCAGGACACCGCCGGCGCCACCTCGCTGGTCAGTGCCATCTACGAGACGGTGATGGGCGGAACCACGCCTCCGACCGGCAGGGTCGGGCCGATCACCGGCCTCGCCGGCAAGTGCATCGACGTCGCAGCTGCCTCGACCGCGAACGGCGCGGCCATCCAGCTGTACACCTGCAACGGCACCGGCGCGCAGTCCTGGACGGTCGGCACCGACGGCACCTTGCGGGCCCTCGGCAAGTGCGCCGATATCACCGCGGCGGGCACGGCGAACGGTACAAAGGTGCAGCTGTACGACTGCAACGGCACCGGGGCTCAGGTCTGGCAGGCACAGACCAACGGAACGCTGCGTAACCCGGCCTCCGGCAGGTGCCTCGACGTCACCGGCAACTCGTCCGCCGATCTGACCCGGCTACAGATCTGGGACTGCTCCGGCGGCGCGAATCAGGTCTGGCACCTGCCCGCCTAGGGTTTACCGAACGGCTCTCGAACGGCTCTCGGGTTGCGAGCCAAGGTTGGCCCCGCTGGCGGCGATAACCGTCACCAGCGGGGGCCATCCGCGATTTCAGCCGCCGCAGACCCCATTGCCCGAATTAATCGCCGGACGTGCCGGACGGGACTCCGGCCGCAGCCGACACGCCGCGCGTGACCAGCC
>Ga0307513_10000275_pt1 | contig 74699 bp, 66 predicted proteins | sample 15_EM_MG_FD_202174 | JGI IMG/M metagenome (GOLD analysis project Ga0307513, IMG submission 202174) | Populus trichocarpa ectomycorrhiza microbial communities from riparian zone in the Pacific Northwest, United States - 15_EM | ecosystem: Host-associated > Plants > Roots > Unclassified | place...
GTCAGGACGCAAGGAACGTTGGAACGCAAGTCAGGACGCACAGGACGCAGGGGACGCAGAAAATACGTCGCTTGCGTCAGGACGCAACGCCGACGGATCAGACGCAGGATCCGTTTTTGCTGATGTTAACTCTACCGGAGGGGGCCTGTTCCACAATTTCGGTAATGCGGGAGGGGCCAGCCTGCTCGTAAGCATCAACAGCCTTACCCTTACCTTTTCTGTCAACCTTAGGCCGAACAACCTTAGCCTTAGGTAAAGCGCTGTCAGTCATGCCCCTTCGATGGTCGGCACGCCTGTCAGCGTATGTCATGCACTCGACCTTGTCATCAGCAAGACCTTTAGCAGAAACCTCCTTCTCGACCATCACGTCCGAAGCAATCTCAACGTGGATCCCACGACGACGCCGACGTTGACGATTTTTCGATCGGTCGGACACACCCGTAACAGATCTATCATCAGCGACGATAGGAGATCCAGCACCAGTGGGGGCAGGGGAAGAACCGGAAGTAACAACTACAGGACACCTATTATAACCGGTGAAGTGGTCCGATCTCTCGCATAGCATACACCGATGCACAGTGTGGCTACACGATTGACCGTTCTCACCAGGGCAGTTAAGTTGCCCACATCGGTGGGACTTCGACAAATGATCCCCCAAACAAAAACGACAGCGGGGAGGAAACGCACACAACATCTCAACATGACCCACCTGGAGGCATTTGTTGCAAACCGGGGCCGATCGGTGTTCCTCAAAAAACCGAGCATTCCTAGACTTGCCAAACAAAAAGACACGCCCGGACGAAAGAAACCTATCACTGGCATCATTTCGTTCGAGGGTGAATAGAATGCTGCAGGAGGTGGCACCCACCTGTTTCATGGCGTAAACAGAGCCAAGCATGTTGGGTCGGCCGGCAGTAACAACACCTGGGTTCGAGCCCTCAATATCGGTTCGAAGGCCGTCAAAAGCCCTATTGCCGGTCCAATCCTCAGGTTTCCACAGGGAGCCCCTACCAGTGAGAGCCAACGGGACGCCGGAAACCAAAATCTTAACCTTTGCCACATCCTTATGAAAGACAAAGTTCGTCAGACCAGAGGGGCCAAGTTCCCGGATAAGGGTCGAGCGGCACCGTTCCAATCTATCCCAGACCTGAGTGGCAGTGTGTTCAGCCAGCGTCAAGTAAATGCATCCAATTTCAAGCTTGGAGTGGGCTTCCCAAATATACGGGGTCCTGTCGGAAACCTTCCCAAGAGTGCTCAAGGTCTGGTTCATGCGGATCCGGATCGCCTTGGGAGTGACCGGAAGCTGTGTTCGTTTGCCGGCATCAAAGCGCATCGTAATGTGGTGCTCGCGGGCATTGGGGAAGGGGGAGGCCGTGGGAACCCTGGCGCGGGAAGGACCCAGGGTAACTGCAGCAGGGGGCGAAGATGTCACCAGTCTTGATCGAACCTGGCGGCCTGGCCCCCTGGCCTAGTCGTGTATGGCACAGGAGGAGGGGGAGGGGCAGCTGCAACCTAGCTGTACATCGCCGCACCGGTCGGGGGGGTCGAAGCCGGAACAGCAACGGGAACAGGGGCAGGGGCCGATATAGTAGGGCCATCAACCTTATTCTCTCTCCGTCGGCTGGTCCCACGGCCACGATTATTCCTCTTTCGGACTTCGACAAATCCGGCATCGGAGGATTCATCAAAGGTCACCTTCTTGCCACCAGCAGAAGACGCAACACCAACATCAGCAGGAGGGGGGGAAGGAGTCACACCACCGTTCATGCGCTTAGCAGCTTCAGCACGAACTGATCCCCTAATCGTCTCCCGAGAGCTCCAGACAGGTTCACCCCTGCCAATTGTCAGTTCAGCCTCATGGGCAACCGTATCCCCTTCCAACCGAGCAATGATAGCCTTCAACAACTTGATCTCCCCTTTCAAAGATATAATCTCATCCAGGCTGTTGTTCTGTTGTTTGCCCAGACGTTGAATGTCGGCAGCCACTTCCTCGAAGGAATCATACGCCTCTTTACCCCCAACCAGACCGTAAACGCGGCAACCGTCGATCATGGAGGCATCATCAGAATCAGAAGACGACGTAACCGAACCATGAGAGGAGGAGGGGGAAGCCGACAGGGGAACCGCATTACCAGAACGGATATCCTCCAAGCCGCTTAACAAAGCAACGTCAACCTGTGAAGGCGAGTAGCTGATGGTAAGGGGGAGGGCGGGAAGCGAGGAGTACGATGGCGAAACACTGCGGGTAACCGAACGTGGCTGAGCATCAGTGGCGTACCTAGAATCACCAATACCTGTGCCATCAGTGTTAGACCCACCACCCATGTCCATAGGGGTATCGCGAACGATAACCGCCGACGATGGAACCACTTGGCTAGTGGTCAAAGGAAGGGGGGATGGGGAGTCTCTCTTGGGGGGGGTGTTGCCCCGAAGTGCCTTCGTATGAGCGATAAACTCATGGTGCCTCTTGGACACAGGAACGAAGGCACGGCGGCCAGAGGGAATGGTGGAATCGGGGGCGAAATCAGAACCGGCACCAGGGCGTGACCAGGGGGGAACAAAGGGGGGAGGGGACGACACCTGAGTGATCCGATCCTCAGGGCTGTTGCTACCTGCAGGAGGTGCATAGTCCTCGTCCGACGATCGGCCCAATCGGAAGTTGCTATACAGCTTCCGTTCACCAGAGGAAAGTCGCTCAACCGGGGAGGGAAGACGCCGTTGGCTATCATCAACCTCGACCACAGAAGGAACGTACATGGGATCCTGGGATCGGTCCTCGTCAATGGACGGCCAGGATACAGAGGGGACCATGGGATCAGACGCCATAGTCGAGTGGAAATCCAAGCTCACCACACGGGAGCTGGACGGGGCGAAGGACTGGGAGGAGCCCTCGGGGGTGTGAAAACGGGTGTAAAAACACAAAGTGGTAGTGCGGTCGACGTGGCAACGCGCAGAGGAGGTGTCGCCAGTAACGCAACAGCCGCGAGCAGCCATGATACCAGTGCAAACCGTTTCGATGGAATCGAAGGCACGAAGGTCGAGGTGAGCAACAATAGCTCGAACCTCAGAGGTAAAGAAAAGGGACTCATTGCGACATCCCGAAACATGAACAAAGTGAAGGCCTTGGTAGGCCCCACCCGGCGCGGCGTAAGACAGTTTGACAGCCGGGATAAGACCACGGCCATCAGAAGTGGGCATCCTGCCCGGGACAATCTGGGTGCCCGGAGCAGGGGTAAGGGAAGGGGGGGAAACAGCGTCACCCATCATGAGATTTCACCTGTAGCAAAGGCCAGGCGAGCCACCAACAAACAAGTAAAAATAAAAATTCACCGGTAGTAAAAGCCCGGCGAGCCACTGAAGAAAAAACTGCCCGAGGGCCAAAAGCTCCAACGCCCGAAGGCAAAAACCCACCAGCCCGAAGGCAAAAAGTGCGACCGTCAACGAAGTCTCACGATAAAAAGCGTGGTGTTGAGGGTCGCGAAACCGAGTGTTCTGATTGGTTGTAACAGACGGTCAGGAAAATAGAGGGGAAGAAGCATGTGCCAGACGAAGCCAGGAGTAACAACATCTTGTACAGTAGATGTCTAGAGTCGATTATCATGTTCATGGTAGCTCCGGGAACGCCTACACTAGGCTCTCAGATACCGGAGAGAGAAGCCTGGGTGTAATTTATTAAATCTATCTGTCTGTCTATCTACCCATCTATCGCTAGCTAGGGAAATCAAGGAGGAAATGGATACATAAAGAAGAATTGGAAAAAAGGGAGATTGTATAACAAGAAATATATTTAACAGGGGAATTTTAATAAAGTGATGCAAATTAACAAGTGGAATAGTCCCTCGGGTGCTGCACGCTAAACACAAGGACCAGAAACTCGTGAACCTCCATTCCTAAACGTTAATAAATGCTTGTAGGTGTCGGAGGATTATGTCTACATACATGTGGGGTTTCAGCCAATGACAGTGGCGGAGAGCTTCTAGATCATGATGTAGGGCTGATGCAAGGGACATGGAAAAGAAGAAGTGGGGATGATGGTGGCTTCAATAGCGTATAGTAGGCTCCCCAAGGGTGAGGAAGGCCGGTGTGGGGAAAGGAGGAATCTCGCACGATTTGAGCGTAACTAATTGACTGCTCGGGGACACTGCCCCAGCTTGGACCTTTCACGGTATATGGAGCCACTAGGAATCTGTACTACCCAGAGACTTCCGGGTTTGTAGTAGCCCCACCACCCCCCAGTGGCATAAGAGAGTGGCGTACCGCCCTGTTTATCTGGCCGGTCGGAGTCGACACCTTCGTGTTCCAGAAATAGCTTCACAGCTCCTTCATGTCTTTTGATAGAACCACGTCCGAGTAGTGTTCGATCATCTGCATCTAGGCAATTGAGGTCGACATCTCCCCGTCCCAGCAGTAGCTCGGCCACTCCTCTATGTCCGTTGATAGCAGCATATCCCAGTGGTGTTCGATCATACATATCAGCGCGATTGGGATCGACATCTTCCCGCCCTAGCAGTAGCCTGACTACTCCCTCATGACCGTTGATAGCAGCACACCCGAGTGGTGTTCGACCACCCGTATCTGGGTGATTGGGGTCTACATCCTCCCGCCCCAGCAGTAGCCTGGCCACTCCTTCATGTCCGTGAGCAGCAGCCCACCAGAGCGGTGGCCGATCATTCGCATCTGGGTGATCGGGGTCGACATCTTTCCGTTTTAGTAGTAGCTTGATCACTCCTTCATGTCCCTTCCTAGCAGCACCACCGAGTGGGGTCAGATCGCACTTGTCAGCGCGATTGGGGTCGACATCTTCTCGTCCCAGCAATAAGTTGACCACTCCTTCATGTCCATTTACCGCCGCCTATGAAAGTGGCGTACTGTCTGTGCAATCTCGTTGGTTGATCTCGCAACATTCAGAATTTATAATTGCAGTTACAAGTTCAACAATCCCGAAGAAAGATGCCCCATGCAGCCCGGAGAAGAGAGAACAGGTACTGAGCTCCCCGGCATAAATAGGACGCACAACCTGCTTTAAAAGTAATACCGCGGCCACGTGGTCTTCGTACTGGCCCAAGAGCTCCAGCGCAAGAGTCCTCGCATGGTCTGAGAGCTCCCTCCCAGAATGTGTTCCCCAGTGCCTCGAGGAATATTTGAGGAATGGAACGCTTTGATGATCTGGAAGAGAATGAGGTTGGAGGCCCCTGACCTGTTGTGAATTCAGATAAGACAAACAAGTTTCCGCAAGCATCGAGTGAGGTTTGCTGAAGAGACCTGGGTAACTGCAAAGATACTCTTGGGTGGTATGGTGGATTAATCGCACAGTCGAAGCTTCCTTATCGATCATGATTAAGCCTTGACAACAATATAGCAAAGTATCTATCGAGGGGATATTTTCAGGATCGAAATCCGTTGCTCCTATCTCCACTGCTAGGGCATGACATAGCTCATTCACTTGCAGCGGCCGCTCCGAGTAACAGACCCATGTGAGAGTGGCCATTGCAAGTTTTGTCTTTTCCCCGTCCTGAGCCTTTATCCGCTCCAGCGTCGCACCATATGCACCCCCTAACCCTGCACCACCTTTTATTGACTTGAGTGCTTTTTTCCGCTGAGCAACTGTTGTCCCTTGCAGGATTGCCTTGATGTGGAGAGAACCGAGTAGGAATCTAGATTTAAATGCCAGCCATTAGCTCAGGGTAGCTTTTCCTTTGCACTCGCTTCTACATAGTTTCCGAGTTGATTTCGGGAATGGTCTTCATAATCTCTGCTTCCAATGTTCTGCTCATTGCCTCCGGGGTAGTGTCATTCCTAAGTTTATCTCGCAGATATCTAATGACACCATCTTCCGTAGCCTGTATCGATATAAAAGTTGCCGCTCCATCTAATCTCTTCTCCACCTCACTCCGCACTTGTGGTCTTCCGGTTAGAAATAAGCGAGTATTGGGTGACCCCTGCAGAATTTGTCGTAGTGATTCTAGAACCACCATTCGATTCTCCGGCACACATTCGTCAAGTGCATCCACACATATAAACATGTGCTTTGTAGCTGTGAAGGCCTGAAACATCTTCAGAATCCCTGAAACTTGTAGCCCTCTGCCCCCAATACCCTTTCTCTGCTTTTTAAAGTCCTGGACTACTGCTTCGGGGATCCCCCCCAGCCCGCTAACAAACTGTCTCAGCAGGGAGCCGAGCATATTCACTGGTGACTGATCATTCCGGGAAGCGTACCCATGGTTCTAGCGGAGACAGCCATGTTAGTATTTTAGCCTCGTCATCAGGGGCAGCGTAGTTGAAGGTATTTCCGATATTGAAAGAGCTATTGTTATTGCTAAAAGATTGTGACATTTTTTTTTATAGATTTTCACGGCTTTGGGCGATGAGAGGAAGGTGTTGGTGGGCTTCAGGTCTGCTAAGCCAATTACTTCAAATCGAGGAAAGGCGGGGTTCGTAGTAAAGCCTTAACTTTACACCTAACTCCAATCACTGGATCCGCCATTCGTTGCACAAACTTCCAAGGACTTGTTGCAGGAACAAAAAGCTGATCCGCATGTAGACTAGTTGCCTTATTGAACCATACCAGCCCCGGTGTGCAAAATGCCTAATCCTGCCCGGCTCATACGGTACGGTAGCTTAGGAGAAACATTCGAAGCCCTTCGCGGCACTAGCAGCAGCGTGGCGGTGGCGGCATCCCACGATATCAACAGCAACAGTCGAGCTACTTCCCTCCTCCTTCCACTGCAAGGAGTTCCGGAGACCCCGCAACACCTGCAGCTATTCCAGCAGCGCAACCTTAATCTCCGCATCCTGATCCAATCCCGACAAAGGACCTCTAGCGCCTATTTCCCCGCTCACTATCTCCCCACCAACCCACTCCACCAACATTGAACATCCCCCGTCACATTCGTAGGTGGGTGCAGCCTCTAATTCGAATCAAAGACACTCCCCTCTATCCTCTGCAAACGCCCAATATGATGGAGTAACCCCATCGTGGGGTGCATGCCGGTTAGCGGGTAGGTGGGGCTGTCACTATGTCGAGGGTGACTGATGTTTCTGGCGTTTGCGCAATAGTGAGCCCACTGTGCGAGTGGCCACCACAAACCGTATTTAGTCTCAGTCTCTCCCTCTGTATTATCATCATCAATCTACACATCTAACAGCGAACACACTTCAGTTTTCCTATCACTTTCGTTCCGGGTCTTCTCACGACGCTCGCCTCACCGCAGCCTCCTAGTGGTGCTTGTACGGCGGCAGTTGTGCCCGCACACAACCAGACCTCCATCACAACAATCCCGACTCCATACCCCCGCAACTCGTCCTCTTCCCCCTCTCATCCTGCTCTTCTCTGCATAACACAGTACCATGCCGGATGTACTATTGTTACTACAGCGCCCTCCTCTCCACACAACCCGAGGCCCCACTATGAGGACTGGTCACGACAACACCCCCACTCACTCCTGGATCCGCAATTCCGTTCTCTGGCACAGCGCCTTGCGCTCAGTCTCCAACCCTCGGCGCACCAACTTCCTCTCCTCCCAATCCTACTCCTAGCCAAACTCGAAATCTGCCTGGAAAAGGGCCGGCCCGCGAAAGATGGCAGCGGAGAGCGCCGTGCAGCCCTAGCCTTCGCATGGAATATTGCTCCGACAGATGCCAAAGTCGCGGTGACGAGCACAAGAAGCCCGCAGGCGCATGGGCAGCATACGTCCCCAGTACCCGGAAAGGGCGAAGATATTCTCGCTGGAAGTACCCGATGGAGGACTCTGTTCCCGGACGAAGTCCGCGCGCACCCACGATGAGGCCCTTAGCTAGCCAGAGACCACGAAGGCGGAAGAAAATTATGCGTATCGCTGCCTCGCACTACGCTACTACACTCAATCGCGGCGAGGGGGCGGAGGAGCTGAGGAAGGTGTCGACACGGAAGTCTATTCTTGAAGGGTCCTGCTCAAGGAGGATGGGGGGCTGGGGCTGGATATGATGGTATAATAATCCCAGTATCATAGTAGGGTGTTGTATTGTATTAAGAGCAGAGGGGAGTGCAGGCAACAGGAAGCGCACATGTGATGGAGGAACACTGGAGTATGGGCGAGTGAGCGTTCTAGGGCATGAGCGGATGTATACGGTAATACATGTAGGGTTTTCACTACTTATGGTGACCTTTAGCAAGCAACCTCCATAGAGAATAGACACCACTACATCCCTCTCTTATCACCACACCTACACGATCGTGCCGCCACCTCCATCAGGATAGGCGGATAGTGGAAGTCAGGCTTTTTGGACTCGTGGGATTCATACTTGCCGGTGATGCTCCCCAGGCAGGTACTGTGGACGGAGGGTGTTGCTGGAGCAGCTGGAGCGAAGCGGATTGCACGACCTAGAAAGGCGCAGAGTGTTATGGGAGGTGGCACCAAGGCACGCATGGCAGAGCTTAGGTGGCGTTGGGGAGTGGAGGCCGAGAGCTCGTTAGTGAGATAGATTTGGAGGGGGAGACTCTTTGATTGAGTAATTGATGAAGGGGTAGGTTGGGTGGGAGTAATGTACTGGTACCACCAACGCAGCCGTAGAAGGGGGGGGGCGGGCCAAAGAGATCTGGCAGAGGCAGCAGTACAATATTCCAACTTTTTCTCTCAAATCGCTAGGCCGACCCAGAACACCTGGAGTCCCCCAAAGATGCTTACCCGTATTTTTTTTGTGCAGGTGTTTGGGAGGACTTTGGGGTGCGGAATTCCTTTTTTTCACCCTACAAATCGCGAAGACCTACTAGGAATTTGGTACATAAAAGACTCTTTAAACTTCCTAACATTCATGTATTTATTAGGGGTATTTGGACTTTTTTTGTTTTTTTCCGTATTGCGAAAACCTCGCGAGTGAGGATCTATGATTACGCTACTGGCAGGGAAGATCAGGTTATATTAAATAAAGTTCAATGCTCCCCCTTCCCTAAAGACGGTAGCATCTAGTCACTATATTTGGACATGAATTCACATCGGCGCATTGATCTAAGAGAGAAGAGTATGGGGTGTCACTGCATGTTCATCACCTAGATTGTGCGCACCAGACTCGCTCTAGCCATCACGGAAGTTTATCATGCCTCTGTTCTCTATATTTCAATAGCGAGTCTGCGGGACCTGGGAATTCTCTTGTCACAGAATTATACTAGTATGATACTGTAGGAAAGAGGGGGGTTAGTCTATGCAGGGGCCTTTCGTATTCGGGTTTATGTACCTTCACGATAAGTGGGTTTTGACTGTCACATCTGAGATCCCTGGGAGGGAGCTTGGGTCTATTGAGGCACAAGTGATATGTCTCTTACATCCAATTTGCCGCTCAATAAACTAGGGGAAACTGCTCTGATTTCGGTTTGTTCACCCAGATAGTGCAAATAAAGCAATTGCCCCTTACAGTATCTTCGGGTGTATTATATCGGGAGGGAATTGGAAAACTATTTCTGCCGATCCAACAGAAATTTTGATGAAGACAAAGGTTATGTTTCCCGATTGTTGTAGATGCCTCCGAGCACAATTAATCCCTAAAACATGCCTTTTATTAAACACCAATGGGGGCTGCCGGGTGGTGCCGGGGGTAGCCTTATCTTGAGATCAAAATTCCTAGGGTCGACTATCATGTTAATGGTGGCTCTGGGAACGCCTACACTAGGTCCTCGGATACCGGAGAGAGAAGAATGAGTGTAATTTATTAAATCTATCTGTCCATCTATCTATCCGTCTATCGCTAGCTAGGGGCATCAAGGAGGAAATGGATACATAAAGAAGAATTGGAAAAACGGGAGATTGTGTAACAAGACATATATTCGATCGGGGAATTGTAATCAAGTGATGCAAATAAAAAAGTGGAATAATCCCTCGGGTGCTGTACGCTAAACACAAAGACCAGAAACTCGTGAGCCTTCATTCGTAAACGTTAATAAATACTTGTAGGTGTGGGAGGGGGATATCTGCATATATGTAGGATTTTAGCTAAATACGGTGGTGGAGAGCTTCCAGATCACACTGTAGGGCTGATACAAAGGACACGGAGAAGAAGTGGCGATGATGGTGGCTTCGATAGCATAGTGGGCTCCCTAAGGGTGAGAAAGGCTGGTGCGGGAAAAGGATGAATCCTGGGCGATCGAGCGTAATCAATTGACCGCCCGAGGACAATACCCTAGCTTGGGCCCCTCACGGCATATGGGGCCGCTTGGCGTCCGTGCTACCCAAATGCTTCCGAGCTTGTAGTAGCCTCAATGCTCCCCTATGTCCCCTCCTAGTAGCATAAGAGTACTCGAGTAGCGTACCGCCCTGTTTATCTAGCCGGTCGGGGTCGACACCTTCATGTTCGAGCAATAGCTTCACAACCCCTTCATGCCCCCTGATAGCAGCACATCCGAGCAGTGTTCGATCACTTGAATCTGGGCAATTAGGGTGGACATCCTCCCGTCCTAGAAATAACTTAACCACTACATCATGTCCGTGAAGAACAGCCCACCCGAGTGGAGTTTGACCCCCATCGGGGAGATTGGGGTCGACACCTTGGCGCTCCAGCAGGAGCTTGACTACTCCTTCATGCCCCTTCACAACAGAGCACACGAGTTGTGTTTGGTCATCCACATCTAGGCGATTCGACATCTTCCCGTTCTAGAAATAACTTGACCATCCCTTCATGTCCGTTGAGAGCAGCCCACCCGGGTGGATTTCGATCACTCGTATCTGAGAGATTGGGGTCGATATCTTCCCGCCCTAGCAGTAGCTTGTAAAGTAAATCGAAAAACTATCTGCGCATAATGAGCTTTGATATCGGAGGACGCCTGATCTTGATCCTATCTTCGCACTCAGGAGGGAAACAAGCATCCTTAAATACATAACTCAGAAAACTTTCACATTCTGACATCTTCTTTTCTCAGCCTCTCTTCCTCCACGATAACATTCGCCGCACCCTCTTTCTCTCCATCTAACCTCCCCTGATCTCTTTGCTTCCATTCCCTTCATTTCCTCCTCTTCACCTCTCTTCCATTCCCAATGCTCTTCCTTCGCTTCTCTTCTCTTCTCTTCATTCTGACTCCTTTAGATCGCTCCCAGCACCCACTTCGTTCTCCAACTACCAGATTGTTCTTGTTTGTCCTCTATGAGAGGGATAATGAACTCCAGATATGTACCGCTGTTCTAGATGCACCAAGGTCATGCTATCAATAACATCACAAAGCGCAGGCGATTCAAAATACCAACATGGTGCAGGATATTACGGGTGGCGGTGCCAGGACATGCATCCCGGAGATTACGTGGTGCCGGCCAGTGAAGTCCGAGAGCTTTGTTGATGAGATAGATTGAAGGGGTAAGGCCCTTCGATTAGGGGGTTGGTAAAGGGATGGAGTAGGTGGAATCTATGCACATGTATCGCCAATCTGCGTGTAGAGGGCATGGAAGGGTGGGTTGGAGGAAGCTGTTAGGGCTAGTCGTAAGTCGTACAGTGTTTAAACTTTTGTTCTCAAACTATTACAAATATCAGGAAACCCCTGGGTTACTGAAAATCTTTTATGAAAGTTTCTTGTTTTCGAGTTTACAAGGACCTTGCGCTGTGCGGTTCCTTTTTTTTCACAATACAGAACTTGAAGATCTGCCAGAAATTCGGTACTCGAAGAATGCCCTTTCGGCTTCCTAATGCCCGTGCATTTATTGGGGACGTTAGTTCCCTTTTACGGTTCTTCCGGTATTGTGAAAACATCACGAGTGAGGATCTATGATTGCGCTTCCTGCAGACACCGTGATGGTCATGTTATGTAAAATCAAAAGGCTCAACGCTGCCCCGTTTCTTCTGGGAGTGATAGTGTCTAGCAGCTATGTTTGGGCACGGATTCGCATCAGCGCGTTGATCAGTGGGGGGGGGGGGCTGAGTATCACTGCGCGCATATCGCCCAAGTTATGCACACTAGGTTCTCTCCCTAACCATCACAGGGGCTTTTCATGCCTCTATTTTCTATGTTCTCAATAGCAAGTCTACGGAACCTAGGAATACCCCCGCCATCGTGGCCTACCGCAGGAAATAGGGATCCAGTCTAACTTTATACAAGGTTCTGTTGTTTTCGAGTTTATGTACTTGCCCGATAGAGGGGTTCTGGCCGCCCAATCTGGATGCCGCAGGAGGAAGCTCGTGTCTGCTAGGTCACACTTGATTTGTTATCTCTTTCACTGCACTGAATCTGCAGCTCATTAAACCAGAAGAAACTGTTGTGATTTCAGTCTATTCACCATACTAGCGCGAATAAAGAAACCCCCCCCTGATTGTATCTCAGGTGCGTCGGTGAAAAATTAGAAAATTACTTCTACTGGCCAAACACAGGTCCAAGGGCAAGGGTTATGTGTTTCGATTTTTGTGGACCTATCCGGATATAATTAGCCCTTAAAAGACTCACCCGTTGAAAATCAATGGGGCCACGATATGATGCCCGGAATGATATCTCTTGAAGCCAAGATGTCTAGAGTCTATTCTCGTGTTCAAGGCGGCTTTAGGAACGCCTACGTGAGGCCGTCAGGTATCAGAGGGAGAAGTCTACTAGTATGTGTAATTTATCTCCGTCTATCTATCCGTCTATCTCTAGCAAGGGAAAGCAGAGGGGAAATGAGTACATGAAGAATTAGGGAAGGAGGAGATTGCGTAACCAGGAATCAATTTAACTAGGAAATTGTGATCAAGAAAAATGACTCAAGTTAACAAATGAAATAGTCCCCCGGGTACTGTAGCTGCATGCGAGGAACGGAAAATCATGAACCTGTGTTCTTGAGTGTTAACAGAGATCCGTAGGTTTCGGAGGGGCATGACCACATACATGTAGGATTTCCGCCAGTGGGTGCAGCGGAGAACACTCTTGATCAGGCTGTAGGGCTGATGCGAAGGAATTAGATGGCAGGTAGTGGAGATGGTGGTGGCTATAAGAACGCACCCTAGGATCCCTGAGAGGGAAGAAGAGTAGTGCTGGGAAAGGAGGAATCCCACGCGACTTGAGCGCAATCAATTGACTTCCCCAGGGCTCTCCCTCAACCTACGTCTTTCATGGCAGATGAGCCCGCTGTGTGTCTGCACTATCTGTAGACTCTCGAGCATGCAGTAACCTCATTACTCCTCTATGTCCCCTACAAGTAGCATAAGAGAGCGGTGTCCTCCCGTATTTATCTGACCTGTTGGGATCGACACCTTTCTGTTTTAGCAAGAGCTTCACCACTTCTTCATGTCCGTTGGCAGCAGCACATCCGAGCGGTGTTCGATCAGTCGCATCTGGACGATTGGGGTCGACATCTTCCCGCTCCACTAGAAGCTTGACGACCCCGTCATGTCCGCCGAGGGCAGCCCACCCGAGCGGTGTTCGATCATCCGTATCCGGGCGACTAGGGTCGACATCTTCCCGCTCTAGCAATAGCTTGACTACCCCTTCATATCCAGAGATAGCAGCCAATCCGAGTGGTGTTCGACCATTCTCATCTGCGTGATTGGGGTCGACATCTTCCCGTTTTAGCAGGAGGCTGACGAGTCCCATATATCCGCCGAAGGTAGCCAGCCCAAGTGGTGTCATCCCATCCTCGTCCGGGTGATTGGGGTTGACATCTTCCCGCCCCAGCAGTCGCTTAGCCACCCCCTCATGTCCCTCGACAGCAGCGCATCCGAGCGGTGTTCGATCATTCGAATCTGGGCGATTGGGGTCGACATCTTTCCGCTTTAGCAGGAGCTTGACAACTCCTTCATAGCCGTTGAGAGCAGCACACCCGAGCGGTGTCCGATCATCTGGATCCGGGTAGTTGGGGTCGACATCTTCCCGTTCCAGCAATAGCTTGACTACCCCTTCAAGTCCAAAGACAGCAGCCCATCCAAGTGGTGTTCGATCATCCGAATCTGAGCAATTGGTATCAACATCTTCCCGTCCTAGCAATAGCTTGACCACCCCTTCATGCCCAAAGATAGCAGCCCATCCAAGCGGTGTTCGACCACTCAAATCTGGGTAATTGGGGTCGACATCTTCCCGTTTTAGCAGGAGGCTGACGAGTCCCATATGTCCGCCGGAGGCAGCCAGCCCAAGTGGTGTCATCCCATCCTGGTCCGGGCGATTGGGGTTGGCATCTTCCCGCCCCAGCAGTCGCTTAGCCACCCCCTCATGTCCCTCGACAACAGCGCATCCGAGCGGTGTTCGATTATTCGAATCTGGGCGATTGGGGTCGACATCTTTCCGCTTTAGCAAGAGCTTGACAACTCCTTCATAGCCGTTGAGAGCAGCACACCCGAGCGGTGTCCGATCGTCCTCATCTCGCTGGTTGGGGTCGACATCTTCCCGTTCCAGCAATAGCTTGACTACCCCTTCATGTCCAATGATGGTAGCCCATCCGAGTGGTGTTCGATCATTCGAACCTGCGTGATTGGGGTCGACATCTTCTCGTCTCAGCAGTAGCTTGACTAGACCCTCATGTCCATTAACAACAGCACACCCGAGTGGTGTTCGATCATTCGAATCTGCGTGATTGGGGTCGACATCTTCCCGTCCCAGCAGTAGTTTGGCCACTCCTTCATGTCCATTGACAACAGCACACCCGAGCGGTGTTCGATTATTCCTATCTGGGCAATTGGGGTTGACATCTTTCCGCTTTAGCAAGAGCTTGACAACTCCTTCATAGCTGTTGAGAGCAGCACACCCGAGCGGTGTCCGATCGTCCTCATCTCGCTGGTTGGGGTCGACATCTTCCCGTTCCAACAATAGCTTGACCACCCCTTCATGTCCAATGATGGTAGCCCATCCGAGTGGTGTTCGATCATTCGAACCTGCGTGATTAGGGTCGACATCTTCCCGTCCCAGCAGTAGCTTGACCACACCCTCATGTCGATTGACAACAGCACACCCAAGTGGTGTTCGATCATTCGAATCTGGGCGATTGGGGTCGACATCTTCCCGCTTTAGCAGCAGCTTGACTACTCCTTCGTATCCGTTTATGGAAGCACACCCAAGTGGTGTTCGATCATTCGAATCTGGGAAATTGGGATCAACATCTTCCCGCCCTAGCAATAACTTGACCACTCCTTCGTGTTCCCGGAAAGTAGCCCACTCGAGTGGCGTTTGGCCATACTTATCAACATAATTGGGGTTGACATCCTCCCGCCCTAGAAGTAGCTTGACTACTCCTTCATGCCCTTCGACAGCAGCACACCCGAGCGGTGTTCGGCCATTCGAATCTGGGCGATTGGGGGCGACATCTTCCCGTCCTAGCAACAGCTTGACCACTCCTTCGTGTCCCTGGACAGTAGCCCACTCGAGTGGCGTTTGGCCATACTTATCAACATAATTGGGGTCGACATCCTCCCGCCCTAGAAGTAGCTTGACTACTCCTTCATGCCCCTTGGCAGCAGCACACCTGAGTGGTGTTCGACCATTCGAATCTGGGCGATTGAGGTCGACATCTTCCCGGTTTAGCAGCAGCTTGACCACTCCTTCGTGTCCGTTTATAGCAGCACACCCAAGCGGTGTTCCATCATTCGAATCTGGGAAATTGGGATCAACATCTTCCCGTCCTAGCAATAGCTCGACCACTCCTTCGTGTCCTTCGGCAGCAGCAGACCAGAGTGGTGTTTGGCTATACTTATCTGGGCGATTAGGGTTGACATCTCCCCTTTCCAGCAGTAGCTTGATCGCTCCCTCATGTCCCTTGATAGCAACCCATCCGAGTGGTGTTCGATCGTTCACATCTGGGCGATCGGGGTCGACATCTTCCCGCCCTAGCAGTAGCTTAATCACTCCTTCGTGTCCTTCTATAGCAGCACACCCGAGTGGTGTTCGATCATTCTTATCTGGCCGATTGGGGTCGACATCTTCCCTCCCTAGCAGTAGCTTGACCACTCCTTCGTGTCCTTGGAAAGTAGCCCACCCAAGTGGCGTTTGGCCATACTTATCAACATGATTGGGGTCGACATCTCCCCTTTCCAGCAGTAGCTTGGCCACCCCTTCATGTCCCTCACCGGCAGCACACCCGAGTGGTGTTCGATTATCCACATCTGGGCGATTGGGGTCGACATCTCCCCTTTCCAACAGTAGCTTGGCCACCCATTCATGTCCCTCACCAGCAGCACACCCGAGTGGTGTTCGATTATCCACATCTGGGCGATTGGGGTCCACACCCTCCCGCCCCAGTAGTAGTTTCGCCGCTCCTACATGTCCATTCTTCGCTGCCCACGCAAGTGGTGTTCTACCTGTGCAATCTTGTTGGTCGATCTCACAACCTTCAACATTTATAATCGCTGTCACAAGTTCAACAATCCCGAAGAACGATGCGCAGTGTAGTCCGGAGAAAAAGGGAGAAGTGCCGACGTCTCTGATAAAATCGGGACGCGTAACTTGCTCTAAAAGTGACACAGTGGATACATGGTCTCCGTACTGACCTAAGAGCTCTAACGCAAGGGTCCTCGCATGATCTGACAGCTCCTTCCCCGCATGTGTTCCCCAGTATCTCGAAGAATATTTGAGGAATGGCATGTTTTGATGGTCTGGGAAAGAATGAGATGTGAGATCCTTGACTTGTCGTGAGTTAAGATAGGTCAAGCATGTTTCGGCAAGTATCGAGTGAGGTTTACTGAAGAGACCCGGATGATTGCAAAGATACTCTTGGACGGTATAGTGGATTAACCGCACGGTTGAGGCTCCTTTATCGACCGTGATTAAGCCTTGACAGCATTGTAGCAAAGTATCCATCGAAGGAATATTTTCGGGATCGAAATCCGTTGCTCCTATCTCCACTGCCAGGGCGTGGCATAGCTCATTCTCCTGTAGCGGCCTTTCCGAATGGCAGACCCATGTGAGAGTGGCCATTGCAAGTTTTGCCATTTCCCCGTCCTGTTCATTTTCCCCGTCCTGTGCCTTTATGCGCTCCAGTGTCACACCATATGCATCCCCTAACCCTGCGCCATCCTTTATTGATTCGAGTACTTTTTTCCGCCGAGCAATGGTGGTCCCTCGCAGGATTGCCTTGATATGGAGAGAAGCGAGTAGGAATCTAAATTATATGTTAGCCGCCAACCCAGGGTAGCTTGTCCTTTGCACTCGCTTCTACATACGTTTCCGAGTTCATTTCGAGAATGGTCTTCATAATCTCTGCCTTCAATGCACTGCTCATTGCCTCCGGGGTAGTGTCATTCTTGAGCTTATCGCACAGATATCTAACAACACCATCTTCCGTCTGTATCGGTCTAAAAGCTACCGCTCCATCTAACGTCTTCTCCACCTCACTCCGCACTTGTGGCCTCCCGGTCATAAATAAGCGAGTATTGGGTGACCACTGCAGAATCTGTCGCAGTGATTCAAGAATTACCTTTCGATGCTCAGGCACACATTCGTCAAGTGCATCAACACAAATAAACGTGCGCTTTGTAGCTGCGATGGCCTGAAACATCTTCAGAATCCCTGAAACTTGTAGTCCTCTACCCCCAATACCCTTTCTCTGCTTTTGGAAATCCTGGACTACTGCTTCGGGGATCCCCCCCAGTCCGCTAACAAACTGTCTCAGCAGGGAGCCCAGCATATTCACTGGTGACTGATCATTCCGGGAAGCAAAGTCGAAGTAAAAGCACATAACGGCAGTATCTCCCTCCCCAGCCTCATCGCACAGCTTGTCTATAACTAGCGAACTATTATCGCAACCTATCAGCAATAACATTCACCGATTCCGGGAACGATGCATTCTCTCTTACATAATGTAGCTCTTGCCCACTCCGGGATTTCCGTCGCAGAATAAAGTCGCGGGATTGGATTCATCCTCCCTGCTGGCATCATGCCATCGTCTAAATTCCCTAGTCTCCAGTAGCCATGCTCCTATACCGTCCACCCGCTCGGCACCGATATCCCGGTGCCGTACCCATGGCTCTAACGGAGACAGCCATGCCAATATTTTAGCCTCGTCATCAGAGGCGCTGAAGTTGAAGCTATTCGCGATGTTGATAGACTTATTGTTATGGCTGAAAAGTTGCGACATTTTTTGATTTTCACGGCTCTGGATGATGAGAGGAAGGTGTTGCTAGACTTGGGGTCTGTTAAGGCAACTACTTCAAGTCGAGGAAAAGCGGGGTTCATACTATAGTAAAGCCTTGCCCCTAACTCGAAACTCTCTGATCACCGGATCCATCATTCGTTACACAAACGTCCAAGAGCTTGTTGCAAAAATAGAAAACAGGACCGTATGTGGCTGCCTTATGTTGAACCGTGTCAGCCCTGCCTGATATGCCAAAGGCCTAGCCCTGCCCAGCTCATACGGAAACGTAGGAGAAATATTCAGAGCATCTCGCAGCACCAATAACAGGCATGCGACGAAAGCAGCCATTCCATGATATCAACAGCAACAGTCGATCTGCTTCCCTCCTCCTTCCTCCGCGAGGAGTTCAGGGGACCCCGCAACTATTCTCGCCCTTGATTCTCCAACCCGCGGCGCCTGCAGCTGTTCCAGCAGCGCAACTCTAACCTTCGCATCCCTACTCAATCCCCACCAAGACCCTCTAGTGCCTATTTCCCCGCTCACTATAGTACCTCTTCACCAACCCACTCCACCAACCCCCCCACCAACATTGAACATTCCCAGCGCATTCGTAGGTGAATGCAGCCTCTACCTCGAATCAGACACTCTCCCCTCTATCCTCTGCAAACCCCCAACCATCCCAACTCCATACCCCCCGCAGCCCGTCCTCTTCCCTCTCTCACCCCCCCCCCCCTTCTCCGCATAACGACGCAGTACCATGCTAGACGCACCATCGCTACCACAGCACCTTCCTCACTGTACCGCCCGATGCACAACTATGAGAACTCGCCACGACAAGCCTCCCACTCAGCCCTGGACCCGCAATTCTGTTCTCTGGCGCAGCGCCTTGCGCCCGGTCCCCAACCCCCGGCATGCCAGCCTCCTCCTCTCCTCCTAATACTCCTTCTAACCGTACTCGAAAACTGCCTAGAAAAGGTCCTGCCCGCGCAAGCCGACAGCGGCGAGCACTGTGCAGCCCTTGCCTTCGCATGGAATATCGCTCCGACACATACCAAGGTTGCGGTGACGAGCACAAGGGGCCCGCAGGCGCATGGGTAGCATACGTTCCCCCGCCCAAAAAGGGCGAAGGCACTCTTGCTAGAAGTACCCGATGGAGGACTGTTCCCAGACGAAGTCCGCGCGCATCCCGATAAGGCCCTTAGCCAGCTAGTGATCACGAAAGTGGAAGGAATTCTGCGTATCGCTGCCTCGCACTGCTGTACGCTACTACGTTCGCTCGCGGTGAGGGGAGGGAGGAACCGAGGAAGGTGCCGACACGGAAGTCTATTCTTGAAGGGTCCTGCTCAAGGGGGAGGGGGAGGGGGGGGTTGGGGCTGGATAGATGGATAGTGGAAGTCAGGCACCTCGGACTCGTGGTGATCCACACGTGTTGGCGATGCTCCCCAGGCAGGTGCGGTGGACTGTTTCTAGAGCAACTATATAGCGAAGTGGATTGCATGGCCTGGCAAGGTGCCGGGCGATATGGGCGGTGGCACCAAGGCATGCATCGCAGAGATTAGGTAGCGCTTGGGAGCAGAGGCCGAGAAGTTCGTTGATCAGATGGATTGGGGGCAGACCCTTTGATTGGGGGCTGGTGAAGTGATTTGTCGTGGGTTTTATATTTCGGGGGATTTTTTTTAATTTTTAATTTTTTTAATTCTTCTGTTAGTAGGGAAGCTAAGCGGTTTTACAAATTCCCTTCTTTTTCGCTTTCGTCTTATCCCCTTTCATACGCATCACGTAGCGCCGCACTCTTACCGAATACATACAATTTCATCCGCGGTACTTAATCACAAATACCCGTGGTTCCGATCACTACCACCACAGCACAACAAATCTAATACGCCCTGTCTAGAGCACCTGCGCTAAGATCGCCTAACTAATTCCCACATACCTTTACTACCCTGGGACACCGCGGAAAGTGTAGTAACAGCCCTCAAGAGTAAACTAGGATCGACCCAAAGACTCTATGCAGTGATCCATGAGTGAGAAACCTTATACCCGATGGATACACAAATTCCAAAACCGAGCGATCTCGTCCATCCTACCGTAACTATAACCCCAAACTCTATTAGTGTAACACATCAATTATCCGAAGCATAACAGGTGACATTGCCCATTCCCAAACACAGCAGAGCTCCCGAATACTGACAGACCCCCGCTATCCAACCAATTAGGGTCAGTGTCTTACTACTCCAGCAGGAGCTTCGCCCTCCATCCTACTCATTCGCTTCACCCACCCAGGCGATGTTATGACAACACAGGATCCAGCACAACTGTGACAAGTACAGTAAGTACCGCATCAATTTAGCCTGGACGCTCAGATACGTAGAGGAAATTAGGGTTTTTTTCCTAATTCTTATATTCGAGCACTTCCTACCCATTGCCTATAAGTACCAGGTCCAGCAAGAAGTTACGGAACAATTACTTGAAGCCAAAATCAAACTGTTGGACTAGCAAGGAAGGTCTAAGATAGACTATTTCCTGGGGCCAGCAATTCCCGGGAGTCTGCCTTCCTATTACTACATTACCGTATTTCCACGCTCCCGGATAATCCACGAACTACCTACACCAGACCCCAAACCTCCATAGCCAGCGGCAACACACCTCGAGAAGGAATAGTGTTTACCTAGCACAGTACTGTACAGCTTGAGCGGGCTAGGCTTTATTAGATCTCAGTAACTTGACCGGTATCCGTAATTCCGCTAACTTGTCCAGCGCAAGGAACTACCGTCCAGCTGCATTGCTTATCTGATAGTCGATTGTCCCAGTAAATAGCATCTCTATTTCTACACACGAAGTTAACCAAGCTTTTAGCCGGCGATATACAAAGAGTTCTTCGGCTGCCATTCATCCTAGTCGAACCCCTGCAGTCCTTCCAGCAGTCTGCACGAACAAGCATGATAGAATCTCGCGAATAAAAACTAGTCCCCCCACTCTACTCTCTTCAGAGAAGATGGGCGACAGGGGTATTGACTCAAGATCCCGTAAAAGGTTACGGTGCAAGCACAGTACCGGTATGATACTGTACTCGTACAAGTACCGGTACCGGTATTTGAGGTTAACCAGCCCAATATATCCCTGTCCCTTCCGGTCAACGGGTCCCTGCCCTTGTGTGTAGGTAAGGATGTTACGGTACTCCAGTAGCCATAAGACGGACAGGGATGTGGAGGCCATGGGTGGCCTGTGTGTATACCTCTGCGTAACACCAATAATAGTAGAAGCAGCGTAGTAGTACCGCGCTCGAATATCTAGATCCTAAAGAATGTTAGATTGCCTCTAGGGCGTACGGTTAGGAGGTTATGCGGATATGCAGTTGCAGGAATATGCGGGTGCGCGGATAGGAGGATATGCGGCTAGGAGATATACGGTTATAAGGCATGTGGCTCTGTGGTTCGCGGTGGTTAGTCAAGCATTTAGCAGTGGGCTGCTGTTTTCACATCCTACGCCACTAGACACAAGGTATCAATTTTAGGTTTTGTTGATACCCGTCGTCATTGGGTATTAGGTATCCGGTATTTGGTTTCATGATGTTTCTTTCATGCCCTTCGTCCTTAGACATACGGGAGTTAGCGCACTGGCAAGGCTTAGGCTTTAGGGATCACAAAGGATAATGGGATGTGCTGGCTCTGGATTGGTTGCGTCAGCTCGGTATGTTTCTTTAGAGTTTTTGAGTTTGGCGGCCTTACCGGTTAGACGGAGATGTGTATCTCCCCAGCCTGCCCTTAGCTAGCTGAGAGAGTATCGAACCAGTTCACCGTTCTTCCATATTCCGCTGCGCTTAGAGCCTATCACGATTGCACTTCCGTTCTTTCCTTCTTTCGTGCTTTTTGTAGGCTCCATCAAAGAGAATATACTCTCCTTAACCATCTCGTAGTGCCCGCTTTTCTACTACTACCCTGACCATACTCATCCTATTGACGACTCCCCCACAGCACAACCTCGAGTTCAGGCTGCTTTACACATCCCAGCGCTACTCAAAGCACAGCACGTCCTCCGGCCACCGGTGCCCCTGTACGTCCCCCACTAACACCCACCCCCGAGCACAGGAAGGAATGAAAAACGCATATAATCAGACACACCCAAAAGCTGATGGAAGAATCCATGTAAAGCACCGCGAAAAGCAACCGGGAGTCACCAGTATCAGATACCCAATACACTAGTAAGCAAGAGAGAGCGCAATACGGTACCCACAAGCTACCCTATTCCCACCGCTATAGCTCGGAGCGCTCCAGTGAGCACAGCGAGCCATTGCTCCTACCCACCAAGAACCGGAGCAGCAAACTTTACCCACTAACTTCTTTACTAGCCCAGACCCTCTCCAGAGGAGCGTGGACAAATGTGTGCCCGGTGCTGTACGCCTTAATACCTATACCCGCAACCACCCCCATACAGCCCCTCTCAAATAACACAACACTGATGATGTACAGTATCTGGTGTCTCTTTTAGCAATTGAGCGTCCAGCCCCTCACACAACCCCTAGGACGCATGGTACATACGTGTAAGAGGGCGGCTCACTTACACTGTACCATAAACTGCAGTACTAACTACCGCAATTAAGCCTGAACCCAAATGAAAAAGTAGTAGTATCATAGCTCCATATTATTATCTCTCAGGAACCCTCCCTCTCAATCCCCACAGGGTAGTATCTCTTAATTTATACAATATATATTCCAACCGCAGGAGCTAGCTCTACTCTTGACCTCCTGATTACCCCGGTGACTACCCTATAATGTACATTCCAGTGGCGAAGGGGCTCATCTCCTACATACCAGAAGCCAGACCCCCGATTCCCGAGAGCGGGAGGGAGAGATAAGTAATGGTAGAGCGCAAATAGCAGCTTCTTTGTCTATCCTATTGCTTGTAAATGGCGGGAGGGTTTAAGTAACCCGGGTAGATCTTCGACAGCATCTTAATACCGTAAATTTCCTATGGGAGTGACAGTATCACTCTTGGAGTCAAGCTCCCGCCCCGCACCCTCCACGGTTTGTTTGGATCGCACTGTGCTGGTCATGTCTATTCCCATCAAAAAAGGGCACGCACCACAAGCTAGCCATAAAATTAAGGTAACCTCTAAAAAATATCAAAACCCCAACATAGTCCCAGTATATACATAGAAAACCGTTACGGAACCAGCTCAACTAGAGCAAAAGTAAACAAGCCAACCCTCCCGATCATACCCCCATACCCCATCCCACCCGTCTTCCTTTCCCCTCCCTTCCCTCCAATACATCCCCCCGCCTTGCCAATACCAATGCCAAACCATTTTTACCTATTCCACACACATACATACATCAAACTTAAGTGTTGTAATAAAATATCAAGGGTATCAAAAAGAATCAGTATAGAAAAGAGAAGGAAAAAAGGCAATGTAGTAGCCCAACTCCGAATGCGGTAGACAAATGACTTGCACACGCTAGGAAAGAAAATAAGAGCATATCGTAAAAGTAAATAAGTGAGTAAACAAAAAAGAAGAGAAAAAAAGAGAATATAAGGTGATGGAATACCCCCTCTAGGATGCAATAAGACTAGGGAAAAAATGCACAACAAAAAAGAGAAAATAATCATGTACATTGATCTACAAGTGTGTTCTTTGGCCATTTATGCTTCGTGGAGGCCCAATTTGTTAGATTTGGGTTCATGAATGCTTCGAGGTGATCCTCGATATATTTCGTTGTAGGATACCCAGGGGGGTCGCAAGTAACTGAGCAGTCCTTGCAATCTTCATCCTGCCAAATACGAATCCTGATGGGAAAAATCAGTGGGCCAAAATCTAAAACAGTCAGGAATGACATACCAATCAATCCTCATTTTCGCCGGGAGCAACTTGTTGATCTCGGGAAAGTCAATGTATGAGAACGAAGACCCCATTCCCACGTTGGCAATGACAGCCATGGGTTCATTTGGGACCGGCCGCTGTCCAATATTGCCATTTGGCCCAGTGGCGGCGGCATTCATCCTCCATGTCTTTAAATCTCCGATATTCCATTCAATCATCCCCTCACTGCCCGGCTCATACTCAAACCCATAAGTTTGATACTGCTTCCCATCGTACCAGTCGTTATTCAAAATAGAAAGACCAGAAATAGCCTCCTGGAAGTACCCACCACGATATGCATTCATGGAGGTAAACTCAGGGTGGTAGACGGCAACATGGTCGTAATCCGGCTGATACCACAGATCGAAAGGTGCGACTTGAGCAGACTGAGAAGCCGAGCCAACAATAATTTTGCCCTCCTTATCGATAGCTCCAACACTAGCTTCGATAGCATCTATTTCAGGGGCAGATCTAGATTTTCCAGGGCTCGGATGGTCCTCGTTGGCGCAAGTACATGCAGGAAGTTTCATCCCTGGAAGGAAGCTGATACCATCAGGGCTCGACTGATTCGCAGTGATACCAGCATCGCATTCGTCATGATAAGTATAAGGCCACATTCCCTCAGTCGTAGCAAGATATCCCGGACGACCAAGATTGCCCATAGTCCAGAAACCCGGCCAGAAACCAGAAATATCGCCACGCCCAGGAAGGGAAAGACTTGCTATACTCCACATCAGAACGAATTCAGCAAAAAAGGGAATCGGACAAAATACCTTCAATGATCCCACCCTTGAAACACATCTTATTCCAACTCTGCAGCATTCCTGAGCGAAAATCCAAATCGTGATTCCTAAAGGCGGCGAATTCGATCTCGAGATATCCATCTTTGGTAGTGATAGCATCCGGATCGTACCACTCCAAATCACCAGTAGCAGCACTATGAGATCAAGGTTAACAATGGAATTACGTATACTGATCCTCCGGTTGCGCTCACTAATGAATATCAACAGCTTCCCTGGGTAACTAGTTAGCAAAATGAAGTATAGATCACGACGCATCAGATAACATACCAATAGGGATCATCCTGGGGATAGAACGTCCTTCCAGGTTTATTGAATTCGTCCGAAAACTACGCCTTTTTAGCTTTGTCCCCCGTTTTGTGTCTCCCTTGGGCGGATGCACTAACCACCAGTTTATATTCTTTCCCCGATGCAGACTTCTTCGTCCTCGCACTCTCGGGAGTATCCGGGTCAATCAGCGAGCGTCGGACATTCTTTAGTAAGTCTATTGGGCCGATATCGATACACAACTCTCCAGCGTCACAAGGGCTCTCGGACTCTAGAACAACATTTTGCACAAAAGTCCTACGAAAGCACCCAATTAGTACGAGCTAGGAGAAAACAGTAAGGATTGATAACATACAAAATCGGGTATCCAATAAACAAGCATAACAATCCCAAAACAATAAACGCCAGCCCGCCAACGTTGGCCAATCCTCTGCTCGTCCATATATCGCACTCATTCGGATCCTGCTCTAGGGGATCGTGAAGGGCATCATCATCTTCCTTATCAACAGGGAATATTAACAGTCCCTCAGAAGGCATAATATTGTATTTCTCACTGATTGTTTGCGAATTAAAATTATCCATAAGATCAGGAGAACCAGCCCGGGACGGGCTCCTAGAATCATCGAACGGCGAAACAAAGGGCCCATAAGCCGAACCTCCACGATCGGTACTCCAACTAGACCTCCTCGAGGAGGTAGGGCTATCGACATATTCCTGGAGCCTCTTCTCTCTCGACGGTGGTAGCAACATATCTGACGATTGCACAGGACTCTGCTGATAGAAAGCCGTTCGCGGTGAAGCAACAGTTGGAGATTGTGGAGTCAAAGTTCTCACAGAAGGATTAATCCGAGGGCTAGAGTCCGAAGGGGATTGCACACTACTATTAGGATTCTCATATCGGCCGCTTCCATTCTGATCGAGTAGATCCAGAGTACTGGAATTCAAAGTTATAGGGGGTGGAAGCGGACGCGACGACATTTCAGTGGAATTATCTTCTGCCTTTTTTCGCTCAAGAAAATTCCAATGTCAATAAAGGGGTGAGCAGCAATGATGGTGTTGTTGAAGCTATGTTGGCTAGGTAGGTATAAGGTACAGTGTTTGTCGAAAAGGGGAGGGAGAGAGTGGAGAGAAATGCAGGAAATGTCAGAAACGGAAAAACCAAAGTGTTAAGCTGGGCCAAATTGCCCAAGATACATAAGTTCTAAAAGCTTGCATTTAAAAGAGTGGATCTCGATAAGTTTCTTGAGAAAGAAAATCAGTAGCGGGACGGTACGCCGATCCGGTAGGGGGGGAGAACATAAGAAATGACAAACAGGGGGAGAACTTGAAGTGGCGCTTTCTGTGGCCTCTTCTGATTAAATCTGGTCACCAACCACGGCAGAGGATGGGCAAGCTATTCTAGATAACAAATGTTTTCTTTTCTTTTCCTTTCTTCCCCCCCTTTTTTTGTGAGGGAGTGGACAGGGAGCCCCAGGGAATAGTCTAATATTTAGATATTGAAGGGAATGGAAAGGGGAGTTTCTTGCCACTTCCATTGTCGAATGGACAAGAAGAAAAAGGGCCATAGAGAAATTTCTGCAGAAATAGTTAAACAGCTGCAAGGGGTAATTCGACCAAATCGCATGAGAGCCAACCGGATGGCTATCCTAGAGCAGAGAGCCAAGGCCCAAAAGCAATTTTCATCCTCTCAGGGCATCGATATTCGAGAAATTTGCTTTACAGAGGAGGAGGGAGTCCGCACCAGTAGGATCTCCTTTTAATAGAAGCGGCTCTCATATCAGAAACCTAGCTCCCCCTTCCCGCACCCCGCTAGGGGATCGCCAGCCAACCGGTGCACCGGTATGATCATGATAAACATTCACAAGCTTCTGGGCGGTAGAATGCAGTACAACACACACCTTTTACAACCCCGCAACCGTGAACCTGGCTAAGAGACACAGTCAGAAGGCTAAATAATTATTACCACACCCGAGCACCGGTACCGTACAAGTACCCTACCTGTGCCAGCATTTGTCCCAGGCCATTGACACCCGAAAGCAGGGGGGGCATATCTTGTATGGGTGCAGGTACGCACAGATTTTTACCATATAGCACCGCTATTCCTTTGATACCTACCGGTATTTTCGGCTCTTTGGCCTGAATAGATACCATGAACCTGACAAGCAATTGATTGAGAATAAGCCGAATCTGAACCTAAACCAGACCCCAGCTCGGCAAAAAACAATAAAACATTCAAATTAACCTAGTTTCCATTCAACCGCTCTGCATGTCGGTAAAGTAACCTTTCGTGCAACGTGATACCCCCCAACACGCAGGTCCACCTAAAAAGGAACCCTAGATGCCATGCCAGTACGGTACCAAACTTCTCAGGACTCCACGGCTAAAACTTTAACCCCCTCTAGAACTTTCTTCTCTTTAGCTAAACCGAGAACATAGTATTCGGCCCGCGCTCCACTGCCCGAGACCCGATACACTTTTACGAGCGAAACGTTCCCCCCGGCGATGGCGACAACAGCACCGCGGACATCTTCGTAGTCGTTGTGCGCGTCCCAGTAACCCACGTCCATCGCTTTGATCTCCGAGCTGTTCGGAGCGTTCAAGACCTTAGCGAATTCCTCTGTTGCGTTTGACGTAAGTCAGCAGGCAAGCTTCGTCATTCACGCACACGAGTCGCGACCGGGGGGGAGAGGGATGATCAACGACCTTCACTGGGTAGTCTATCGCCCTCATATTTTAACGAGACGGGCCGAAACTCTTCGTCGGCGTCAGAAGTGTAAGTTCTCCCCTTGAGCGCGCTGATCGCAGGGTGGACCCCTTCAGGCACTGAAGTTTCGACGACTTCTTCGCTGGCCTTCGTCGACGCACCCACACCACCACTCGGCCTGGAATAGTCCTTGTTGGACCTCTCTAGAAAAGCGACATACTGTGCATCCTCATTGGACATGGTGGAAAACGTTTTAATAGCGGTAGTCTGTGTGTATTTGTTGTGTTGGAAAAGGTATTTGCGAGCGTTGGTTTTCGTCCCGGATCTCGATCGTAAGAGTGTCAAGAGAGAATGCCTGAACATGCTGGATGGACGGTTGGAAGCAAATAAACAACATGGACACGCAAGTCAGCGGTCGGCCGTGCCACGCGAGGAATTGCAAGCGAAGGGTTCACCCACCCAATGACGCAGGGCAACGGGCAAAACGTTTCGTTTCGTAAAGCGGGGTGGGTTCCATGGATGCCACAACAAGCCCGAATTAAGAAAAAAATGGGAAAGCAGGGGGGACTAGAAACAACGGGAATCGATTGGCTCAAGCCACCGAACACTCCAATCACCGCCCCAGGATCCCTGGTCACGTCTTGACACAGGAAAACCACCATCACGACCCAGCACAGCACAGTACGGTAGTCCGACGGCCCATCGGTGCGTGACGCAATAAGGTAAAGAACGGTGGGGTGAAGCGGGTGATGAAATGGCAACAAGCAAGATTTGCTCTCTTGCCCATCCTGTAATGCCAAAGTATTTTGTGAAAAAGGGTTACTATCATACCCCTATTGCATAGCACGCTCAAAACCTGGCCTTATTGCTTGCATCTACATGGCACGCAATAGCAGTTCCCTCTAAAGCCCTTTCGTGCTAGGAATATACAACTTACAGCCGTGTACTCGAGTGCTCGAGTACCGGTACAGTACGGATCTCGTGCTGTCCCCATCCCCTTCCTTGCTTATGCAGGAATAAAACACTTGAGTGCCCGAGCACAATACAAAAAGCCCCACCCATCAATTTTTCGTGTGAAGTTTCCCAACTTCTGAGAAAGTTCTCACCACAGACCTCGACGTATGACTTCTCACACCTTCACTTTTCCTTGCTTGCCATCCAATCGTCCAGATGAGACAGGCATTGGCCTGGCCATTGGAGGGGACAGAACATCCTGAGGAAAAATGTCACTCAGGAAGCAAGTTTGAACTATACCGGTTTCTCCGGGCCCGTTTTTGCTTTTGGCGTGCCCTTGTTTGCTCGATTCTTCTCTTCTCCTGGCCGCCCACGTTCGTACGAAATACGTTTGCTGGAGGTTTGCTCCTGCTTTCAGCGCCAGTACTCACTCCCGCTTGCATAGAGACGCTTGAACCCACCCGAGTCGTCGTACCAAGAAGAGTAAAGAACCTAGGCCAAACTTGCCTTGCCATACCTGCCTACTAGAGTACCGGTACGGTACTCGTACCAGCACACCGTAGGACTGCGATAGGTAATAAAAAAACAACCGGAGAGAGCGAAGAAGGAAGAAAGGAAAAAAGAAAAGAAAAAGGGAAAGGGAGATACAAGAAGCGTAGAAGGTCCTCCTCTCCAAAAAAATCTAGTACGTATCCAGCTATTATAATCATAGTACATTTTTACTTTTATCCTTATCCTTACTTTTACCAGATCCCAAGTTCTTTTCTCCTCTTCTTCCCTCCCTCGACTCTGTCCATTCCCCCCTCTTGGCCCCTGATCTCGCTCTCAACATCTGCTTCAGTTTGCTTTCTTGCCTGCCTGCTTGCCCGGGCAGCGGAGAACCTGAAGTCCTATCACCAACCAATCAACACCAAAGACCCGGTACATCGGCGACCTCCGCGGTGGAAACATTGCATACCGGTATATCTTTTCGGCACCGGCGAGGAATTACCTCCCGGAATCTCATCGCACAGAAATACCGGCTCCGAGATTGGAACTCCGCCTTTCGCTTGATTTGGTGGGGAGGGAAATTCATCTACAGGAGCGGAGTACGCACGCAGACAGCCCACCGCCACAGCACAAACAAACCTTGAGAGAGTTAGGAAGGGAATCTATTTCACCCAACGAACTAATTCCTTTTCCCCTAACCCTACGCTAAGTTACGCTTGGGGAATTCAGGAATTGGGCTACGGCACGATACTTTCCTAGTGCACACATAAGCGCAGACAGAAGGAAAGGAAAACCCAGCAAAAAACCCCAATTGCGCCTCGCATACCATCCAAACCCACCAATTCACTTCACGAACCTTTATTGCCCCAATCGCCATTCCCCAAATGTGCACAGTATCGTCCTCCGACTCTCGCGCTCCGGACTACGAAACGGTCGAGCGGCGCTACAACATAGCGGTAAACCTCGAATCCTGGGAACTCTTAGCAATGCACTCCATCGCCGGTGACGAGGTCACTCACTCCCTCCCCCATTCCTAACTCCCTTCACCTTTGCTCCCCCGGACTGACAATTAACGGCAACAGAGCATCCCGCGCGTGCGCCTCCGTATGTTGAAATCACTCGCCGGCCTCTCCACCCGCACAGAATCTACCCCTCAGACACCGCCGCCACCAGCGGCGCAAGCTTCTTCTGGATCTTCGGGGAGTGGAAGGAGGAGGTTGTCGAGAGAGCAGCAATGATGACGTAATTCCTATTCTCGCCCTTTTTCTCTTTTTCCTTTTTTTCTTCTTGCTGGGTTGTTTGATTGTCTGCCGGGTGTAGTGGCTTCCCTGGTGGAGATGGCGTGGATGGGGGGGGGGGGGGGGGCTCCTTGGCGGTTTTTTTATTTTTATTTTGTTTTTCACACTTATTTTTATTTATTTATGGGGAATTATGGGTCGGGAGTTGTTCCATCTCACGTTTCCTTTATGTAACTTGCGGAGGATCGAGTGAGATGAGAGGTTGGTCAAGATCGGACATAATATCGGGTCCTGCAGGAGGGGCATCAGGAGCAAAAGACGGGATTGGATTTGGATCGGATTGGATTGCGCTCTCCCAAGATCTACTCATGACTCGCACTCTTCAGCATGGTACCCTATAAGTAGCTTGAGCGGCTCTCTCTCTACTATCCGCTATAAGCGCTTGGGGGCATCCGTCGCTAATGGCCGGAAAACCGTTTCCCAGGGGTTAAATTATGTTTTCCTCATCTTTAAAGAGACCTTAAAAGCTCGCTAAATCCACCTTGGCAATCCTACCGTAGTCAAAACTCTGAGAGGGAACAATGTCTTCCAGACGAGTTATGGCTTATTTAAGCTGAGCCCGCTGGATCTCATTAATTGGTACTCGTGATCCTGCTAATCCGCCCTGCTAAGCCTATTGCGGTTTGGTACAGCGATTCCCGTTGCGCAATCCGATGCTGGAGTTTTTGCACGTATCACCACTCCATTTCCCTTCACATCGATCACAAAGTACGGCATCTTGCCCAAATCTCTTTCCAAGTTACTGTGTATGGTATCATATCATATATCACAATGCCATCAAGCGCTATCAACATATCTCACAGTGGAAATGGGGCTTGATACACGATAGGTGGGGGGGAAGAAAGGGAAAGCAACCATGCCCATCACCTCAAAACCGTAACAATTCCCAACCGTGCAACCCATACACCCCATCACCACAATCATAGCCTCGTTGAAACCTCCCACGTGCTGAAATGAAAACTACTACCACTACTGCACCTTCCCTAACTTGATTTTACCTGCTTTATACAGCACACACGAATCCCATCCCCATCCAGTTTTAAAAGGTTAGAAAGAGAAATGAGAATTAGCTCGATTAATCGATTGACTTAAGCCAACCAGAAAGCGAGATGTGAAGTAAAGGAAGAATAAAGGAAGAGCACAAAATAAAGAGAAGAAAGCCTCCCATAATGAAGTATGAAGATCATGCAAGAAAGAACCGTAAAGAAAAAGGAAAAAAATAGACTTCCCATACGCCGCCATCATGCTGCCGTCCCTTTGGTGGGGTTTGATTTTGTTTTGTTTGATAAATTTACTGGAGGGGCTCTGAGGAACTGCTGAGTCTGTTTAGGTGGAGGTATACGTCTGTTCCGTATCTGTTCGTAATATCCTCAGCGTTGGTTCCATGTTGCCGGGGGGATGACTTACCCTTCCATACTAATTAACTTCAGATCTCCACCAAAGTATTTTGCATACAATCTCGATATTGGTAATCCGTAGCCGAAGCCAGCCATAGGTGCTTTAAAGTCGCTCTTGTTAAAATCCGGGTCGATTGGTGGGGTTGATTCAACGGTTGTGTACATGTATGTCCATACCAAAGGTATGGCACTCCTCGGGATCCCACCGCCTTCATCGGAGATTTTGATGGTGATGTCCTATGAACCGGTAAGCATGGATGATGCCAATATAATCATGCTGCTAGACAAACCTCTTTACCTTCCGCAACAATCAGCTTGACTGGCGGAAACTCCTCGGAGTCACTTCCGTGTGTCTCCACAACGGCTCTGAGAGAGTTTTTCAAAGTCTCGAATAACATATGACTTAGATGTCCTGGGACATACATAAAATTCAGATCTGGCTTGCAAACCAACTGTACTTTAGGAGCGTCGAACAGTCCATAATACTCCTCGCAAACAAAGCGGGCATTCTCGATGGCCTCCTGTGCGAGTTCGCGAACGTTGGTTTTTGTGCAGATGATCCCCACATAGTCCTCTTGCTCGGGGGCAGAGTTAAGCGCGACGTGCTGGCCAATGAGCATGCGAATCCCTATCCGAGACATGTAGAAACGGTCCAGGAATGATTGGATTGTGTTATCGATTTGCATCCGTTGCCGCTTCCGCTTGTATTCGTTGATTCCCATTGCTGCATGACACGTTAGCCACTCACATTCCTAGGTGTGGGTATGATGTCGGATTTGAACAGGTGCCATACCCATGGTTGTAACAACGGGGTCATGACGATGCTTGATGTTTTGTAAAGTTTTGGTGAAACGTTTATTATAGTCTACAATTTCCGGCGGCCACCTTACTCCGTCGTCAACGGTAGCGTAGTATCGTCTGTTGAACATTAGCCAGCGCAATGGTGGAACTTGATGACTTGTGATGTCGGTGGGTGTTTGGGGAAAACTGCTATTGCACACCGCGGTACCAAAGTTTGGCCTCTTGGTGTGAATCTGGGTAGTGTTCAATAGCAGTCCTTTTTTTTTTGGGGGGGGGGGGTGTTTCGACATTACGAGGAGACTTGGAATCACCTTTGCGCCTTTCTCCCGTTACCGGTAGAGTTAGTGGTAATCAGCCATGGCGAACTTCGATAAGCTCCAGGTTCGATGTCGGGATTGGCGAGACCGGTTTCTAAAGGGATGGGCGAGCCATTTTCTCTTCGCATCAACTTTTCTCGTATTTCTCGGGAAAGGACAGGTTTTGGGAGACTAGTAATTTCCTACAGTTGTCTCTATGTTAGCCCGCGGCCCAGAGAGAATTATAGATTATGAGTCACCAACCTCAAACGACTGCATATACCAATTGGCAACTCTCTGGATGGATGGCATTTCACTCAGCCCATCGGGCAATTGATTCAACTCTCTCACTCTGTGAGCCAAACGGATTGGCAATTCTTCGCTCAAAAACTGTGAGGCCTTAAATAGTGTTCCTGGTTTTCGACTCAAGTCAACAAGTTGTGGTTTCCAACGCCGCACATTCGGACCCTCGAGCTCACCAGCGGATGGATTCCGTCCGAATTGTACCATCTGTCGCAAACTTACACCAGTAGCGGGAAACTGGCTATAGTGAGTGATGGTATCCATCAGGGCCTGCGTTGGTTTCCACATGGTGGGCGGTTCCGCTACCAGCTAAGGGATGCTGGATCGAAGGGTTTTTGCGGCTATAGTGGAAGGGAAGTGGAAGGAGAAGGTTTGCGAGTATTAAAGAAGCACGCAAGTAGAAAGTGACAGCAGAATCTAAACGGCTAAGGTTGTGCGGAGGAGATGAAGCGAGGAGTATTGCAAGACGACGAGGCAATGGTTGTCGAAGGGACTGAGTAAGGATGCAGTGGAAAAGAGTTTTTGTGGTAACACATGTGAAAACCAAGAATGAAGGCCGAGCTCAGGGTTTGGGTTGCCAGAACAAGGAGTACCGAATGCAGCAGTATGGTGCCGGTACTATGCTTGAGTTGGGTGGGTGACCGAAATCGATGGGGAGGAGGGGTGAATGGGGGGGGAAGTTGCCCCTCTGCCCTCTGCCCTCAACTGTTTGCTGGCTTTCTGCTTGAGGGCTTGCTGGTTGGTATTATTACCGCTGGGGAAGCCCCCTTGCCGAAAAAAAGTGCACGTGCGGGGATCCGAGAAGGTAATGCTATGCGGCCGGAGTTGGGATTACTCGTACCGGCGCAGTAACGGAACTGGAGCTGGAATCCCTTCGTGCGCCCCCACCTCTGCTAACCACCTTTACCCGACGGACACACCTCAACTTCTTTGTTGTGCTCTTCCCACCAGGACACCAAATACACAATGGGCGAATGTAGCGGTAGTAGCCAGACCAACCCACGCCTGATTTAAGCCCGTCCCACCTTTTACACTACTATCGTAGTTCGTAGTGTTGATGTAAATCAGAGTGATTCAACTTTTCACCCGTGTGCTTCCAATTTCAATGGCCGGGGTCGAATAGTTTGAGGAAGGAGGATACCGTGTGTAGGCGGGCGAACTGAAAATCGATGACTGTTTCGAAGGGGGAGATGACCATCCGGCTCCTGGTTGACTAAAAACTCTCGACATCCGAGGCGGGCCCTGGGGACATGCTCTTATATGCGCTGGGATCGACCGTTAACTCTGCTCTACTGTACTAGTACAGGTAATGCTTGTTTGGGGTCCCTGAGGTGGTGTCAAGGATTTGATAGCGATTACTGCACACCTACAGGACAATACCATACGGTACCGTACCATACACTGCGGTGGCTTTGGAGTAGGAGCGGGAAAAGAAGAAAAGAAAAGAAAAAGAAAGAGCAGGGACGAGGGTGTGCTATTCATGCAACAACACACATCTTCATTAAAATAAAGGGTCCTCCCCAGTCCGTTTCCTGATCTGATGCTGCTGCTATTGCCATCATACCCTGCAGCCAGATGTGGGGCAGGAAAACGGAACAAATTCCCCGCAGCGGCCAGAAAACCTGCAGCGTTCCAGTGTGTTTCCTTTTTACTGGTAACCTTGGTGTGTCCTGGATGTATTGGGATTATCCTGCCCGTGCTTGATTCGTCCATCTCAACATCCTGCCTTCTTTATTTTTCTTTTCTTTTTCATCCCCGCTCACGTGCCCTGGTGCAGAAGTCCGTGGGCGGGTCTATTATTACTCGAGTGCTCGCTCTTTTCACTTTGGGCACTCTTAGCGCCTCAGATGGGGTGAAATTGGGGGAGGAGTCTGTTTGTCAATTGATTGTCGTAACTCCTGGAACCCCGTCCCACGTTTGTGTTTCCCCGCATCTCCGGCCTACCCTGCATGGGATTTAGCGAGGAGGTGAGCACCCATCTGAGTGAGTTTGTTTCTCCCTTCCCGCGCTTGGTAAAACTTGGATGACGGCACCGGGAGGTACTCTGTGGTACGGTCCTCGAGTACTGGTAGCGTAATCATTTTGAGGCTTTTGACATTGAAATTGATACGATACTGATATGTCACCAGCTGCAGTAGAGCTCACCTTAGGACATCATGAGGCTCCCCACGCTTCTAGTGCTTCTATTCTTTTGAGTCTAGAATAAAAAGCTCATCTCTGAAACACGTCTTGTTGGCAATACACAAAGATGTCAGTGCTAGATCATTCGTTCAGCAGCCTTGTTCCGCGATGCTGTCAGCCCACGCATTGTCGGAGCTCGCCGCTAACTTCGATTTCGCAACCTCGTAACCTCGCGTCCTGCAACCGCAACTTTCTCACCACTTTCCAAGTGTTAGGTCAAAAAAGCAATGTAGGAATCTGGTGATTGACATGGGGGTATTGCGAGGTTCGTTTGGGGCATCATTCCACCTTCACCTGCTCTATGCGCAGCGTCAGTAAACCCCGGCTATGGTAACGACCTGGGCTGCGCTCACACTGGCATTCCTGTGAGCCGATGGACACCTTGTTTTGCGGATGCCCCTGAGGGATACCCTGTTTGCGCTATTGGTAGCTGCGGGACTTTAGTCGCTCGGAATCACCTGCTGGCAAATGCGGTCAGCCGCCATTAGTCACACGCGGCCTATATGAAATAGGCAGTGTATTTCTGCATACCATGGAAATGATTGATTCGAACATTTCCTAACAAAGTCACGGCAGGCGCTCAAAATACAACGTTGGCCGTTGGCCCGGTATTCGGGGAGGTTTCCCGTCAGGGCGCTTCCGGCGGCTGGGGTGTTGTCGTCTACGGTATAATACAACATATTATCCCAGCCATTGAACTGGCCGGTTGTCTGTTCACCTTATGATTCTTGGGGTCAGGTGATTAGGCTGTACCGCTCCTATGATACCAATATATATTCTTGCATCTTCGCCTGTTTTAGTATCGATGGCTCCGGTCGGCTGAAGGTGCTGATTGTGCAAAGTTCTTAGGTCCTCTTACCGCTCAGATCCACCACACACACGCTTACAAGGCTTCAAGACTAGGGAATGTGGCAAGGCCTCGTGAACGCAATATCGACATTGGAGCTGCTTAACATGGAAGTCTGAACAACATATGCATATTGCGCAGTGCACATCCAAACTCCGGTTCGAATGCTAGCCTGAGGCTATTTAAGGGTAACGTGGCTACAGTTGCGGTATTGGGTAACCGGGACGCTATAGTGCCTCTACCTTGGAGTTATCGCTGTTACGCAACATTCTCGCCTACAACCTTCGCGTCTTAGGCTAATGGGTTCATCGCCTCTGGGAGTGATAGATAGTTCTACTTTAAATCAGTCGATGGGACTTTGCTGTGCATTCATCGAGCCCTAGAAGTGTTCTAGTTGAAACCCCGCCGTAAAATTACCGAGTGGTTGGTCTCAAGGCGTGTGGACATGGGAGGCGTGCTAGTGAAGCGACGTATCAAATACACTGACAGAGTTCTAGGCTTGCGGCCAAACATGCAAGCAGGGACAACAAATATCTGATATTTTGAGGGGGGGTATTATCGGACAAGCGCAAGTTTTGTCATAGGTTCTAAGGGGTAGATGATTGAATATCGGGAGACCGGCATTGCGCCCTACGAACTTCAGCGGCCAATAGAGCATGCAACAGATGAATAATGGGGCACTCGAGCACAATTCGTAGCCCTCCCCCATGTGGCCAACTGAACAGTTAGCAACTTCGCAAGCACGCTGTAACAGCTTGATTATTGCCAGAGAATCGTTCTCATTGACTCTGAGGCGTCACCACAGCATAAGCATTTCGCACCACAAGGCTTCTGCATGATGCCATTTAGGCAAGAGTATAAGTTAGATCCGAGCCTGTCTCTCCTGTTGGGATTACGCAGAGCTAGTTCTACAAAATCCGCAATCGTCGATCGACATTTTCCAACTCATCGCCGTACCACCGACTCATATAAACTAAGCACCTTTATATGAAACAGTAACGCTTGTATAACTGACTATACTGCTAGCAAAACTTCCAGCATTGCTTTCCACTCCTGCTGAGCATCCGATAGCGATACTGGATATCATTGGAGTGGAGATGATGTGCGGATTCCCAATTTCTGTATTCGTCCGGGTATATACCTTCGACGCAGGGTTGGTAACACCGCATACTCACGTGTCCCCAAATTTGCCGATGGCGGTGCTGGTGCCAAACTAGAGGTGAGTGATAGAGATTTGTGTAAATTGAATTGGAGGCGCGGGGTTTGGAAGTTGGATATTGTATCTTTTCGTAAAAGTCGGATTATCTATAAGGAGTGTCTGCCCGATTGTTTTTTGCTACCTGTTTGAGCTGTGGCGATTTGGGAGTCTTGCCTTCTGGTTGGCTCGGCTTTTATGAAAATACACGGCAGTTGGGATGTGTGTGGATGGGAGGGTAGAAGTGCCGGTAAACAATCGGCAGGTGGGGGGGGACTGATATGCGAATACTAGATGTGATCCTTGGGTAGGTGTACGGGACCAGGGAGAACATTTCGGCTTTGGATTGACCGAGCGCTTGGATCGACGTTAGATGATAATGCTTAAGCCAGTGTGTTGGAACCACCGTACGGGCTGTTGGGTCGTTTTCCCTCGATTGTGGTCAAGGATCACAGAAGCCTATTCCGGGTGATCGACTGTTTGAACCAGTGAATTGTGTTTGTGCTTATCTCTAGCGGTGGATATACCATGTCCGATGCCGATTGAACCTTACCGCTAAACGGCATCACATTTGAAATGGTGGTGATCCGTGGTTGACGATCGGTATTTCGCTGAATCCTCGGGTGATAAGGTGTGAGGAAAGAGCCCCAATTTACGAGTGACGCGTCGTGAGCTCACGTAATAGTTGCTTAATCTTATCAGATTGCCGATCAGCCCCCCATCCAATCTGAACAAGCTTCCGCAACCCGCTGCTGCTTGTCCCACATTAAGCTGCATCCCACTTCACCCCACCTCACCCCCCCTCCTTCGCCCCTCCTTCGCCCCCTCCATTACAACCCTATGCGCCCTGTTTACGACGAGGACTCGCTCTCCATTTCGAAAAACTCAAAAGATAGATAACGATCCCGATCAATTCTTCTACCCCCCCCTTCTCCTCTCACAAGCCGATACAAAAAATGGAGGGCGACCCACCTTCTCTGCCCCCGCAGATGTTCACGACGTCTGCTCAGCTACTCGATCTCACCGATAGTATGTGTGCTCGCGCATCCGATCCGATCAAGGGAGTTCACCGCTAACATTTATTTGGCCTATAGAAAAACTCCTGGTCGCACTCCGTGATGGAAGAAAGTTGATTGGTGTTTTGAGGTCCTGGGATCAGGTCTTCCAACCCCCTCTCCTCCCCATCTCCATTCTTGTATCACCCCAGCCAATCTATGTATAGCGTGTTAATGTCTCTGCGTATCATAGTACGGTTAGTCCCCCCCCCCACCCCCCCCCCCCCCGACTCCGGGAAACCAATAATTTACTTACCGGGAAGCCAATAGCAAACCTTGTTTTGCAGAGTACCATCGAGCGCTTGTATGTCGGGGATGCGTACTGCGACATCCCACGCGGGGTCTTTATCGTTCGTGGAGAGAATGTCTTGTTGCTTGGGGAGATTGTTTGCCCTCTTTTTCTCTACCAGTTCTCTTGCTTGTGGGCTAACGATTAGTAGGACCTAGATAGAGAAGACGACATACCCTTCCGCCGCGCCTCTGTTGAAGAAGTATTTGCCGCGCAGAGGGCTACGGACACTGAAAAGAAGAGGACGGATAAAGTGCATAGGAAGAAATTGCGTGCGCTTGGGTTTGAGGACGAAGGAGAGGTGCTTGTTTAGGTCGTTGTGATGGCGGGGATGTTTATGGATGGATGGAAAGGAAAGGCCTTGTTATATTTAACCCAGGGCGGAGAAATACCTCCCTCCCGTTATTTTTCAGTCGGAGAGGGGGAATTTAGTTGGTCGATTGCTAGTGGGGCTGCGGGGATTGACAAAAAATAATTCTATTATGATAAATCTAGCCCTTGCTTGGTTGATTGGTAATTGGGGTGAATTGTGTCTTATTTGTTTTCTACGCGCTTGCGCTTTACTACGGCGACTTCTGTTGCTTCTGCTTCTTCATTTCCGCGATAATTAAGTCCACAGCCCAAGGCAATATCTCGTTCATTGGCCAGTCTATACCCGGGGAATGAATTCCTTGTGAGGAGATTGCCTCTTGGTCGAGTTCCCCTTCAACATCACCGTTCACGAATAAGTGTTTGTGAGCCTTTACCTGCGACATATTAGAACCTCTGTACCATCACCGGCTCGGATGTGTCGCGGATAGTAACAAAACTCACATAATTCGGCCAAACAATCTGATCCCAATACCCGGGCGGATCCGTCCAATACCCTACCATCCCCCGCGAAAAAAAACCCCCCCCATCAACAAAAGGCCTCCTTAGACGGTAAAGCAAATAAAGAGAGCAAACCTTCAATAGTGGTATAACCACTCCGCCCCTCCCTCCTCCTTCTCACGATCTCTTGCCGACCGCGCAAGAAAATCTTGACATCCAAAACCTCCATAACACGATCCTCAACAAACATCAAAAACCCCTCCACCAGCGCCAACCCTCTAGCATCTCCCTCCCCCAACTCCCTAGCAACCCTACCCCTACACCCCTCCAGAACCCCCTCCCCAACTCCCCCGGAGTCCTTATCGAACTGTACCAAATCCTCGAAGCTATTCGCCCCATCAATCATCCGCCCCGTGCGCTTCAGCTCGCGCAGAGCGTGCACGAAGCGGTCCCAGTCAATGGCGGCCGGGCAGTCCCAGTCCTGCAGACCCGACTCGGAAGCTATGGGGATTTCCAGGTCCGTGCGGAAGAAGTCGTCCTGGTGGAGGCGCGGGGGCGGGGGTGGGGAGAAGATGGCTTGCAGGTGGCGGGTTAGCGTGGTTTTCCCGGTGCTGGATGGGCCCGAGATGGCGATTAGGAGGGGTGGCATTATTTTGGTGGTGGTGGTGGGGGGGGTCGCTTTTTTGTTGATGCGGGGTTGATAAGGGTTTCTTCTGTCTTTTTCTTTCTTTCTTTAGGTTGAATTGCTTGGCGAGTGAGATGGTGTGAACCCTGGAGGAAAAATGTGGATGTCAAGGGTGGGGTGGTGTCTTAATAACCGGTAAGTTAGAACTTGGAAATTGTAGAAATGGAAAAAAAGTCAATATCGATGGACTTTTTAGTTGCCTATATATATACGGTATATATATATATATATTTTCCTTGCCCCCTCTCTGCTCAAACTTTCTGTTACCACTAAAGGATTTTAGAAGCGCGGGAAATCTCTCTACCCTTGTATGATATATAATATATCCGAATATTCTGATCTAGCCTGAAATAAGAAATGTAGAAAGGTTCTTTCTTACTCAAGAGTGGAGTGGAATGGAGTGGTGGATGATGGATGGTAATTGAACAACAACAACGGTTTTGTTAGCGTCCCCCTGCTATCGCACCCCACAGCCAACAAATTCAGCCTTTTTCTTTTCTTTTCTTTTCTTTTTGTCATGCAATGGCGGTCGTGTTCGCGAGGCGCCATTTCAATTGTCATACGAGGTGTCGCTTATTTGCATATGCAGAGGGAGGGAGGGAGGGAGGAAAGGGGGAGGAGGAGGAGGAGGGAAATGGGAGTACGCAGTTATTATCATACATTATGATTGTTTTTAATACCGTGGAAGGATGGGGGGTGTTGGGAGCTTTGGGGGTGTACTCGAGTATGTGCTCGGAGCGTCGTGACGTTTGGAAAACGGACTGCTGTTGCATGCATGTAGCCGGAGATTGGCCGGAGTCTTGGGACTTTGGGGGGTCTGCGGTAGTGGTCGGTCCGTTTGACGGCGGAGGTTAGGCAATTACGGGCACTATACTGCGCTGCACTGTTGATGTGTTGCGGTGTTGTATGTGGGTAAATTAATTGGGGTCTTTTGTCGTATGTGTTTGCTTTCCTTCCTTCTCTTCCTCATGCCATACCGCGCGCGCGACGTTGTTTGACTGTTCACATATTTTTCTCGCCGCCCTTCCCTGTTGATACTGCTCTGGAACCTTATCGTTATTTCTTGTCTGGAGTGTAGTGTGGTGGCCTGGTCTAGCCTAACCCTTTCGATTCTCATGTATCGTATACGGTCCAGTACTATACAAAGCACAATCTTGGGAAAAAAAGTAAAAACGAAGAGCAAGGCAAGTCTTTCAATATCTGTCCCGAGCCAGGCTACTAATTAAAGGAATCTAACCACGCTGTCAAAGAGAGATACAAGTAACTTCCAAGGTCAGGCCGAGGTAACCGTTATCCCCCTGCCATGCAGGCGACTGTTGTACAGCACTATACTCATCCCAGGCAAGAAATATTCAATGTCAGGGGTGGTCCTGGGTCTGCATGGGCGCTCGGATGCGCGCCGGTCTCTTGCCATACAATTTATGAATCCCTGCCATCGAATATTTCTTGCCTGGGATGCGTATCATATACTGGTATATAGTGCCTTGAAAATTGAGAAAGCGATGCAGCACTCTCGCACGCATTGGCAATCTAAATTGTAGAAAAAATCTTATCCTACGGGGCAGGGCAAGGTAGATCTCATGTGATATAATGGAAAGAATCCCGAGGTGGGATTTCCCGTGGGGGGGAACTTTTTTTTTTGTGGTATGTTTTTCTGGTTCTTGATGGTAATGTATGTATGTAGCCAGTGACTTGGCCTTGTCTGGGATCGTTATCACCTCGATGTTTTCCTATTTAATGGAGAGGATGGTTGGTCGGATGGATGCTGTCGGGGGTGTTTAATGCTTGTTTTCTGGGGAAGATTGGGAATGATTGTTGGGGGTGGGCAATGCTGTACCGTAGGGGATAGATAGGTGGAAAGCCGACTGTACCCGGCGTGGGTGTGGGTGCCTTTGTGTTTGGGGGATCTTGGTTCGGCGATGGCGCTCTTGGGACTTATGTCTGGTAGTTTATACATGTTATACTGCTTCTCCGAGGAAGGAGTGATGTACACTAATATGAGACATCATTAAACCTCCAGTATGAATATTGGTAGGCGGCTTCTGATGGGAGTTGGAACAGCACTTTTCTTTTTTCTTCAAATGATACGACTTTTCTCTCCACGTCCCCATTGTCCGAGTTGAGCTTCAGGGGATCGGGCCATCGGGAGAGCAAGGCGCGAGTGTACTGTACAGTGAGCCGACACATAATATGGAAGCAAACGCCCAGGATCGAGGTCTCGAGTGGGGCCTTGCCAATCACACTCACTGCCTATACCTCTCTGCTGGAAAAAGATATGTTTGAAATGCAATAAATAGCGAGAGGATAGCTCGCCAGAGCGAGTATGGCTAAAGCCGTGATGGCTTTCAGGACCCACACAGCTGCTTTCCCAAAACAAGTGAACCAAAAGAAATATTTCTTTCCTTTCTGCTACCCCGCCGATCGCCAACCCGAAGGCCTAGAGTCGGATTCTACCACCTCGTAGCAGGATTGATAAGCCCCACAGCCCTATTGTATGAAGGCTAGGTTCTCCAACCTCCCAGTCCCCATAGGGCAGGATTTGAGGAATTCTCAGTTTTCCTGCCCTACATGACGGATCGTTCAATAATAATAACTCATTATGAGCGTGGATTGAACTCCTGGGCTCCCGCTAATTGCGACAGGAGTATTAACCACTGCGCCAGCTAGGTATTTCATGAAAGGTCAACTTGGGAACTAATCCTTATCCGACTCGAAGCTGGATTTTCGGGGTTTTGGTGGGAATGGTGGCATATCGTTTCCTAAATTTTTGATAGATTTCGGTGCTTCCTGGATGTCCTTAGTGAGAGCTTCTTTGCGATTTTAAACTGGTGTGGGACTTGTGGGCTCGTCACTGCCAGATAGGAGGATGAGAAGTCACGGCTCAAGGGATACAAGTATGATACAAGTATGGTGGATGGGCATTTTGGTTATAGGCATTCTCCTGCTCTAGTATGAGAGAGAGCCGTAATCCAATTAGAGGGAAATCACGTATATATATACCAATAATAGCTTGCTTTCCACAATCTCCTGTGTTTAGGGAAATTACTACAATATGGCACTAGTAGGATATCATCATAGTATATCACTCGCGAGTGCCTTCCCAGTTGGATGCCGGGCGCGATGCCATGTGTTATAATATGTAGACAGTGTTGGCAGTATCCTATCTACAATATATTCTCGTAATTATGCGTAATTAATACGAATATACCCCCCCCCCCCCACATAAAAACTGGAGGACTATCCTAAATACGGTAGATACACATCTGATAGCTAGTCTACTCCCCCACCCTTAACATTTGCCTCTAGCTACCCATGCCCAGAGGGGTGACCTGTGTCCTGGATGTGAAGCTGCGCATGCGGAACGCCGACCCGGTGGCACGTTCTGTGGGATACTCCCGAGGCCTGGGGGGTGGTCGTGGCAGTCGTGAAATCTGTTAGGATTATTCTCCTGAGCTCTGACCTACCGATGGTTGCATTCTCTCTCTCCCTCTCTTTTCTCGATCCCCCTTACTGTATTGCGCCTGGCGGTCTTTGGAGGGTTGAGGTGGTGGGTCGTATGATCCCCTCACCATTCGTGCGTAAATACAAGCAGTAAGGATGCTTGGGAGTGCGGTAGGTATAGGAGTTTTCGGTCGACTTACTACACTCTCCTCTCCCTATTATAACCAATTGGAGATATTTCAAGTAATACTGGTCTAGCGTGTGTTGGTAATGCTCCATACCGACACTATATAACCGATTACTGTTTCTACCCCTCAGGCTGTATCAGATAGCTTATAGACGTCCAAAAACTAAATAGAATAGTTTGAAAAATAAACAAATCATAGATACATTGTGGGTTAGATAAGTTACATATACGAGTAAAAAAGAGCGTCACATTAGAGAAAGCGTCACCCGCTAACAATTGTCAAGAACCGTGTCCAAATCCCCAATCTTCAAGTCCACATGACTGGCCTCGTCCTCGAACACTTTCCTCCTTCCAATCACCGCCCCGACACCATCGTGCATGCCCTTTATGCTATTGGGGTGCCCCACCTCATGCGCAGGCGCATTAGGATCGGAACTCCCTTGTAGATAGTATTCACCTTCGTCCTCTCCTGCATAATCCTCACCCTCATATGCATATCCATATTCATCCTCGTCGTCGCCCTCCCCATGGCGCTTCTTCACCGTCCTGGCGGGAAACCTTTCGTTCCTGACCTTCTCCAAAAACACGTTCAGGGCCAATTCTGCCGCTTTTGTGCGCGCCTCGGAGCGGCTGGCTGCCCTCACGCTGAGCAGTTTCTCCTCGTTCACCATCACAGCACAGGAGTACCCGCCTGCCTCTACGGATTGCACGTACTGGACAGTCCCCTGGCCGTTGGCTGCGACGGCTTCCCCGAGTTTCTTGACTGGGTGAGTGACATCCACACGATCTGTCACCAGTCTCTTGAGGACCTTTAAGATACCCAGGCGCTCGGCGAGCGATTTAACTGTTCCAAAGTCCCCGCCCGAATCGATGAACACCGCACCTATAATTGCCTCCACTACGTCCGAGAGGAACTTGTTCCGGCCCGACTTGTCCGATTCTAGCGGGGAAAGCTCGGTCCACGGGTAGTCCTTTCCATAATCCAGGGCTGTCTGGACGCTATCGCGGAGATCCTCTTCATAGCGTTTCGAACATATTTTTTGAGCGTGCTGGATCTGCTGGTGTTGGTGGCGGATGAATTTCCATAGCTCGACTTTGCGGGACTTGTTAACGATTTCTACTTCCGTGGTGTGCGCGCGTTGACTGATTCCATAGCCCTTAACGTCCACAGCACAGCGGAGAGAGAGGTATGCTAGGAAGTTGCCGTTTACTACCGAAGACTTATACAAGTGCATGTCGATGTGTGAGAGATTGCGGGGGGAGAAGAAGAGGTGATTTACGACTACCATATCTAATAGGGCATCACCGAGGAACTCCATGCGCTGGTAGGAGAGTGAGTTCATGTCGGATTCCCAGGAGGGGTGAGTAATGGCTTCTAGGAGGAGGGCCTTATGCGTGAAATGGTAGCCTATTAGGGATTCAAGACCTTTGAGGTGGGGAAGATGGACCTCTGGGTATCGGGATGCTCGGTTTAGCAACGAAGCGGTTCGCTTCTCAAGAGGTTTCCAATTGATATTGAGCCCAAATGTGCTGATGACTTTAAGAGCCTTCGAGTAACCACCCTCCAGGTAGGCCGCACCGATTAGGGATTCAACAACGTCTGCAAGAATCTTTGTCGATAGCTGTTTGGGCCCCCTGCGCCTCTTCTCTGGGAACTCTTCCTCCTCCGATATAACATATCGTGGCCGCCATTTTGATCCGGTAAATATGTCGGTAATAATCCATTTCGCCAGTCGGTTATCAATTGCTGCACGGGCCAGCCGCGAATTCGCAACCATTTGCTCCTTCTTCCTAGTGAGGTACCCTTCGTGCCAAAAGGGATGCTCATCGAGGAGATTGACAGACGTGAGGAATTTCAAGACAGAGTCACCAAGAAACTCGAGGCGCTGGTAATCCGTGGATTCTCTCGCTGATGAGGCAGATAGCGCTGTAACCATCTTAGGTATAGAGGTGAAGCCAACTGGGTGAAGCAGTGTACGTTCCAGATCTGCCGCGATAAACGACATCTCGATCCGTCGGATAATACCAGGCAAGTACATTGCAAACTGAGAATATTTCCAGGGCACCGCATCCACCGTGCATAACTCGGGTATGAGTAGTGCCGAGCTTTCCGAAGAAGGCTCGTTAGACTCTGGATGCAGGAAATCTCGACGACCGGTAAGTCTTATCGCTTGAATGAAAACGCCATTTGGGCTAATATCCCTCCCCTTATACCGCTCCATAAGGTCCTCGTGCTCTTCAGGAGTCACGCCGTTTCGCCATCGCTGCATCACGTATCTGACACCGTTTTGGGAGTTATCCTTAATAATTCCGATATCGGGGCCAGCCTCTTGTGTCCTGTATGCGTCCAACAGCGTGACGGGAATTTCGTCACCCCTTTCCGCCCAATCATCTTCTTCGTTCTTCGGCACAAAGAGATAAGGAAAATCTTTCACCCCGGATTTCATCCTACTCCCAAATATACACGAAAGCAAGGCATATGTTGTCTTCTTCCCTCTTTCGATGATTCCGGGATTGACACCTAGGCATCTTGAAGACCCGACTGTGACCTCCCCGATATCTGAATTGGTGCGATATACCATGATCTTGGCAACATCAGGGCAGGCAAAGTGGGTTAAGATCTCAACCACCACGGGGCGGCCACCGCTACCAGGCATATTAAGCGTGATGGGCGTAGCGAACGCTACGGTATCTTCTTCCCACTTCTTCTCGGACCAGGGATCCATGGTGTTGTCAACAGCAACTTTTGAGGGCCTCTTCTCGAGTTTCTTGGTTGCATCCGCAATATCGGGGTCAGTCTGTAATAACGGCATCAGATGATCGTCGATAAGCGGATCACCCTTAAGCTGCCGAAGCGCGAGATAAGCCTCGAAAGCCGCATCGCGTTTTGCCCACCTTTCGGTCACCCAAGCCTCTCGACTCTCTGCTCGTCTAACTTTGGGGGCGATACAATTGGGTAGTAAAACCTCAGCCCCATACAATGGCCGCGCCGACGAGCCTGAACCCATCGCTTTTAGTGTGTCCATTTGCTCCTGGTTCACAATCCGGGTGTGAAAAATTGGGCGAAGGTCCATGTACTCGCCTTGTGGAAGGCAATTGCAAAAATGATGAAGATGAGATACAGCCGAATCAAGTGTCAAGAGAGCGCTATTGAACATATTAGCATCACAAAATCTCGCTCGGAATAACTTAGGGCTGCAAACCCGGTGCTTTCGATCAGGAAGCGTCGGTTTCTGCCCTTGCTAACAATGCCGTCTTCATCTGGCTCTTCAGTTTCCGTCTCCGTCTCAGCCTTAAGCTTCCTCGTCTCATCCAGGTATTCCTCAATCATGTCCCTCTCCAGCTGCTTGAATTTGTCGATCTTACCCTGGGAATCGCCTTCGTTAAACATCAAAACATAATTACTCTTAGCCATCCTGGCCCGTCCGCGACGTTGAATAAAGCTCTTGAGATTCGGCGGCAAAGAGAAGCAAACAACAAGGCGGCACGCCGGAATGTCCATGCCCTCCTCAACAACGCTTGTGGACACAACTAGATTCTTCTTGCCAGCCCTGAACTCCTCGATTGTCTCGTACTGCCCCTTTAGGTTCACAAGTTCATATATAGCTTTTCTGGTCCTTCCATTGCCTTCTGAAACACCAACAACAGTTCCGACTCGGAATATATCCTTCGTTCTGGTGTCTGTTTTCAGGATCTCCGCCAAAATAGAGACCCCCACCCGCTGTTCAACGAAGATCAGCCCTGCAAACTTCCCGCCATCGTCCTTATACTCGCCCAGAAGCACCTCAATCAGCTTCTCAACCTTGTCCGACAGCCTTCCTTCTATTGGGCCAATGTCCCTGGGAACAGGTATTTTCGAAAGAATCGACTTCAAATAGCGCTTCTCCTCGTTGCTCCATTCCATCCACATACTCTCTGGATCTTCCTCATCAGCGAACTTGATTGCCTTCTGAATAGCATGCTTAAGATAACAATCCACGCCCCAGGCACCAAACTCTTTCCGGAGGTGAAAAGCCTTATTCAAAAGCCCACGCATCTGTACTTGACAATATGTATTACGCTTCGATAGAGTCATCTCGATACGTTCCAGATCAGGAGTTTCGGAGGAGTAGAGAGCCTTTATAAATGGATCTTGTCGGATGTCCATTGTTGCCCAGGCTAATTGGAGGGAGTCCAGAGCGGATGGCACGTCATCAGTGGTACCTTGACGGGTTAGATAAACTTCATCAGGTTCCATAGCTCCGTGAAACTCCCCTAGCGCCGGGGTTGCTGGTCGGGTGGTGTCCTCACTCGTCCTCTTGGGTGGGTCCACATATGTCTCGCCGGTGAGTGGGTCGATCAGCTCGTACTCTTCTCCACGGGCCACTGGAGTGCTTGGTCGACCATCTTTATAAGGCTCTGCTGTTAACGGATCAATCATCTCAAATTCTACCTCACTCCCACGCTTGTGATAAGGCTCCCCAGTCAAGGGGTCTATCTCTTCGTACTCGTCAATATTGTCAGTAATTTCGTTGTTCTCTAGTGCGGTATCGAAAGTATCTGGAGTCTTCATCCCACTAGACGAAGCGCTGTCCACGGTAGGGGGCTTGAATGTTGACTGGGGCCTAAAATGGGTGATTTCAGGCATGGGGATCTCTCCTCGGGGCGCAACATTTTTTGCTAGGACCCCAGCTCCTTTTACCGGTGAATCCATGAGGTCAGCCGCCTCTGGCCACATTGTTTCTGAAAACTTCCTCTTCTTATTTTCGTTACCCTGGTCAGTGAGATCTTCGAGGAAGGATGGGTCAATAAGTTCATATTCTTGAAATGAAGACTTATAAACGATTCTCTTTAGTACTGGTGGGTGAACATGTCGTAGCAATTCAGCGCGATTCCGTACCGGTGTCCGGGATATTGCGTTCAGGTTGGCCTCAATTACTCTGATATCGGCTCGATTAGCTAAAACTCCAACCCAAAGTTTGGAGGAAACATGCCGTAGCTGATCCGGGGTCGACTTCACGACTGGACTAGCTGTGAGTCCAAGAACAGCTGGAACTTCTAACCCCTTGCGTGCTCGTGGGTGATAGAACTCTTGCATGATCCGGTTTGCAGGGTGTTGTCCAACACAATGATGGGCTATTAAAAGGGATTTAGCTGGTTCATAATACCCAATACCGCCTATTTCCACGGAAATTTCATGGCATTGTTGTTGTCTGGTCATAGTCAGAGAGTCTCGAACCTTCATCGAATACGATTAACCCTATTCCTTCCATCCTGACAAATCCGTGGGTTAACGCATCTAGCAATACCTATTTCTCCATTAGTTCCAGGAGCCCTCTAGTTTATCCGTCCGATAACCCACTTGATGAGTGCTGACAACGACTGCGTGGTCATTGTCCTTGATGCCTAGAATCTCATCCCAGATCTCTTGGTCGCTCCACTTGTCGACTTTGTCACCTCCGCTGAGGAATTGAATATTAACCGGTGGCAGAGAAGCCTTTAGCACTTCAAACTGCTGATTCCCTAAAGAAACATTGGGCACCAAAAACCAACAAAGCTATAGCTCCTATTAGCAAGTGATAATCTGTGCACAATTGACTCCCAACTACCTTATCCTCTCCCTTTTCCAGTTGAGCCTGAATACGGAGCACAGCACTGCCAGTTGAACAGTTAGCTAACCCAGTTCATCCCATCTGGTGTCCAACACCTCAGCATGGTAAGCACAGCAATAGCTCGGCTACCCGCCCTTGACCACAGAAGCACAACGGGAAAGATCTTACATATGAGTTTTCCCCGATCCCGTGTCCATCTGCCCATTGTCGTTAGCTCTACCAGACTTCATAAACTACTAGAAGAGAAAGAGGGAAGAAGGAAAAACGCTTCCCTACCGTAACAACAATATTCCTCTTTAAGCTCTCCTCAAACATCTCCATTTGATATGCTCTGGCCCGCTCTCCCGGTGGACCCTCCAACTTCGGCGTTCCCGTCCCATTACTCGCACCGTTGACTGCCATACTGACACTATCATCCATTCTCATTATAGTTGAAAAAACTCTTTTTCCCGGGAAAAATCACAGCGACGGTAAAAACAATGGACGACCCTAAATGATTAAGATATGTGGTACAATAAAAAAGTTTGGTTCCTGGCACGAACAGCGAAGTCAGCCGCAGTTTTATATCAGAAGTGCTTAGGCCGATAGAGAAGACGTAAGAGGGGCATCTAGAATGGACTAACTAGATACGGCCGAGAGCGGGGTAGGTCCCGGTGGCAGGAAGGACGCCTTAAGGATTGAAGCTCGGATTAAAATAGTCTAGGAGAGACATAAAAGGGAGTTCCAAAAGCTCTGGAGGGTCTCCGATAAAATCGACGGGTGGAAGAATATAGAGGTTAAGGATGTTGAGAAATTGATATGTTGAGGATGCTCCAATCTCGCTGAGAATTGGATCGGGATTACACAGCAGACGGCATACAGCTGTCGTACAGAGCAGTACACGTACTAGTGCAGTATAAAGGTGGGTTATCGTGCAGTCTGAGTGAACACCGGAATGCAGGCACAGTCGCGGCTACCCATCGCTCTATTATCTGAGAACAAACACCCAACCACGTGGCGCTGGGGGCCTAAGAACCCTAACACTGAACACAAGCGTATTTGCACATGACATTCGCGCTGATGGGTAAACCCTCACACGAGCAGAATGTCAATAACAACAACAGCGATGATACCGTAAGAAAGTGAAGAAAGCCTGGGTGGCCAACTTGTGTGATTTTCAGGACTCCACTCCATGGACTAACGCCGCTGGCAAAAAACCTCAGTCAGGCCCATGGTGATGATCAAACTTCAAGAATTGTTTGTTAAGTCCGCAGATTTATTCGTATCAATGCGGGAAAATCCCAGCATGCATCCCGAGGTATGGCCTAGAAATCCCAAATAACAAAAGAAGACTTCAACCCCCTAACTTATACATAACAAATAGATAATAAAACCTTGTCACATCCTTATAATATTTCGAAAGCCCCTTCAAAGCTACAGTAACACTGAGATCCAAACATGGACCCTCTGGCAAAAGGAAAAACACCCACCAACAGGAAAGTTTATCATATGTTCCATCATGAAAACAGAGAACCTTTTGACCAGCTTCTTTATTCGACTTCCAAAGGGCTGACCCCGCCCGATATTGAACGTTTCCGGATCCTCCCCTTGTCTCTGGCCAGCAAGCGAGCGCCCGGTTCAAACTTCGAGAACTGTTATTATAGGTATTATATATGGAATCCACCTCGACGTGATACGGTAGCCCCACAGCTAAGAGCCGCAAGTGGTTCAACCATCCCTGGCATCGACCCGTCCTGCACAGTAAACTATCAGCCAGCCACAAAGAGAGAGGGGGGAATACCGTCTAAAATCTGGTAAGGAGCATAGTGCTATGCTTGACAGAAGCCTAACCATACACCACAATACCGCCGGCCACCGCAACATGAGGGTATTGGGCCGTATGCTTAGGCACAACACTATCTTAGACCGTGTTGCACCCCACAGTACTAGGCCCACGACTCACGACATTCACGGTCCATCCTGGCGATTCTTCCATCCATTGCATCATCCATAAAACATCGATATGCGCTGAATAGCCAGATCGGAGGAGGGGGATAACAAAAAACTTGTTCAAAACCACTCCTCGCTCACCAGCTCAACCTCGGAACCTGTCAGGCTCGATGGGTACCGGTACAGCAAACCGCGCAAGGTAACTTCCGCCACACGGGTAGTTGCCAATTTCACACGAATGGTATTGTCGGATATCCGAAAGCCAGCGTAGGGTTGGAGTTGATTCCGAGTGGTCGCTAGCTCCATGATGCTAGGGGGAATGCGGGGAGGGAGGGTAACGGCCCTGATTCTGGTTCTAGGTTTCTTAGTCCCGGCCAAGACAGAAGATCACCCCTCACGCCTTTTTTGAAAACTTTCTCCCAACGTCAGACGCCTGCTATCGACAGCCCTACCGTAACGACGATATCCATAGCGCACCTTTTCAGCACTGTTTAAGTTGTTTCTCTTTTCGTCCAGATTTCCCTCTCCCCTCTTTTCTTCCTTGCCCCCCCTCCCGATCCCAAATGTCTCAGTGTTTCTCGTGTTAATCATGTTAATTCCACTCTAATTCAATCCAATTCAACCGATTCCCCGCCACCACCTCCTTCTCTCTTTTCATATTACCCTCACTAAAAGAATGCACTACTTAAGTTTCCCTACCCCTTCTACACAGTAGAACGTCCAATGGAAGGAACAACTAGTCTATGTGCAAACATCAACCCGATCCCATCTTTTAATTAAGAGCATCGCTCTCCCCCACCCACCGCTGCAGACGTTCTGTCTGCGTGGATTCCTAGGTTGGGAATTAGCCTTGCTGGGAATTGGGACTTGGCCATTTCCCCCCGCGTTTCGACGCTCATTACGGTCCTTTCTCCCTCCCTCCTCCGTTCTACTTTCGTCGGAGAAGGGGAGGCGAGGCAATTGGTAGGGGTGATGGATGGGGAGGTGGTGGGACATGTTAAGCTAGTTAGTTTGCTCGTATTATTATTTCTGGAGTTATGTGAAGTGAGCAGTCTCGCGATCTACCATGAGTGAATGGACGAGTGGAGACTAGAAATGCTAGACGGGCAAGGGCGCTTTGCTTTAGTACAGTGTTGCAGCATGGGCAGACACGCTTTCTTGCTTACCACCGGTATATGACGGCAAGATCTTACCCCGACCTCCCGTGAGCATTGGTGGTTTATCTCACATGGCCTTGTCACAACTTGCTCGCTGTCTATTTGCAGGCTACAATGGCACAGTGGACATAGAAAGAAGCTCACCGCCGGCTTCCCTTCCCCTCCTTCAATTATGTTAATGTAATTTACTGTGCTATAAACCACATCTCCCCCATGCCGATTCATAGTTGTACCACATCATACACCCAATTCATCAGTGTAAACCTTCATCCAGCCCAATAAACCACCCACATCCGGCCCCCAGATTCTTGGGGAAAAATATATGCCAATGCCCCCGCCGGTCACAAGCCTAGCCCCTTCCCGTCCCCTCGGAATTCGCAGCTAGAGACAGAACCCGATTAATCTCATTCAGCATTGATGCACAGCTATCATTCTTGCAGAATAACAGATCGACTTCACCAGAGCGCCCCACGACGCATTTGGTGGTTCTCATGCGCGGGAAGTTGCAGCGACCCTGATGTTAAACTAATATGGCACGAGTGCCCATCATACCTAGCGGCTCTCCATCTGTCTCCCTGCTTGCCTCCCTGAGCGGGAACGGGTACCGCACCGCCCTGGACAGATCGTACAGTACAATAGTCCGTAGGCGCTCCAGACCAGTATATTTACCACATATTTCTTTAATGTTAGCCATAGGGTCTTGAGCAGAAACTTTTGTGTTTAATATTAATAGTACTCAGGTAAGCTTATTTTTCTTAATTCCCTTCATTGCTTTGTTTCATTTATACTGCCCACGTCCTGGACGAACGCAAGATCGAACATTTGAGCGCCGTACCCCGGCATGTCACGGCATAGCACACCACATAATACGGCAAATAATATTATTCCCCCCCCCCCCTCCCGTGCATCGCGCCGATGACTTGACTGCCGGAGTCCAGTCCTCTGTTTTCCTACCAGCCATGGGGTTTTTTTTGGAGGTTTTTTTTATCAAATCCTTAGATTTATTTGTAACGTACAGGGAGGTCCCGGAAAGCAAGCACCTCAAAGCATACGGTAGCCTGGAAAACTGAAATACTGCAACAAATTTTTTTGAAATACCTCCTTTTAAAACAAACAAGGGATAGCGATGTTATCAAAGCGATCAATCGTAACTATAAAAATTATAATTCAGGATCCCAGCTACCAGCCGACGGTTATTGGATGTTTTAACAATGATGATAGGCTATGGCATTCATGCGGAGGTCCCATCTCTGGCTTTAGCAGCAACCCGCCCTACATTCTGAGGTGAGATGGAGGGGTTGGGGGGGTGGAATAGGTGCCGGTACGGTAGACAAGCAGGTAGGCAGGCAAACTGCGCTGGTGCGTTTTGTATTATGTGTACGGACTGCCGCACCCACGCATCTGGATGGCCACTTATATGCCGTACAATGCTTTAAGTTATTTTGCTGTCATTGTTCGTCTCCACCCATAGCACTTTTATTCCATTTTTTTCTATTTTGGTCGCTCTTTCACACTCTTACGAGAGCAGGTTTACAAAGTGTGCGTTAGGGAAACAGTGGGCTATTGGCCACTATTATCATAAGTCAAGTCCGCCCATTACTCCCGCAGCCCGCCTTATTAATTTCGCTCAACCTAACTAGGCATACCGCACAAGCACAAGTGCACAAGTGACCAGAAACCTGGCTGGCAGCTGGGGTGCTTACTGTTTACTTTACATCCAACAGCAGTAGTGGTGCGGCCGATTATGATAATCCATAATATTCGAGTATAGGATAGACAGTCATGACCGGTATCTGCATATGGCGGGGCAGACAATCTTGGTGCTACCGTACTGGTATCGCAATACTAATTATGACGGAGTGTTTCCTTACCTGGCAGGTTGGAAGTTTACGCCTGACTTCCTCTCTTCCTGTGTAGCGTGGCGGCGGGTTGCCTTGCGTGCTCCACGGGGGGGCTCCAGCAGTTTGTATCGTCATTGTTGAAAAAAGCTGGGGAAGCTCTCGGCATGAGTTGAGTTATACCAACTCCCAAGAGGGGGGGGACTGTTGGTGAATCGTGGTGGCGTATGGGATATTCCACCGTGAGGCTTTGGGGATCCACCTACTTGCTTTCTGGATGCGTAGCCCGACTTGGTTGGACCTCCCGAGTTAAAGCACACCGCGCTTTTTGAAGAATGGCCCCGTCTCACCCATCGGAGGTATCACACCTTAGCTGGATAGTCTGGTTTCTAAATCTGAACGCTTATAATAATGCCCCCCTCTCATGTCATTAGACCCCCCTTACTCTACCCCGCAAATATAGTAGTTCAGGTTACAGGGAACTGGCGCAGTTTGCAACAACTTACTTAATACGGTAGCCCCGCTGTCAATGCGATTTGCGGCCTCCGTCTGACTCTGTGCGAATTAGCTAACTTAAAGCTCAGCACCAGGAATTTTGGGGCACCGTAAGATGGGCAGTTAGTAATGACAATACTGTCATAAATCTCATAATTGTTTATTTTCCCGGGCGCATAAGAGTTGGTCCGGTGGGTTTACCGGTGGTGAAGTTAGTGTAGCGAAAAGCCCCCCGCAGATCATGTTACTCGAGATTATCAGATGAAGTCATACCTCCGACGCAACAACCATAAACGGCTGCTCCCCTGCCGAAAAGGAAGGAAAGGAGAGATCAAAACATTTCAGCAAGATGGTTAATCTGGTCTGCTCCCTGATCGATTGGCGTGGCTTCGGGGCACGAAGGTGAAAAGTGACGCAGAACCAAGAGGGGCAACACAGAGAAGTTATGGCACTGTACTGTACTGTACCAGTACTGTGCTCGAATACTGCGCTGGAGTGCGGGCAAGGTTTTAATTTCTAGAGTGCTTTTTTTGGGAGATGGGGGAGATTGGGCATGTTTTTTCCCTGGGAGTATGGGAATCTGCCTTGTGGAGAAAATCTCTAATGCTGTCTTTCTGTCTGCCTTTCTGTCTGTCTGTGAGACCGAGATGGTCTTCTTTAATACGCGGCGAATACGAAGTGGATTCATGTGGCAGGTGAGCTTCCTTAATTCTCGCGGAGGACGGGGACTCCCAAGGATGGAATCAGGCAAGGAGCATCTGTTCGAGTGGGTCAATCTCACAATCAACACAAGTAATTGCTAGCGATGCCTTCCCCCCTTGGCGAGCTCGGCACCACTATCGGCAAAAGATCCATATCCGATCTCACCACAAAAACCCCATGTACGAGTACAGTACCATCTTAAGTACCCGTTCACCGTAAATGCAGAAAGGACCCTATGAAACGTTTTTGATCTCGCTTCCAATCCCAGGTTTGATCTGGGGTGGGCTTTCTATTGGGGAATGACCAGTACTTAGCTTTCCCTGGTAGAGAAGCTGGTGGTCCTTTTGGGTGGGCCGGGCGAAAGGCATGAGGATGATTTTTCACAATTTTGAATAGCTGGCGATCTAAATGGGGAAAATTGGGGATGTCGGGAAAGGGGAAAAAAATCAAATAAGGAAAAAGGAAAAAGGAAAAGGAAACAGGGAGGCGCTACTTGCATCATTGAGACCCGCACCGGGAGGCGTTTTTTGCCCAGTGATCGACTGCAGGCCTTCACTAGTAGTCTAACACCCACGCTGGCTTGCTGACCACCGCTGCATCGCTGCACCACCACCACCCTCTCTCTGCCCCCCCCCCCCGGATTCTCTAATGTGTTGCGGGGACATTCAAACGGTTATTTCATGTTCCCTAAAAATCGCCCGGCTGCGAGTGGAGCACAGCTAGCAATGAGGACTTTACCCTATCAACCCTGCTATTACCTACAATGGAATAGTTTTACGCATCCAGCCTCTGGCCCAAGGGTGCAGGGGACAAATGCGGGGTGGTATAATAGGAAAGACGGAGGGGGCAGAGAGTTCAGGATACCCGTATCACACCCACAAGTGAAGCTACAGGGGTAAATAGGATACTGGAGTAGGAAAACAAGCTAAGGATTTATGTCATTGGGGAGGTTGAAACTGTGGAGTAAGGGAAAAAGAAGGTATGGGGAAAATTAGTGAGCAGGAGGAGGGAAAGGCTACCGAGCCGAGCGGCCAGATTGGAAGTGAGATATTAGCAAGGGAAAGAAGGACGAAAAGGCAGGGTCCACTACTCTACTCGAGTAGTGCAAGCACTGCGCTTGTAATATTTCCTGCTTCCCATTTCGTCCATGATGTGTTGATCCGGGGGGGGGGCATGATGTCTTGCTTTCTTGCGTGCCACACACCGGCCGGTATGGCGCCCCAGCTCCAATTCTGCGGTAGCTATAAGGTAGCCGGTGCCCCCCCTTCCTCACTACATATCTCGCTCTGCAGTTAGAGAGGATAGAAATCATGTCCAATCCAATTGCCAGCACAACGGGCTCTCCGGATACGGAGAAACCCCTCTCCGTTCACCAACATGAACACCAGCCACCGCCAAAGAACAAAATCGAGGATCTGCACAAGCTCAATTCAAAGCTTGCGCACCCTCTCTCGGGAATCTCGCATGAGGAGCTGATGGAGATGGGCGCTTCCTATGCTCGTGAGAACGACATGGAAGACTTGCAAGATGATTTCAGGAAGGGAGCTCTTCTCGCCCAGAATCCCGAAGCTTTCGATACACTGCCATTACTGACGGACGACGACAAATACTACCTACGAAGAGAAGTCACCCATAAATGGAGTCATCCCAAAGCGCTGTATCATATGGTTGTAATGTGTTCTATGGCTGCCGCAGTCCAGGGAATGGGTACGTAACCCTTACAGCACATTGTGCGGGTGACTTTTACTAACAATCTCATTACAGACGAAACCGTCATCAACGGAGCCAACCTCTTCTTTCTTAAGCAATTTGGAATTGAGCACCGGGAATGGATTGCCGGCCTTGTTAATTCGGCGCCATATTTATGTTGCTTTACCGTTGGTTGTTGGTTAACCCACCCTCTCAACCAGCAATTTGGTCGTCGGAATACCATCTTCATCACTTGTTTTATCTCCTTCGTAACATGCTTATGGCAGGGGTTCACAAACACATGGCCTCATATGTTTGTTGCGAGGTTTATGCTGGGACTCGGTATTGGCCCCAAGAGCTCAACTGTCCCGGTTTATGCAGCGGAATGCTCGCCACCAGCGATTCGAGGTGCTTTAGTTATGATGTGGCAGATGTATGGTCCTATTTTCCCCTTGCTATTCTATTTACGTTGCTGATGCCCGTTGCCGCTGTAGGTGGACTGCGTTTGGAATCATGTTGGGTTATATCGCCGATGTTGCATTTTACAACGTCAAGGATCCACCCCACGCGAGTACCTCCGATGCGTTAGGACAAAAAGAGAAATTTGTATTAACAAAAGCGTTGATAGATCACCGGTCTCAACTGGCGCCTCATGCTTTCCTCCGCTATGGTCATACCCTTGATTGTATGCTTTCAGGTCTACTTCTGTGTAGGTTGCCATCTTTTGTCTTGGCTTCATTACACGGTTGAAACTAACCTCTAGGCCATAGCCTGAATCTCCCCGTTATGAAATGTTGAAGGGCCGCCACAAGCGCGCTTTCAACTCGCTTGCTCGCCTACGATGGACAAAGGTCCAAGCCGCTAGAGATCTGTTCTACATGCACACCCTCCTAAAGGTCGAGGCAGAGTTGAATAGGAAGAAGGGCAGCAAGATCGCCGAGTTCTTCACCATCGGGCGTAACAGGAGAGCTATGATTGGTTCCGAAATTGTCATGTTTATGCAGCAAGTATGTAAATTACCGACGATTCTTCCTGTCTATCCAAACTGACTGTGGCAACAGTTTTGCGGGGTCAATGTCATCGCGTACTACTCTTCGGTCATCTTCAGGGACTCTGGATTTTCTGTCATTAATTCCCTATTAGCCAGTCTAGGCTTCGGAATCATTAACTTCTTGTTCGGTGGGTGTTGCTTTGTTAATCCTGTGAAACGAATGCTAATATGTGACAACAGCTATTCCTGCGGTATACACCATTGATACCTTCGGCCGTCGATTCCTACTTCTCACTACATTCCCACTTATGGGTCTCTTCCTGCTATTTACTGGATTTTCGTTCTGGATTCCTGGTCAAGAGGCAAGGGTTGGATGCGTTGCTCTTGGAATTGTTAGTACACCAGAGAGACCCTTGGGAGTAGGCTAATCAGTCTAACATCTTTCAGTACCTGTTCGGGATAGTGTACTCTCCTGGTGAAGGGCCGGTACCATTTACATACTCAGCCGAAGCATACCCTCTCTACATCCGTGATCTCGGTATGTCGCTCGCTACAGCGACGACATGGGGTTTCAATTGGCTGCTGTCGATGACCTGGCTACCGCTGGTACGAGCATTCAAACCACAAGGAGCCTTTGGATACTACGCAGCATGGAATGGCATTGGGTTTATTCTGGTTTTGCTCTTCTTGCCCGAGACCAAGGGAAGAACCTTGGAAGAGTTAGATAGAGTCTTCGAAGTTCCTACAAGAAGCCACGTGAAGTATGGGTTGGCGCAGGTTTGTATCCAGGTCAAAGCGTTTCCGACGGGGATTAATGCTAACCACAAACTTGCAGGTTCCATGGTTTTTCAAACGATACATCTTCGGACAAGACGTCCCGGCACCCAAGTTATTAGAATTAGAAGATACAGAGTATCACCCAGATACCTTCCAGCACGGGAGCAAAGAAATAGGCGAGGGGAACAGCGTTTAAGCAGAGACAGAGTTGTTTACGAGTTTCCTTTATCCGCTTTGTTTTTAAGATTATCAGTTAGGAACCCTTTCAAGTTAGTCTATTAGATTAGACGTGCTCTAAGAACTGTTTCTTATCCTATGAAGACTCGCAATGGCGCATGATGTATACCACTTGTTCGATAGTTCCATCAATCCACCACTCTATTCGAGTGATAAGGGGTGAGTTGTTTTTTCCATGTGATCAAGAACGGTAGCCTGGGAGATGATTGCGAATAAGGTTATGTCCCATGAACCATAACGCCAGCACAATACGGGAATCGTGCCGTATCTACCCGGGTGCCAGCACGATACCATCGCTTGTAGCCCGTGATGGGCTCTCTATGGGGACTCCGCACCATACGGCCCGAAAGTTTTGGGGAAATCGGAGTGTTAGGGATCCCACCTTGTAGAACTTGATGCCGGAGTCTGGGGATCTGTTCTGCAGGGTAGTACATGGCATCAGAGTAGGCGTTATCGCCCCTTGTCGCATGAACTTTGCCACCGGCAGTCGCGCTCTTTCGGCCTCATGGGAAATATGTCATCATGATGGCTCTATCCTCTGATCGTTCTAGCAATTGGAAAAGCCTGGGTGAGATTCTCGAGACGAGAGAAGAGGGAATGGGAGAGGGAGGACTTCGTCCCATCTTTCCGGAAGCGTGAAATTTAACGCAAAGAATTGGGTTTGAAGAACTCGGTACTTGTTAAGCCCTATCTCCCTTCAAGTCTAGTTCCGGGCGCGGCGTTCTCGGGCACCTCCCGTTCGGCGGTTTCCGGAACAATCTGACAATTTGTCTCGTTTTCATTGGCTTGAGCCTCTGTGGCGCTGAGCACAAGCAGGGTAGGGGGAAAGCGAAGCTTACTCGAGCACAGCCATAGCTAGAATAAAAACGCCACCCTGGTCAGATTTTCAAGAAAATTTCCCCCGTTCCCGCGCCTTTTAACCCGGCTTTTTCTTTTCACTTTCTTCACTTTTTCTCTCATCCAACTTCGACCACTGCTTTCCACTTCATTGCTCACATACACCTTCGCTAACGTACGATACGATACCTATTGCTATTCCTTCGTTTGAGAGTTGGCATTATATTACGTTGATAAACATGGGTTTCCAAGAAGGTGAGGTTGAATGATGCATTTCTCTCTCTTTCCTTTTTGATGTTTGCCTCGATGGGGTTGTGGCCTGGATTATGTCTTTTCATGAGTAGTTGGGACTAACAGTTCATTTACATTAGGTGACAATTCCAAGGGTGCGAACCTTTTCAAGACCCGCTGTGCTCAATGCCACACCCTCGAGGCTGGCGGCGCGAATAAGGTCGGTCCTAACTTGCATGGCCTGTTCGGACGTCAGTCTGGACAGGTAGAGGGTTTCTCCTACACCGATGCGAACAAGCAGAAGGGCGTCGTCTGGACTGAGGAGACCTTGGTACGCTATCCATCTTCTTTATTAGTGGGGGATAGGAGAGGGCAGGAAACTGATTGTGACTGGATTATATATAGTTCGATTATCTCGAGAACCCGAAGAAATACATTCCCGGAACCAAGATGGCTTTCGGTGGATTGAAGAAGGAGAAGGATAGGAATGACTTGATTACGTACGTTTTTCCTTCCTCATGGTGACCCCTTTGATATTTCAGGTTGATACGGTACTGATGTTTTGTGTGCGTGCGATAGCCACCTGCGCAAAGCTACTAAATAAACGTGTTAATGTTTTTTTTTGTTCGACTCATAAAAAGCCCTTATAGAACTCATCTCTACTCTTTCATCTCTTTATATTATTTCACTTTGTCGGTGTATCAAAAGCTGGCACGGTTCGCTGCCAAACGAATTGTATTATATTATTACATCCTTTTTTTCCCGGGGAAAGGAGCAATAGATGACCAGACAATATTATCATGATCATAATAACTCGTTGCTGTTGTCATGGTTTGTCACTCTGGCTCCTAGAGACTTGATCAACCCTAGCGTCTAAAGTTACAAAAGAAATCTGAAGTATATTCGTGCAAAGTCCACCCAACCCACCAACCAACCAGTACTGTATTACAATAACCCCGTCCGTCATATAATGTCGTATCGTACACCCATTGCATCGTAACCGCCCCCACCTCTTCCTAGAGCCCCCTACCACCTTAACTTAGGCGCGAAAAACAGTACAAAAAGCACCACGAAAGCCAGCCCGACGATAATGATGGGATATAAGATAGACCACAAAAACCCCACATTCTCATTCCGCCTTAGCGCCTCCAACTTCCTTCCAGTGCCTTCAATCCCCAGGGTATTCTTGTCGAGCCCTTCCCGCGCCATGTCTAGCAGCGCCTTCTCGTTCTCTAACTCGCTGCCGAAGCGTAGGGAGGACTGCTTGAGTGCCTGAGCGAGCGAGAGCATGTCTGCGGTTATGTGCTCTTGCTCGGCGCGTTGGTTGCTGAGGTGCTTCTCGGTGCCGGCGTCGGTAGCCGCCCCAGTTGAGTCGGGGGGAGGGAAGAGCTGTTTGCGCTGTTGATGGTTGGTGGGGGTGGTGGTCTGCTGTCGGAAGCGGTTTCGGAGAGTAGAGGTTGTGATTGTTGTGGGTGTAGGGATATTTTCTGACTGTTGGTCGGGCTTTCCCCCGTTTACTTCCGCTGGAAACGCAGATAGCTCTTTTTCCTCCTCCCCTTCCCCCTCTCTCTCATCGTCATCACCATCAGTAGAACCCCTTCCCTCCTCCTCCTCCTCTTCTTCCTCAACGGCCATAACAAGCAACTGTTCGTTCAACCTTCGAATAGCTTGCTTCTGCACGCCCAGCCCAGAAAGCACGCTCTGCCGTGTGGACGTATTCCGAATGAGTACGGATTCGCTTTCCAGCGAGAGGAGTAGTTGTCGGGCGTACTCAAGGTTCGCGGCAAACTTTGCGCGGTCGACTGGGGAGAGGGGTGTGGCTTTTTGGGATGCAAGTTTTGAGTCCAGGCGGGAGAGGAGGCGGGTTAGGTTTTTGGTGGCTATCGTTGATTCTGTGGCAGCGATGGGGAGGGCCATTGTGATGTTTGTCTGTTTGTTTGGTGCTATGGGGAGGAGGGAAGGGAGGAAGGAGGGAGGAGAGAGTTGGATGCTATGGTGGGAAAAGGTACGGATTTCAATGACGATATTTCGGTGGTTGTGGTTGGGTGGGTATATTTAGATGGAGGGTTTATTTTGGAAAAGCCAATGAGTGAAGGGAGTTATGTGCTGTGTTTGTATAGTGCATACGGATTGTAGATGTACGGGTATCGCAACTGGTCTGGGGTGCAGTAGTGGGATGGGCTCTGCTTTCTTCTCTTTCCTGCTCCCGTCTGTCGATGCTGTTCAGAGAGCTTGAGGCCACAGTGTTAAAGAGCCTCTTGTCGGCGGGAAACGGCCCGGAATAACCTTTTTGCGTGATTGTTGCAAGGGATGAAAGTTGCCGCAATGTTTTTGTTTTCTTCTTCACCTCGCCTCCCACTCTGAGATCACGATCACTCTCACGACGCATCCACAAACGCACGTTCGGCCTTTCAACGCCGGGGATACACTTACCGTGGGGTGTATAGCTTTGACTCTTTTTCCTCTATTGTTCATGATGGGGGAGCGGGGCCATGAGTCTCCGATGGACTTCCAATGGGATGGGAAGGGGCCTGGTGATCCTAACTCTCCTTTTCGAACGTCTGCTCTGAATATGATGGGGGAGCGGGCCCATGAGTCTCCGATGGACTTCGGATGGGAAGGGAAGGGGCCTGGTGATCCTAACTCTCCTTTTCGAATGTCTGCTCTGAATAATAGTCTTACCCCTACAGCACAGAAAAAGCGTGAGTATGAAGACAGCTTCATGGTTCCTATATACGCTATGAATATTTACAAACAAGAAACAGGAGACCTCTCGTCATTTCAGTCCACTACGTCCAAACTCCCCACACTCACACCCCCGTCGTCACAGCCGTTTCTCTTTCAAAAAACGTCGAGACCAGCTCCTCCGCTTTTCAAAGGCGCGTCATTCACTACCCCCCGTCAAGCCGCAGATACTCCACGGAAATCGCTGTTTTCCACTGCTCCCGATGCCACGGAAGGTAGTGATATGGGAACCGCCGAGTCCCCGCAGGTCCCCCGTTCGCCGACTAAAGAATCCTCAACAAAGTCTTTAACATTAGTCTCGCCAATCCGTAAGACCGGCCGTGGCGAGATCAAACGCGTGAGTAACGACGGTGCGATCAGCAAGGTCCGTCGGCGCCGTGCGGGTCAAAAATTCGAGCGTGGGGACTGGTGGATGATATCTGGACCTGCTGGCTCTGCCAGCGAAGGCGAGGACCAAGGTGCTGAAGACGACGAGGATGATAACGACGACGATGGACAGCAAATGTACGAAGACATGAGTACTCCCCGACGATGGGGATCAAAAGCCAAATCCGCCGCCACAAGGTGGGCTCAGACTCATCGGGAAATTCCGATCATTGCATCGCAGTACCTACAGTTGTTCTTCAACCTTAGCATGTTACTTTTGCTGTTGTATGCCGTTTTTTGCTTCTACCTTACCGTCCGTCGGGACGTGGATCAGAAGGTCGAGGAGTATTCTGCCGAGATCGTCCAGGAGATGAGTCAGTGCGCGAAGGAGTACGTTGAGAATCGCTGTGATCCGAATATGCGTGTGCCGGCGATGGAGATTAGGTGCACAGCCTGGGAACGCTGCATGAATAGGGATCCTACGCAGATTGGCAGAGCCAGGGTTTCGGCGGAGACGTTCGCAGAGATCATTAATAGCTTTATTGAACCTATTAGTTATAAGACAATGGTGAGCCCTTCTCCTCTTCCCTGTCACCTGCGGTGAGTAAAAGTTGATAAAGGTAGTTCTTCTGCACTATTCTCTTTTTTGGCGGTCTTGCTGTCTCGAATATGGCTTTCGGGTATTTCAGAGCTAAAACCCTCAATCATCCGGCGCCGTATCTTGCCGCTGCCGCCCCTATGGCCGACCATTGGGACCCTCATCAACAGCTCCATCAACAAACTGGCTACAAAAGTGCCCCCGGGACACCCATGCCCACTACTCCCGGGCGCGGAATCAAATATAGGGAATTAAGGACCCCGGGAACCGCGAGAAGGAATTTACAATGGTAGTGATGTGTATTTGGGATCGGAAACAGGAAATATGAACGGGCTTGCGGAGGATGTGATGTGTTGATGGGGAAAGGGAGTAACTTGGTGTAATGTATGAAATGGAGTTTTTGTTCATGGTTTGGAATCTCGTTTTTTGTCTTTTGTTCTTACGTTCGAAGGTAAGAAGGATGATGGATAGAGGCTATACCCTATTGTAGTTTCGTAATCCTATGGTCGTAGTCTGTCCTGTCCGACTGCGTGTTATTTGGTTACGGTATGATACTAGGGTAGTAGGAGCTGCGAGGAAAATTTTGATGATCCTGTGATAGCGATGGACACCTTATTATCCCTTTGTACTCTCCCGAGAACTTGAACTAGGAGCGTTGCCACCCCGTACGATGTAAAGGATAAGTGGAAAATAGCCTGACGATCCCTTGATATCGTGACAGATCCTCTTTAGAGAATTATTAACTAGGTCAGTTAAGGTCTGTGGCTTTCCTTATCTCGTTAAATATTGGCCCCCAAAACCTCCGCCTTTTGTACTAAAAGTGTTTGGAATCTAGGGATAGGCGAAGGAATTGCTTTAGAGGGAAAGCTAATCTCAACTCTTACTATCCGCTTCACAATTTCTCACTAGCCCAGGATATTCCGGAAAAACAATTATCCGGCTTATCTCATCCCCCCCACACAAATTTTTCGACTATGATACTATACCCCACAAAGCATGAGCCACTCCAGCCCAGACTCAAACTTTCCTTACAGATGTTATCCCGAATTCGTGTTCGTGCACGAGTCCGCCAGTTACCATGCTTTCGCCCAACCGCTCACTGGAAATTGCGACCTGTTTCTCTGCGAAGAGGGCTATCATCCACTCCCCGGTTTTCTGAGCAAGATGTTTCCTCCGGGGATGTCGCAACACAACTATTGAAATCTTCGAGAAGAGTTACGGAGGAACAAGACTTAAGCTGGATACCAGACTACTGCCCCGGCTGCGGCGCCCCGAGCCAGCGCCAGGATCCAAATTTACCAGGCCACTACTCGCGCTTGACCCGCCGCCAACGCTTCGGTGACCTGACCATAAAGTCACAAAAGCAGTGTAGCGAAGAAAATATTTTCTACGATACCCTTGAGCGCCTACGATCTCAATTAGACCCCGAGACCCCATCCCAGGAGCTGCGCGAGTTCCTCGGCACCGCAACGGCCTTCGCTTCTCCCCCCCTCGCTTCCGAGAGCGCCGGTGAGGAATCCAGGGCCCCACCGCTGGTCTGTGAGCGGTGCCACGGCATACGTTATCATCACCGCGCGAGTGGATTACCCGCATACCCCACCCTCCACACACTAACCAACCTCATGCAGAACTCGCCGCACACAAAGAATCACATATACCACCTCATCGACGCCGCCGACCTGCCCATGTCGCTGCAGCCGGGACTGCGCGAGCACCTCTACCAGAACTTGTCCAAGCCGCTCCGACACCAGCTGACTGTCTCGTATATTGTTACTAGGGCAGATATCCTCATGGCTTCAGAACGACAGATCTCAAGCTTGATGACGTACATCAAGAAAAGGATCAAGGATGCCCTGCCCGAGGACGAGAGAGTTGAGAGCGTAGCGGATAGGATTCACGTAATTTCTACCAGGAATGGTTGGGGGGTTGGTAAAGTTAAGGATGAGATTCGGAGCAGGACGGGCGGCGTGTGGATTATTGGGGGGATAAATGTTGGGAAGTCCAGGTTTGTGAAAGAGATGTGGCCCGAGGGTGGGGAGAGCAGGCCAGTTACGAGGGAAGAGGCGGAAGAGTATGGGATCTTGCCGGAGGGCGGTGAAGGTACTGAGGGAAGGGCGGAGGGGGAAACGGAGGGGAACACGGAAGGGAAAGAGGGAGGAGTGGAAAACAAGAAAGGAAATATGGCGTATGAGTACTTTTTAAACCCGCTGCATATAGCACCCACGGTGTCGGATGTGCCCGGGACTACTGCGGCGCCGATTAAAATTGCCTATCGGACCTCTGGTCGGGAGAGGGGATGGGGGGAAATGATCGACTTGCCGGGATTTGAGCGGTGGGTTGGCTATGGCGAGAATGGACTGCTAAAGTACGTTCGCCCGGAGTTGCAGATGGCGATAGCCATGGACAAGCGGGTCAAGGGACAACAGTACACCATCAAGTCAGGTAAGCACCCCCCTCTTGCATATCTACATCTAACGACTCATGAAAGAAAAAAACAGGCCAAAGCATGATCCTCGGGGGCCTAATCCTCATAACCCCCCGCATAGGCGGGAGAGGTGCCCTAGTATTCCTAGCAACCCCATTCACTAACTTGCCTGTACACATCGCCTCAACCTACAAAGCCTTAAAATGGCTCGAGCATCCAGAACCCAAGAGTGTAGCTCACCTCTACTACCCAGCGCCAACCACCGCGCCCCTCCCAGAATCCCTCATCCCCGACAGACCCTCGAGAGGGTCCAAATCACCAACCCCGCCATCACCAGCAGGACTACCGCTCCCACACCACCACAAAACCACTTCCACCGCAGATTACAAAGGCACCCCACCGGACTTGGAAGAGTCCTTCCGATCCCCGCTCTTCCCACCTCATTTCGCCTCGGCGGGTGTTATTCGGATAACGGATGACGTGACGTTACAGCGGAATCCGCGCCTCGCCGCGCACGAGCTGGGGGACCTGCCGTACGTTATTCTTGGCCGGGACGTGCTGCTCGAGGGTATTGGGTGGGTAGAATTAAACGTTCAGATGTCTAAAACTAAGCAATTCCATATGGGTGGCGTTGTGGAGGTCGAGGTGTTCACGCCCGAGGGCAGGGGCGTGGGGAGTAGAGTTAGTATGGGCGCTGCTATGATGAGGAAGGAGATGGAAAAGGCCCAGACTCAAGATTGTGTGAGGCAAAGGAGGGCTATGAAAGGGAAGAAGAAGGCGGCTAAGCAGAGGGCCAGGGGGAATGGATGAGGCCATTGTTGTAGTGTAGGTGTGTGCATAGGGGGGTTTGTATTTGTAGAAATTGGGGGTTGTGAGAACATATCGCTTCTTAGATAGAGGCTCGTTCCTGCCAGGGCTTTGCCGGCGGTTCTCGATCAGTGCAAGCCAATATCAGGCGTTGCATAGCTTATGAAACGAGAGGAAAGGTGGAGTAGTGTAACTCAAGAACCCATTTGCGAGAAGTGACTGTATTAATTTTGTTGATAAAGGCCCAGAAAACCAGAAGTAGCAGTAAATCCCTTCCCGCGCCGGGAAATTGACAACGGAGTTACCATAGACCCTAGGAATAGCCGCGGTCGGAGAGATAGCCCGGCGGCCGAACCTACCGAACCTGTCAGGCTCTGTGAACTACAGAAGGAAGAAACAAAGGGCACGGTAGAAAGGGAAAAGAGACAAAAAAGTGGAAATGAAGATGTAAAAAGGCTCTGCAACCCTGCCCCAACGCATCAGAAATTCAAGATACTATGACAGACTTCATGGTGATCATTAAGCCCGATGTCCAGAGGGTGAAACGGAAGACTAAACAGCATGCTCCCGACAACAGGGGATGGTTCATCGCTGCCCTTGGTGGGTCCGGTATGAGCAGGAATGTTGAGATTCGCGGAATACCGGAGGGAATGAGAGGGTTGTGGGCGCGGAGCCATTGCTTCTACCAGATACTATAGATAAAGATGGCCCTTCGTCTTACTGGGCTGGGCTCAACTGAAAGAGATAGGCTTAAGAGTTGACTCTCCCCCGCAGGAGAACGGTTTCAGGTTACCGGAGACTGTAACTGCATCTCGTGTTCGGGAATCGTGGTGTTTGGAGGTCTTTACTGCTCTCTACCAGCTCTAGTTGCAGTCTCTTTGGTTATTGGTGGCTCCACCCTCTTCTTGTAATCGTACCGCTTCGGAAAGGCCCCAAGGGAGTAGTGTATCATGGGTAGATTTTCAACAACAATGACAAATATTCTCGTTCGGTGTGCTGTTCAAAGTATGATATAATGTGATGCTTCGGCTCTAGTATGGGATTTGCCCTGGGGTAAGGGGGGTTTGAAGCCGCTAGGAAATAAAGTAAGATATGTCATAGGATTGGTATATCATGCCAACCACGACAAGACCGGGGTAGCGAAGCGTCTACCCTATACGTACCCCTCTGCCGACTTCGTCATCTACCCTAATGTTAAGCACAGCTCGGGTTACTTTTATTCGTGAGTGTCAAGCAGCGGTAGGACCACAGCGTGAGCGCGAGGAGTTATTGAAGAGAGTATGTAGTCGAGGGTATCCTCTGGAAGAAAGCAATGGTTTTATATGTATCATATTTCTTTCCCGGCACCAGGGTAGCACACTGGAAGCAAAACTTCCCCAAATTATCTTATCCAATAAGCAATGTCTTGGGTGGTAATGCTATAAGAAAGATGCAGCAGGGGATTTCTTCCAGAGAGGGCTTCTTGTTATGTGATTTCTTTGGTTAGCCCTTGGCGGTAGCATCTACAGCTATTACCCGGGAATCGCTCATTGTCAGAGTGCGGCACGGAGCGCCCAGCTTGACTCGGGCATTATGGTCCTCCCCGATTTATTAGGGGTAGGGCGCTGGTCTGAGGGGCACTATCGGGGATATAAAGGACACTACGTGAGAAGAGAGAAATGCCACGGACCCTGAAGATAGTGGAAATATATATCAATAGCTTCGGGTTAACGAGAGAACCTTGGAATAGTCAGGAAAATGAGTATAAGGCTATTTGATGGGAAAGGAGTTTGAAGGGCTTGTGCGTCGATGAGATAGACAGCCGAAGACTGTCATGTACGCGGGCGCAAACAAATGTAGCGGGAGTTAGTTACTCTGGCGCAAGTGAGGAAGGTTCCAAACCGGGTGAGGTAGGTTTGAGAACGTCGCTGACTGCTTCCCAAGGCCAAAACCCCCTCTCGTGCTCAAGAGGGGGGGGGTTGAGATAGCAAAACCAGAAATGAAATAGTTGGCCGTATGCAGGGAAGGACCTTTAGGGGCCTGCAGAGGGGTGGCCGCCAAATCTCACTACGTCACGTAAATATCTGCTGGTAGTATCACTCTTGGATAGAAACCAGATTAGGATGAAACGACTGCTTGCAGTGATTCCCTGGGTTCATCGAGTTGATGGCCCTCTGTGATACTGTATCCTGCGTAATTCTCAGGGTTCCGGAGTATATGAATCTTCACTATCAGGTAAACTGCCAGATCCGGTTGCGATACAATACCACCTCTTCTAGCATCGGTTTAGCACTGGTATTTCTAGTGAGTATTTGGTATGGTGTGGAGATATTTGGCAACTATCACCGCTGCAGGGGATAGCACAGGATCCGCATCCACCGGGCTGGGCTGTGCGAGTGCTGAAATATTTCTTATCGACTACAATAGTCTCGCCCGGGGAGCTGCACCTAATTCCCACGCCCGTTTTCTACGGGTACCAGTATGAGGCACATCTGGTGATTGGCCAGGGAAAATTACGCGAGTGATTGCTCATGATAACTTATTACCAGCCCCCATAGAGTGGCTAGCTGGGTTCTGGTTAATAGTTGACACTATGCACCCCTCCTGAAGGATTCCGCAGTGCTCGGGACGAAGATAGCCGGAAAGCCTATAGGTAGAAAGGTATTTTGTGCGAGCCGCTCTCCTCAAAAGGCTCACATAACGCTAATCCTCTGGTAGTAGTTATTCATATGATACTTGAGCTGTTTTTTTTTGGATAAGTTCACAAGGCGGATGATGATGAAGGGGCCGCCTGGCTGCAAAGGGCCACCCTCGCAGAGGAACCCAGCCACTTTAATACCAGATACTCCGCATAACATCCGGAATTCCAAGAAGTGCTAAAAGAAACCAGAAAAAAAACCAAAGGCCTGTTTGGCATGTCGTTTCTATGCCATAAGACCAGCTTTTATAGCAGAAATCTTTCCGTATTGATACAGAATTTTTATATTGAGGAATTGTTCGGTATGGCAAAGAAAATATAACTTTTTTTTATCCTCCTGCTATATTTCATTTTTCTGGCATAAGCACTGGGGTTAGGTAAATAAAATAAAAAATTGAAAACTTGCATCAAAACGTACTGTAGGGCAAGCTGAAACTGTGAGTGGGACTTGGTTCTGGTTATGAGAACGGTGCATAGATTCGTAAATACTGTATGATACCGGTGGATTTCAGAACGTTCTGCGGGAATTGGACCCAAAATATTCCATGTGAAGCTTGGCGCAATGACGACAGAGGTGCGGGGAAGGGTTGAAACAACGGGTGTCCTGAGGCTTGGCCGTGGTCACGTTTCGTCCGTAAGTTGGGCAGTATCCCCGCACTTGGTTATGAAGTCCATACTGGACCATCGCTGGATGAGAGCCCCAAGATTCCCCCGCTGAAAAACAGGGCGAAAAGCACACCAAGGCTCTGCTTTCCGAGACAAATAAAAGAGAAGAAAAAAAATCCGACCTCACTAAGCGGGGCAACCCCGGCAACCTAGCACAAAGTCTATTTGTTCGAGTTCTTACAGTAGCAAAGCTTCTTCAACCCCGAGAGAGCAAGCAGCAATTATGGCGACAAAGATATTTAGGCGCCTCGTCCGCCCGCAGGCCATCGCACGTGTGCAAACCATCAGATACCTCGAACGCCAGCCGACCCACTGTAGGTTGTTTAGCACCGACTCCAAGCCGGGGCAGGAGGATAGGGGCGGAGACGAGGGCCCTACGTTTAAGAAGCGCTTGGTACGCCATCCTTTGGATTGCTACCGATTCAACTAACGGGTGCTGCGGCATCGTAGTGGGACCGCGTTTTTGAATACGACAAACCTCTAGCCGATCTCAGAAAGGTTTCTTTCGCATATATACCCGGCCCAGTCGGCAGAGTGCTTACTCTAGTCATAGGAGTTGAAATACCATGAAATCGCCATCCACAAAGCAATCAAAGACCACGGAATCGCCACCAGCAACGCGACCAAAGACCGTGAAATCACTATCAACAAAGCAATCATCAATCTCGGCACCCGAATGGAAACTGGCTTTGCCGAAGTGAAAACCCAGTTCGCCAGAGTGAGGACCGATCCTGCAGAAGTGAAGACTGATCTCACCGAAGTGAGGACCGATTTCGCTCGACTGGAACGCAAGATTTCTTTTATCCAGTGGCAGATGGGACTTGTTGGCTCGGCTGTGGTTGCTTTTCTCGGCGTAAGTTATCTAGGGATTCAAATTTTCACTGCTACTAACAATACCTTGTAGTTTGCGGGGTATGCAATAAAGCGAGCTATGGATGCACAGGTTACAAGTGTTGGTTCCGAGCCCGGCACGGTAAGGTCCAGTGAGAAACCGCTCTACAGCATATCACTAATAAATTATTAACAGAAAAGTAAGGATGCTTCTAATGGAGTGAAAAATAAGAAGTGAATGTTCTCTTGTGGCTACCGCGAAAACTCGAGTAAATGGACCATGTGCTCGGTAGTCTAAAGCTACCAAAAATCTGCTTTCCGAGACAAAAAAAGAAGAAAAAACACTAGAGCTAAGAGAAGCAATCCCAACTCCCTAGCACAAGGTATGTTTGTTCGAGTTCTTGCAGTAGTGTCTACAGAGCTTTTAGAAGGTTCGGGAAAAGCGGTGTAAGGCTTTTTTATATTTTTCCGTTAGCGTTGTGCATCTTAGTTTTTATGATATCAAGAGCGGGCCTAGGATGCACCCAGGGTGTGCACGGAAGTCTGTCGAACTGGGGGCGGGGGTTGGGGAGAAGAGGATGATGTATGATATATAGGAAGAGTGAAGTGGAAGGAGGGGGAGGAGGGGAGTGTGGGTAGTGGGCGATGGGTTTTTGTTTTATGTTTTGGTGAAGAGTTTGAGGTGTTTGTGTAAACGCTTTAAGTTAGGGTATCGAAAAAAACACGAAAACCGAAAAAAGTCTGTCGATTCTTGACGCAGTGGCTGGAGCAAACACCGATCTCTGATTGTCTGAAAAGGCCCCAGAACCAATCAGAGAAGGCCTCGACAGAATTACCCTTCATACCCGGTATGCACTTCTAGTAGAATAGTATTACACGGTAGGACAAATTCATGACTTAAGATAACCTCTTTCAGGAGATTGATTTTAGGTCGGGTGTAATGTATTCACAGAAAGTTACCATTGTATGATAGCCGCAAACGACCGTCATATCCCCTCACTCGTGTACAGTTCTCGAACCGCTGCCTCTGCCACTACCCGATAACATCCTTCTATCGACCTCATCTCCCCAGAAGTAAATGCGCCAACTTTCTACCTTTAGAAGCTTAAAAGTTACAGTGCAGGGAACCCCAGCCCAACACTCTCCTCTAGACAAGACATAGCTATTATATATAGTCATCTGGTGGAGATCCCAACCCAGGAGCCCCCACCCTTTCAGGCGAAAATCTGTACACGGGCAAAGCAACTAACTCTAACCTTCCTTATGTGATCAATCTACGTCTCCTATCAACCTACCCAAATCCTGAACATTTTCCCACCAGAGAAAAGCTCGTTTTCAAACTTGATAAGAGCACCATTAATTTTTTTTCTCAAAGATCTCCAGAGGGCTTACTCTAGCCACTCAGGCTGCACAGAGAAACACCTGCAGGCCTTCCATTACCCTTATACCCTGCAAATACCGGCAGAGCAACTGAGGGGCCCCAATGATAAGGTATAGGTATCACCGGACTGGTAGACGAAATTCACTATATGGGCTGTTCCCCCCCCCACCCCCCTTCGCACCACGACAACTGCCAAAAAAACACCAATAAAATCGTACAGTGAACTCTGAGCAACCAGTCATGCCCAGTTTGTGACTCTCACAACCCCCCCCCCCTCCCCCACTAAATCACACTCCAGAAAGCTAGTCGCCACTTGCGCCCCTCATGAGAGAACAAGCCCCTACCAAGGCCGCCTATGTCTATTTGCCCTGATATGGTTTCCAAAAAATATAATCTATCACCTGCTCGACCTGTTGCGCTGTCTAGATTTCCCGCCGGACCCCGATGCACCTTGACATGCTACCCACACTCTTCGTGCCTGGTGCCCTGAGCTGGGGCCTCTCAGGCAGCTTGAGAACTTACACCGGGAATCTTTCTGTGTATCATATAGATTACAGTTGCCAGAGTATTCTGATAGCCTACTAATTCTTAGCGTAGAGATGTGAGTGGTTGAGCGCTGTTTGCCCAGCTGGGTTTGAGTAGGGTGGTGAGGGGGTTGAGATGGGTGGGGGTAATGTACCGGTATTGCCGATTCACTTGCGAAGGGGGGGGGGTGGGTAGGGGGAATCTAGCAAAGATAGTGGTACAGTGTTGATCTTTTGTTCTCAAGTTATGACGAGTATTTAATAACCCTAGTGGTTACTGAAAGCCCTCTGTGGAGGGTATTTGTTTTCAGGCTTTAAAGGATTTTTCTCTGTGTAATTCCTTTTTTCACCTCACAGGTCTTGGGGAATTGCTAGAAACCTGACGGTCTAAGAATGACCTCTCGACTTCCCAAAGTTCTTGCATTTATTGAGGGGATCTGGATTTTTTATATATTTTTTCCTAGCTGGGAAACATCACGAGTGAGGATCTATGATTTCTCTATTGAGAAACACCATCATGACAGTTCAATATCCCCCGGCCTCCAAGGACATTACCAGCCAGTCGCTATACTCGGAGCATTGATCTGAGGGGGAATGGTATGGGGAGTATCTGTGCGTGCTCATCATCTAGGTTATGCGCACTAGGGTCTCGTCCCAGCTACTACCGCAAGAGCTTACCATACCTCTGTTCTCTATATTTCAATAGCAAGCTTGCGAGATCTGGGAACGCTCTTGCCGCCAAGGCGTTCTACAGGAGAGATGTGGGGGCAGTCTATGCAGGGCTCTTTCGAATTCGGGTTCATATGCGATACTTTTTCTCGATAAGAAGGTTTTTGACAGTCCTGTCTGAGTGCCGCAGGTGGGAGCTTGATTGCCTGGTCACATACAATCGGCTATGTCTGTTACCACATTCAGTCTTCAATTCATCAAATTGGGAAAAACTGGCCTGATTTCCATCTGCTCAGCCTACCGGTACGAATAAAGTAATTTTAGCTTATAGTATCACACTTGTATCCCCGAAAATTAGAAAACTAGTTCTGCTAATCCAACACAAATTTCTAAGGAGCAAGGATATGTGCTCTGATTTTTGTGGATCTATCCTAGTATAATTAACCCCTAAGCGACTGTCCCCGCTAAACACCAATGGAGACAACGGGATGGGGCTGGGAATTGCACCATCCCCGAATCAAAATGTCTAGAGTCCGTTCTTATGTTCATGGTTGCTTAGGGACACCCACGCAGGGCCTCAGGTTCCGGGGAGAGAAATCTATTTGCAGTTCATCTATCTGCCCATCTATCTACCTATCTACTCCCACCAAGGGAAAGCAGAGACGAAATGGATGCATGAAGAAAAATTAGAAAAATAAGAGATTGTGT